>Ga0180009_10007337_pt1 | contig 11306 bp, 5 predicted proteins | sample OS_PC_MetaG_FD_123537 | JGI IMG/M metagenome (GOLD analysis project Ga0180009, IMG submission 123537) | Groundwater microbial communities from the Aspo Hard Rock Laboratory (HRL) deep subsurface site, Sweden - OS_PC_MetaG | ecosystem: Environmental > Aquatic > Deep subsurface > Groundwater...
AAAAGTCAAGTCAAAACAAATGGGTCTGCCCGCCCTGCCTGCTGTTAAGAAGTGCTAATCAGTGGGTGTAACCGCTTTGGGGCGGTTACAAACGCAAGCGCACTGATAAGCACTTCTAAACAGCCGTCATTCCCACTCGTCTGCTCCCTGTTTTGACGGCATGCCCGCTCGCGAGAAATGGAATTTTTCGTGTGATTCAAAATGGGAACGGGGTTTGCACTTCGAAATTCTTAAATCGGTGATCGGTGTTTCGCGCCGCAGGTGTACAGGCTGGTATTCAAAAAACAGTAAATCAATGGAATGATGAATATCGAACACCGAATAGTGATTTAAGAACGGGAATCCCACTTCGAAATTCTTAAATCGGTGTTCGACATTCGGTGTTCAAAAGGTTGTATATTAAAAGAATAATAAATTTCGATTAACAGCCTGTCCGCCCACGGCGTGAAATGATGATTTAAGAAGGCGGATACCACTTCGAAATTCTTAAATCGGGGTTCGACATTCGGTGTTCAAAAGGTTGTATATCAAAATAATAATGAATTTCGATTAACAGCCTGTCCGCCCACGGCGTGAAATGATGATTTACGAACGAGGATTTCACTTCAAAATTCACAAATCGGCGTGCCTTTGTGGTTGGTAATGGTTTCAAAACTGCCCTGGTAGTCGGTGTGGATGTAGTACATGGCGCCATCGCCTTTTTCGTGGAGGGTGTAAATGGCAAACAAACCATCGCCGCCACTCAGGTAGTGCAGGTGGCGTTGGTGGCCGGCGGCATCGGTTTCTATTTCGTAGGTGGCATTCACAATGGTTTTTCCTGTTTGTGCAATTGTTGGCATAAGGCAAAGATAGGAAATGTTGTGATAGTCAAGCGTAGTTCAACTTGTCTGCCTTAGGCATGAAACTACACTTAGATCTTTGTCAGTTTTCATCGTTCTAGACGTAGATTTGGTGTATTCAAATTATTCAATAACGCCACCAAGCCAGTTTATTTGCACAACTCCATCTTTTAATCTAAAATAATAAATATCTGAAGATTTGTCTGAAATTACTTCAACAATAGCAATATTGTCTTTAATATAAATTGGAAAACCGATTTTTCGATTTATAGCTTGTTGAGTTACTGTATCTAAAATGCAATGGTACACTTTACTTATCAATCGATTTGAATTGAAAACGTCATCCAACTTTTGCACATGAGCAACAAATCCTACGGTTGATGCATTCATCTGCATGCCATAGGAGTACTCTAGATACAAATCTTTTAGCTCTAAATCATACTCGAAAATTTCTTTCCTACAAGCTGTGTCTAATAAGGAGATAAACAGCAAATTATAATCTTTGCTTAGATCGTTCAAATTAGGATTAGTAATATATGCTACTCTAAAATCCTGAAATCGAATAAACTTCTCTTGCGAAAATGTCACATGCAGGCTATTTGTTAAAATGAATAATAAAAAAAATTTTAAGGAATTATCTATGCTCATATTAGTAAAATAATAAAATCTACCAATTTAATATTTTCGGAATCTCATACTGTGATGGATAAGTTCCCCAATATCCAAGGGAAGATGCAGTCCAATTAACACGTACAGCCGATGGCCACTGCCCTACTTCCATATAAGTATCATAAGTGTACTTATAAGCAACTCTTTCTGAAAACACACTTATAAAGTTCGGGATTGAATAATGATGGTAGGCATGTATTAACTCATGACCAGCAACAGAGCGAAAAGCCACATCATCTGCTGCCGTATAATATGGCGAAACATGTAATTTAGAAGAACCATTTGAAAACCTTCTTAAATAACCACCTACCGATGCTCCGGATTTCTTATTAATATATATTCCTGAACTGGCCAAGTCATATCCTTGGCTTGACTTTGTTGTGATTTTTTTAATATTAAAATCCCCTTCTTCAACATTGAATTGATCATACATTCTCGCTTTTAAAAGTTCATCATTAATATCTGCTTCTGAAGTAGTATTATAGTCTGATACCTGCTTTGTTATCTCACTTGGTACAATAAATTCATCTGTTATACTTCCATTCCAATAATCGCCACCACGTTTAGTTGCTGAATATCCCCCTGACAATCCTCCAAGCAGTCCTCCTGAAGCAGCACTAATACCGCCTCCTGCCAAACCTTGCCCTAGCCCTTGTCTGAATGAACTGCCTCCTAACCAGGCATTCCCTGCTCCTGCAGCAAATCCACCGGCAAAACCGCCAGCAGCTCCTGTCATCGCTCCTCCTGCAAAGCCAATTGTTCCAACAGCACTACTTACTAAAGCACCGGCACCAACCCCAATAGCTCCGGCGGCTGCACCTATTCCAAAATGCGCCAAACCTTTTGCATTAAATTGAGCGCCATTCATAACCCAATTTGAAACACCTCCAATAGCCGCTCCAATCACTAGATTCCATACCTCCCCACTCGGATCCGTATATTTCAACGGGTTATTCAGCACGTAGCTATACCGGTTAAAGTTCTGGGTGTAATCAGGGGCTTGCACGTAGTTGTCGGGGGAGAGGAAACGCCCCAGCATGGGGTCGTACATGCGGCCGTTCATGTTGATGAGCCCAAACTGATCTAAATGTTCGTGACCCGTATAACCCCGGTCGAAAAGGTAGATTTCCGGCACGTTGGTAAATGTCCAGTTGGTGGGGTTGCGGCGGCGGCCCCAGGGATCGTAACTGAGTTTTTCAACCGGCGTGCCTTTGTGGTTGGTAATGGCTTCAAAACTGCCCTGGTAGTCTTTGTGGATGTAGTACATGGCCTCGTCGCCTTTTTCGTCGAGGGTGTAAATGGCAAACAAACCATCGCCGCCGCTCAGGTAGTGCAGGTGGCGTTGGTGGCCGGCGGCATCGGTTTCTATTTCGTAAGTGGCATCTACGAAGGTTTTAGTCTGCTGCAAGGTGCCGGCACGATAATATTTGGTCTGCTTGCGGGTTTGCCCCGGACCATAGGTGATTTCGAGCGTGTTGGCCAACTCGGGATGTGCCGGGTCGCCTTGCCATAGGGTGGAGGTTTTATCGAACCCGGTGTAGGTAAGCACCTGTTTGTTGGTTTTGGCCATGGCCAGGTAGTCTGCAGCAGGTGTTGTTATCCGGCTCACGGCATGAGGACCGGCATCGGTAGTGCCATACTCGTAGGTTCCCACTCCTGTTTTGGTATTTATGTTGCCGTTGGCAGCGTAATCAACGCTGTACAGCGTGCCACTTCCCACCCGCCACGTGAGCAGCCTGTTGTTAAGGCCGTCTTCGTCGTAGGTAAAGTCTTCGGTAAGCGTGTGGTTGCCAAAGGGAGGATACAGCGTTGATTTGCGCTGGGTGAGGTTGCCCGACGAGTGGTTGAATTCGTAAGCTAAATCCTGAACTCCGCCTTCGGTGTAGATGGTTTCAGGAAAGCCATAATCATTGTATCTTTTGGTAGTAAGCAGCCCGTTGCCCAGTTGAAACTGGGTTACCTGCCCCCGCGCATTGACATCGGTGAGCTCCCATAGCCTATTTTCGGTGTTGTTTTCTACCACGGCGCTAAGATAACCTTTTTTGTAACGGTGTTGTATGGCATACCCGGTAGGCCATGTAATATTGTTGGTTTTTCCGTACACGTTGTAATCGTAGGTAAACGTATACCGCTCTCCTTTGATGTACTGATTTTTTTCGGTTACCCTGCCCTTGTTGTCATAACTATAAACGGTTTGTATGCCATTGCTTCCGCTAACGGACTGCAACTGGCCGAAACCGTTAATGCCTGCGGGGCAATAAACATAGTCGGTGATGTCGTCAAGGCTGCCTTGCAGGGTTTTGTTGGTTATGCGTCCCAGCCCGTTGTAGGTCATAGTATACGTGTGCCCGTTGGCGTTGGTTTGCGAAATGAGCTCCCCGAAAGGATTGTAATCGTAGAGGATGGTTCCGGCATCGGGTTCAATTAATTTTTCCTGAAACCCTGCCACATCGTAGTACAAATACGTGGTCCTTCCTCCGGCAGTAATGGCTTTGGGTTGTCCTGTACTGTAGTAGGTGTAGTTGATGGAACCTCCCGGGTCGGTGGCCTTGATTACCTGCCCGATGGCATTGGCCTCTTTCGAAGTCTGCATACCCAGGGTTGTGTTGTTGGTAGTGGTAATCCGCCCGTTATAAGTGTACTCTATGGTGGCGGTCGGGGCGGTCACTTTTTTTACAGCTCCGGTGGTAAGGTATTCATAAGTTGTCCATAATAAATCCGAAGTTGAATAATGCGGGTTTGATGTTTGGCTAACCCGGCCAAATTGGTCGTACTTGGTTTCGGCGAATACCTTTTGGTCTTTGATGTCGAGGCTTACTGTTTTTAAGTTTCTGCCCAATTGATCGAAAAACGACAGCACTTCCTGTTCGCCTGAGCGTTTCGACCAGGAGTAGTACAACCCGTTGTCAGGAATGTCCGGATTTCCATTAGCCCAAAACAGCCTGTTTATATCAATAACGCCGTCAGGATAAGTGGTTTGTTGCAGCCTGCCGAAACCATCGTATTCGTAGGCTGTAACCAGTCCGTTCAAATCAGTAGAGGTCAATGGCAGCCCCATGGCCGGATCATAGGTTGTGGAAGTAATGTAATCAACCCCATCCAATGTATTCTTTGTTTCGGTTACAAACCGATGCTGGTAGTCTTCAGAATAGGTATAATTGGTAATTCGCTGAGGTGGTGCGGGAGAAAAATAATGAGCAGAACTTATTGATTGGGTGAGGTTTCCATAGTCGTCATAACTGTAAGTATCTACCGTTGTCATGGGTGTGCTTAAATTGGGGATATGCGTTTTGTGTTGCACCAATGGTGAGGCGGTATAATACTCGAACACATTCTTCTGAATATCAATGGTGGCGTCGGTTTTGTCCCAGGTACTTGTTTGGGCAGTTTTTACGCGGCTAATCAGCCAGTTTGGCTCGTCCACATCGTAGGTAAAATCTGCTTTTGTATAAAAATCATAAGCCTGTTCTGGAGTGGAAAAATCCAGGTTATCATCGGGGTCGGTAAGCACGGTAGCTGAGGTGAGGTTGCCAAACCCGATATCGTCAGATGAATAGCTTTGTTTGGTCAGGGTTGTTTTTACAAACGAGCTGCCGGCATCTCCCGTACTGTTCACTTTGGTTAAGGAGCGGGGGGTGTAGTAAAAAATCCGCTTGTCGCCAAAATGTTGCACCACGGGCGGTTCGTTCAATGTTTCGTTGATTATGACATCTGTTCCGGATACACGGGCATAGGATTTGCCTGATTGGGGCCACCGGAAATAATATTCTTCATTTAAGGTATAGCTTGTGATCGATTTTGTTTGATGGTCTGTGCCGGGATTACCCAAGGTGGTCAATTTGTCGAAACCCAGAAACCCTTTGCCCAGCCGGTGTACTTTTGCCCCTTCGTAAAGGTATTCAACAATGTATTGGCCTCCGACACCATTATCGGAAGTAACAGAACTAACCGCGTATAAGGCAGGTTGAATGTTTATTACATTTGTTATTTGGTCTGTTCCTTTGGTATAAACCGTATTGCTGGTAAGGGGGGTATATTGTATCTCGGTTTTATGGCCAAGACCATTGGTGAAAGATTTAACAAGATTTAATTGTGTTGTCACATCGAATTCATGAATATAATCAATACCGGTAACACCCAAGGTGTATAAATCTGCTTTGTTGTCACCATTAAAATCACAAAAAGCAAACGTATGCTCAGAAATGACTTTTCCAAGCCCGGCAAATCCGTCAAGATCACGAATTTCCCCCGATGAGGATTCACTAAAATTATTGCCATTGGAATAATAAATTTCGTATAAAGCATTATAAGGCTCTAGAGGATCGAGAATCATGTTTAATTGCATAATGTCGCTTTTCCCATCACCATTATAATCAGCCAGATTCAATGAATGACTCCACAACTCACCAAAGCTATTAGGATCATAATCCCATAGGTAGGGTAGACTAATACTAACAAAACCAGTGCTGCCATTAAAACACATAGCTTCCCAGGTGGGGTCTACAGCCGTAGAATTGTAGGTAAGCAAATCGGTTATGCCATCGCCGTTAAAGTCTGCCGGAAATATTTGATGCCATACCGTTGGGTAACCCGAACCATATATCCAATTAAAACTATTTGTTGTTATGTCAACACGATAGATAAGGCAATCGCTGGTGTTTGATCCTCCCGGAGCAGAGCCCCATTCAGCAGTGCGCAAAACATCGCTACGTCCATCGCCGTTAAAATCGCCAACAAGTAGGACACTTTTGTCAAAATTAGTATTGCCAAAATTTAGTTTTCCTATGAAAACGGATTGTGTATAAGGTGCCGCCTCATTAAACTTCCAGATATGCACATTATCGATGTCATTTCCTGGATCGTTGTCATAGTTTTCAGGAATGTTTTTATAGGCAATTAACAATTCGGATATCCCATCGCCATCAAAATCACCTACCCTAAATTCAGGTCGGTTATATTGCCACCACTCGGTAGCGTTTAATACACATTCTGTAAAGCTATTTCCTTGAGATAAAAAGAGCCTGTTGACAATGGTTTTTTCTTTTTTCTCAGTGATATATTTTAATTCTAAAAAATCCTGACGCCCGTCCCCGTTAAAATCTCCAACCATTAGATGTTGATAAAACATGCTGGGGTCTCCCAATAATGTTATTGGGATAGAGAATCCATTGTTAATCTCTCTTAGCCTAAAATACCAACTTTCTGCTTTTTTTGCCACGTGGCCTGAATGTTCATAAATAGAATATTCAACGCTGATATCATCAGTTCTCCCGTCACCATTTATATCAAGAAAGAAATGATCAATGTCCCGTGTAGTACTTATTTTATTAAAATTGTAATTGTTGACGATATGATCATTTTCACTATTCCATTGCACAACAATAGGATTTAATTTGGCTTCGCTTGCTACACCCACGGAATATCCAACGTTAACAAGTCTAGAGTAAAAATTTTCTTCATATACCAGAGTATATGTTTCAAGTATTTGTGATTGAAAGTTAATGTTAATTTTTTCTAATAGTTTATCCAAATGAACACTGCACCCTAAAACATACTGCTCAATTTCATCAATCCTACTGGCTTTATACTGAAATTTTATAACATAAACAGAAGTCTGCCCCGTGGCACTATTTCCCCCATATTCTATTTCATCGATAATACCCATGCCACCTGTTTCGATATAGCTAAAGTCAATGTAGTTTCCTTTTCGGTCTTCAATTTTGTTCAGGCACCAGGTAAGTATCGAAGTCCTACCCTCTGCCTCAATTCTACCGGTAGGCTCGCTTCCATAATAGAGTATTTGTCCACTTTTTGTTTTAACAACAAATTGCTCCGGCCCACTACCTGCCGTACCAACAGCGGTAATCTTCGAGAAAGTTTCATTCTCCGTCCTAAACTCGGTTTCTGTCTCGTTTACAGGAATCAATCTTTTCCCATCCAGCATGAACCGGTCGTTTTCGTCAAAATCCACGCCATCGATAAACCCATCGTGGTATAGGGTTGTTCCGGTACGTGTGATGGCTGAGAGGCCACTTAACGACCATCCCACTCCCAAAAGCCCATTGCCTCCCTGGCTGTTGTATACCAACGACAGTTGTGGGGTCATGCCTGCCACCCCCGGTGGCACTTCGATGGGAATATTGTAAACGGCCGCCCCTGTTGGCGAAACCATTAAATTTCCTGGCAAAGTACCTACCACCCCACCCAGGTTGTTGTTGGAGGCTCCTCCGGTTTCTTCACCATCCTCGGGCGGAAAAACAAGCAGGGGGTCTATTTTTGCCCATACATGATGGTCTTCATCCGAATGTGCCCAGAAGTTGGGTATCATTTGTATGTATTGGCTTGCAACATAGTCTTTTGTAACATCATGGTTAACAGGTTCATCAAGCACGAATGAAGTTTGGGGGCTCTGGCAGTAGAGGCCTAGAGTGAATAACATCAACAGGGTAAATATAACAGGTTTCATTTGATTTGGATTTTTTATCGCTTAATAATGGTCCAGGTATTGCTATCGGAATTAACCTTTAGTTTAAAGAAATAAGTTCCGTTTTGATAATCGGCCAGGCTTACCTTTGTTTCGCTGCCTGCTATTACCCCTTCCGAGATTATCTGGCCTGTAACACTATACAGGCTATAGTTTACTTTGTCATCATCCGTTAAATAATTGATGTTCACCGTAAAATCGCCACGGGTAGGGTTTGGAAAAATGCGTATCGTTTTTTCAAGCATCACCACTTCATCGGCAGGTTGGTTTTTGTCGTCGGGCTCCTCTTGTAAGGTGTCGGCGGCCGCACCTTTAATAACGGTTGGAGCCAGAAATATGGTGTGCCTTAAAATCCGGTTACCGGAATCGTCGTACCGAAACTCGACAGTGTTATGATCCTGGGCTGTTAATGCCATTGCCATCAGGCAGAATACTACCCCCGAAAGGAATGTTTTTTTCATTTTGTCATGGTTTTAAAAAAAATAGCATGCTACACCTATTATTTTTGGCTGTTTCAATTTAAGGTTACAGCGATAAGGCAGGTTGGTCTCCGTTTAAGTCAGAAAAATTTGTTGCAAAAAAGCTACAGCTACAAACCTCGCCCTATTCAGTAACTTTAATAACCTACAGAAGCTAATAAATCACTTCCTTCAGGTTGTTGATTTCATCCTGTTGTTTTTGCGAAATTTCTTGTTGTTTTTGAAGCATTTCCTGTTGTTGGATGATATACAGGGTGAGTTCCTCCACTTTTTTCAACAAAATTTCATTCATTTGAGCCAGTCCGTAGCCATTTTCCGACACTTCTTTTTCGGAAGGCACACCGGGTAAATGGCTGTTTAGCTTAACAAAGGCGGCCAGTTCGTTAACGGGCATGAGTTTGTATTCGGGTTTAAAAACATAATCGCCCCAATCAACGGGGTGTTTAATCATCACCTCATCGGCCAATATTTTTCCCAGCACGGCCAATTCGTATCCGTAAGTATTGATAGTTCCGATGCCCACTTTGCCGGCACTAAAATAAATGTCGTTGGTGCCGCTGGTGAGCCACGGGCTTGGGGCAGGCATCTCCAACTGGGCCCAAACGGCTGTTCCCTCACTGTCGGTGCATAACAGCACGCTACCCTCGCGAGCGTCCATACCATATTTTATTAAACCGCCGTTGAAATTGTACGATGAGGACGTGTTGAAAATAAGCCCCTTGTCTTTCATGGCGCTGATACCGTGCGACATATCGCCCAGTGCGAGCCCCGCACCATCGCCCTCGAGCCAGTTGTGTGGCTGCACGTATATGGCTGCATCCTCGCCCTCGTCGGCACGGAGGTGCAGCTTGGCGAGGGGGGAGGTTACGTTGCCGATACCGATTTTGCCGGTTTTAGTATAATTCAGGTCTTGCTCCTCGGGTTGCACAACAAATAAGGTGGGGTATTTGCTGTTAAACCCTACCATAAGACTCTCCATTACGTTATTCTCAAGATACTTCCCGTGATCGTAAGAACCGGATCCTATGACGATGGATTTATAAACATTGGATTTCACTGCACTACCAATTGCTATAGCCTTTGAATAAGTTGCGAAAGAGTAAAAACCTAGCGCTATGCTATAGGAGGAGGTCGCCTGAGAAAAACCCCCTGCTGCAAATGAATAGTTGCCCAAGGCTTTTGTGCTAATTCCAATTGCACTCGGATATGAGCCGGAAAGTGTTGTCTGATAATAATTGACCTGACTTTTTAATCCTGATATAGCCATGGTGGTCAATACTACGACCAAAATGGCCTTAATTACTATTGTTGAACGTTCTAGATGTTTCATGTTATTCATTTTAACTAGTTTTTTATCCAGGTGCCTGATATTATTTTTGTTGTGTTATTTAAAACAGAATAGAAGTAACTGCCTCTTACCAGCATGTTGGTGTTGACGGTAGTAACTAAACTGTCAAGAGGTTTTATTAATACCTGATTTCCTAACTCATCATACAGATAGAATGTGCAACCTTTCAACGCTGTTCTGATATGAATGTATTTGCTGCCGGGGTTTGGGTAAACTATCGCGTCCGAAATAGTAATAGTTGAATTTTCTGGATTTTGTGTCAAACAACCTGTTGAATCAAGTTTGATAAAAAACCCATCGCGCTCAAAGATGGCAGGAGAAATCTCTTGCCTAAACCCCGTTAGCAATACACCTCCATCGGTAGCAGCAGTTACTGTGAACAGCCAATAATAGTAATCGCCGCCAAGGTATTTTTCGTACTCCACGCCCAGGGTGTCGTTTAGTTTGGTTATGTAAATCCAACTGGGTTGGTTTCCTGTTTGCCACTGCCTGTTGTGTGTGCCGCCCAGATATATGCATCCGGGATAATAATAGTCAATCCCTTGTATTTCCCCGGCTCGTGATAGTGTATCCGGATTTGTTAGTAGCACCTCGTGCGTTTCATTTAACAAAGTGTCCAGCAAATAGGCAGATATCATATCGGATTGAATATGCGTGTATGGGTTATATCGATTATATGTTCCGCCTGTCAACAGTTTCTCGCCCGGGTAGCACAACGAAGAATAGGGAGTGGTGAGGTAGTTTGGATAATAGTAATACTCCGTCTGTTCAAGTGCTTCATTTAAGCTAATAACTGTACATGCGGAGTCGCCTGAAGCATAGTGCGCCCATTGTGTATGTAACCATACACTCATGGAATCCGGACTATAGGTTAAACCATATACAACCCCGGCATCCTCACCTGAATAGGCCATGCAATCCAAACTATCTCCATGTCCGGACAATCGCAAGACGAACATGTCATTGGCATCGAACGGGTTGCAGGCAAACAATAAGTCTCCGTTTACTAATTCCAATGCGTCCGACATTGTGGAACCAAAGAAGTAATCATTAAATAAATAGGTTTTTTCCCATACTGTTTCAAAAGCATCATTGATGCGCCTGATGATAATAAAGGGATGATTGGGGCTCTCGCCTGTCCTGTAGCCCCATCCGGATAATAAAAACCCGGTAGGACTTGTACTTAACCTGTCGATATCATAAAAATTAAAAATGGTATCTTCTTTGGAATATTTTACACTCATGGTATCGCCTTCCAGACCAATTGTATACAAATAGGTATTGTAGATATAAGCACCTCCCGTCTGAGGTGCTTTATGGACCAATCCCACGAAGTTGCCATCTGCGCTTCTGGCAAAATCAAATGGCTGTTCGTCATAGTCAGTTTCCAAATAGAATTCAAATCCAATTTCCTGGGCTTTACCAATTACCACAGAAACTAATGAAACAGCAAGTAGAATAACCCAAGGGGATGTTTTTTTCATCTC
>Ga0180009_10007338_pt1 | contig 11306 bp, 10 predicted proteins | sample OS_PC_MetaG_FD_123537 | JGI IMG/M metagenome (GOLD analysis project Ga0180009, IMG submission 123537) | Groundwater microbial communities from the Aspo Hard Rock Laboratory (HRL) deep subsurface site, Sweden - OS_PC_MetaG | ecosystem: Environmental > Aquatic > Deep subsurface > Groundwater...
GGCCACGCCCTCGCTGGAAAGCTATGCGCACGCGCGGGCCGGCCGCTACCAGCTGATCGAATTGAAGCAGCGCGCGATCAGCGCGGCACGCCTGCCCGACATCGAACTGGTCGACCTCAAACACATCCCGGTCGACAACGGCCTCACCCGCCCCGCGCTGACGGCGCTGACCGAGACGCTGGCGCGCGGCGAACAAAGCCTGGTGTTCCTCAACCGGCGCGGATATGCCCCGGCACTGTATTGCCCGAGTTGTGCCTGGGTGTCGCCGTGCCCGCACTGCTCGGCACGACTGGTGTTGCATCGCGGCGGACGAAATCGGGCCATATCGGGACTGAAATGCCATCACTGCGGATTTGAATCGCGCATCCCGACCGAATGCCCCGGCTGCGGCAACCCGGATTTGAAAGCGCTCGGCCAGGGCACGCAACGACTGGAAGAAACGCTCACCGCGCTACTGCCCGCCGCCCGCATCCGCCGCATCGACCGCGACACCATGCGCCCGCGCGCCTGGGCCGAACTCGGCGAAGCGGTGCACGGCGGCGCGGTCGACATTCTTGTAGGCACGCAGATGCTTGCCAAGGGCCACGACTTCCCCAACATGACGCTGGCGCTGATCCTCGACACCGATGGCGCGCTCTACAGCCCCGACTTTCGCGCCACCGAACGCCTGTTCGCCCAGCTGATGCAGGTCTCCGGCCGCGCCGGCCGCGCCGACAAACCCGGCCGCGTCGTCATCCAGACCGCCTTCCCCGACCATCCGCTGTTTCGTTATTTGCAGCGCCACGACTATGCCGGCTACGCGCGCGAACTGCTGGCCGAACGCAAACAGCTCGAGCTGCCGCCCTACACGCGGCAGGTGTTGCTGCGCGCCGAAGCCAAAACCATGGACGCCGCGCTCGCCTTTCTGCACCGCGCCGCCGCGCTGGCACCCGATTCCACCGAGGTCAGCGTCTTTAGCGCCACCCCTGCGCCGATGGCACGGGTCGCGAATCTCGAGCGCGCGCAACTGTTGATCCAGTCCGCTTCGCGGCAAGCCCTGCAAGCATTGATCAAAGACTGGCGCCCGCTGCTCGACACGATCAAGCCGCGCGTGGCACGCTGGTCGCTTGATGTGGACCCGCTGGTATTTTGAAGCCCCGCGCGCGGCGCTTATAATCGCCGGCTATCTTATTGAGCACTGCGGCCCCGCGTTAACCGCCCCGCTTTGTACCCATGTCCGACACCCATCCGCTTAAAGACCAGATCGCCCTGCTGATCGGCGCCGCCCTCGAAACCGTGGCGCCCGACGCCCCAGTGAGCCTGGAAATCGAACGTCCGAAAAACGCTTCGCACGGCGACTTTTCGAGCAATGCCGCGATGCAGCTGGCGCGGCCGCTGAAGAAGAATCCGCGCGAGCTTGCGCAACGCATCCTTGATGCACTTCCGGATTCGCCGCTAGTCGCGAAGACGGAAATCGCCGGCGCCGGCTTCATCAATTTCCACCTTACGCCTGCCGCGTGGCACAGCCTGGTGCCGCAGATCCGCACGGCAGGCGCGCAGTTCGGCCATGGCGATGCGGGAGCCGGCCATAAAGTATTGGTTGAATTCGTCTCCGCCAACCCCACCGGTCCACTGCACGTGGGGCACGGCCGCCAGGCGGCGCTCGGCGACGCGATCTGCAACCTGTATGCGGCGCAAGGCTGGGCGGTGACCCGCGAGTTTTATTACAACGACGCCGGGGTGCAGATCCAGACCCTGGCCAACAGCGTACAGGCGCGGGCAAAAGGCCTGAAGCCGGGCGACGCCGAGTGGCCCGAATCAGCTTACAACGGCGACTACATCGCCGAGATCGCGGCGGACTTTCTGGCCAAGAAAACGGTGAAGTCGGACGACCGCGAATACACCGCGACCGGCGACATCGACGACCTCGAGTCGATCCGCCAGTTTGGCGTGGCCTATCTGCGCCACGAGCAGGATCTCGACCTCAAGGCATTTTCGGTGCACTTTGATCACTATTATCTGGAGTCGAGCCTGTATAGCAGCGGGCGTGTTGCGTCGACGGTGCAGAAGCTGATCGACGCCGGCAAGACCTACGAGCAGGACGGCGCGCTGTGGTTGCGCACCACCGACTACGGCGACGACAAGGACCGCGTGATGAAAAAATCCGACGGCACCTACACCTATTTCGTGCCGGACGTGGCCTACCACATCGCCAAGTGGGAACGCGGTTACGATCGCGCCATCAACATCCAGGGCACCGACCACCACGGCACCATCGCCCGGGTGCGCGCTGGGCTGCAGGCCGCCAGTGTTGGCATCCCCGAGGGCTATCCCGACTACCTGCTGCACACGATGGTGCGCGTGATGCGCGGCGGCGAAGAAGTGAAAATTTCCAAGCGCGCCGGCAGCTACGTCACCCTGCGCGACGTGATCGACTGGACCAGCAAGGATGCAGTGCGCTTTTTCCTGCTCTCGCGCAAGGCCGACACCGAGTACATGTTCGACATCGACCTGGCGCTCGCCAAAAACAACGACAACCCGGTGTATTACGTGCAATACGCGCATGCGCGGATTTGTCGCGTATTCGAAGAATGGGGCGGCGATCCAGCCTCGCTCGATAATGCCGCGCTCGCGCCGCTGACCGCACCGCACGAAACCGCGCTGATGCAGCGTCTGGCCGAATACCCCGAAACCGTGGCCACTGCGGCGCGCGAACTGGCGCCGCATCTGCTGGTCCACTACCTGCAGACGCTGGCGGGCGACTTCCACGCCTGGTACAACGCCGAGAAGTTTCTGGTTGACGATGCCGAAACCAGGCTCGCCCGACTCGCGCTGGCCGACGCCACCCGCATCACGATTGTTAACGGACTGGCCTTGCTTGGCGTGTCCGCCCCGGAGAAAATGTAGTCATGGCAAAATCCCCCTCCCGAAGAACCGACCGCGCGGGCAGCGCTTTCCCCCGCAAGCAAGGAACCGTTTTCAGCGGCGTCCTGATCGGCCTCATCATCGGCGCAGTGCTCGCTGTAGGCGTAGCGTTGTGGATCACCGGCAACAATCCGTTCAAATCGTCCACCCCCGACGCGTCCTTACCGGCCAAACTCGAGCCGGCTGCGCCTGCCACGCCTGAAACTGCGCCGAGCTTTGATTTCTACAAAATGCTGCCGAGTGACGCGACCAGCGAAGCACCGCCTTCCCCGCGCCCGACCGCCATCACAACCCTCTATTACCTGCAAGCGGGCGCGTTCCAGAACCCAGCTGATGCCGATAATCTGAAAGCACAATTGGCTTTGCTGGGGATCGAGACGGTGATTCAGACCCGCGATCTCGGCGGCGACCTGGGCGTGTTTCACCGGGTACGCGTCGGACCTTTTCTCGCGATGGACGAAATAAACGACACGCGAGCGCTGTTAACGCAGAACAATATCCCGGCCACGCTGGTCAAAGAAGTTCCCACCACTCAGGAGACGCCTTGATGTTTACCCGCACACTGGCCTTGGTTGCCGCTGCTGTATTTTCTTTTTCCGCCTATGCCGCAGACGCCATTTTCGAAGGCCATGACTATGTCCGCGTGAAAAACGCGCAGCCTGTTGCCACCGGCAATAAAGTCGAGGTGCTGGAATTCTTCTGGTATCGCTGCCCGCATTGTTTTCAGCTCGAACCCGCAATCAACACCTGGCTGAAAACCTTGCCCAAAGACGCGCAGGTTCGGCGCGTACCCGCCGTGTTCCGTGACGATTGGGCACCCGCCGCCAAAACCTATTACACGCTGGAACAGATGGGCCTGCTCGACCGCCTGCATAACAAGGTGTTCGACGCCTACCATATCGAGAACATCAACCTCAATGACCCCGCTGTATTAGGTGGCTGGGTCGCCAAGCAAGGTGTTGACCGCAAGAAGTTTGAGGCTATCTACAACGCCTTCTCAACCCAGTCCAAGACGTTGCAAGGGGGCAAGCTCGCGACCGTTTATGCCATTACAGGCGTTCCGGCCTTCATTATCGACGGCAAATACACCACCTCGATGTCGATGGCACAGAGCGAAGCACGTCTGTTTGAAATCCTCGACCAGCTCATCATCAAAGCGCGCGCCGAACGCCGTCGCAAGTAAGCCGCGCCTCACACTTGATCACCTCACCCATCCCGCTCCGATGAATCAACCCCTGCGGGTTTTTATCACCGGCGCCAGCTCCGGACTGGGCGCAGCACTGGCACAGCTTTACGGCGCACAAGGCGCCCGGCTTGGCCTCGCCGGGCGCCGACTGGCCGGCTTGCAAGTCACAGCAGCCGGACTCGACGCACAACTTTATCAGGCCGATGTGCGTGACGCGGCAGCGATGCAGCAGGCAGCAAAAGCGTTTCTGGACGACGTGGGCACACCGGATATTGTGATCGCAGCCGCAGGCATCAGCGTCGGTACATTGACCGAAGAATCCGCTGACGCGCAGGTGTTCCGAGCGGTCATGGATGCCAATGTGCTGGGCCTGGTGCACACCTTTCAGCCCTTTATCGCTGCCATGCAATCTAATCAGGGCGTGCTGTGTGCCATTTCCAGCGTAGCCGGCGTGCGCGGCCTTCCGGGCGGTGGCGCGTACTCGGCTTCAAAAGCGGCGGCCACGGTTTACCTTGAGGCGCTGCGGCTCGAACTTAAATCGCGCCGTATCGCCGTCGTCACGGTTGCCCCGGGGTATATCGATACGCCGATGACGCAGGTCAACCCGTATGCCATGCCATTCAAATTATCTGCACAAACGGCCGCCATCAAGGTAGCACGCTGCATACAATTACGCCGGGGCTATACCGTGATCCCATGGCAGATGGCCTGGGTCGCGCGTTTACTGAAATGGCTGCCGAATCCGGTTTATGATGCGCTATTCGAGAAAGCACCACGCAAGCCACGCGGTTTGCCCACTTAAATAACATTAAAATATGGCGGAGAAAAGATGCCCACCCCCTTGAACATTATTCTTATCGACGATCACCCGCTGTTACGCATGGGTGTGGCGGGCTACATCGAGCAGGAACCTGACTTGAACCTGATCGCACAGATGGCCAATGCTGCCGAGTTGCGCGCCTGGATGGCGGCAGGCAACCAGGCTGATGCGGCACTTCTCGACCGTTCGCTGCCCGATGCTGACGGGCTGGACCTTGTCTCCGAGCTGCGTGATTTGGGTATCAAGGTCATCATGCTGACCATTGCCGACACCGACGAAGAAATCTCCGAGGCAATCTCGTCTGGCGTGGACGGCTATGTCATCAAATCCAGCGAGCCCGACCAGGTGATCGCCGCCCTACGCAGCGTGTGCGACGGCCAGAGCAGCTTTCCGCTCAACATCATGCAGAAAATGGCGCGTGGCGAGCTCAACAACAGCGCGCTGGCCGCACTGACGGCGCGTGAAATGGAAATCGTCGATCAGGTGAAGGAAGGCTTATCCAACAAGGCTATCGCCTACAAGATGACGCTGTCGGAAAACACCGTGCGCAATCACCTGCGCAACATCATGGAAAAGCTGAATTTACGCAATCGCGTTCAGGTCGCCACCCTGGCACTGAAAGAAGATCACAAGCGGCACTGAGCCGCGATCGACATGGCTGCGCGGCATTGCGCCGCCGCCACTGTCTCCCGGCAGCATTCACTGCCGGTTCAACCCTTATTCAACCGTCACACTTTTCGCCAGATTGCGTGGCTTGTCGACGTCTGTACCCTTTTGCAAGGCAGCGTGATACGACAACATCTGCAATGGAACCGTGTGCAATATCGGCGACAGCGCACCATTATGCCCACCGGGCAACTTGATGACGTGCACGAATTCGGATTCCTCGAGGCCCACATCGCCGTCAGCAATGACATAGAGCTCACCGCCCCGCGCGCGCACTTCCTGCAGGTTCGATTTCAGCTTGCCGATCAATTGATCGTTAGGTGCAATCGTGATCACCGGCATGTCTTCGTCCACCAGTGCCAGCGGCCCGTGCTTGAGCTCACCCGCCGGATACGCTTCAGCGTGAATATAGGAAATCTCTTTCAGCTTCAGCGCGCCTTCAAGCGCAATCGGGTAATGCACGCCGCGCCCCAGAAACAGGGCGTGATTCTTGTTGGCGAACCGATGTGACCACGCTTCCACTTCGGGCTCCAGCGCCAGCACTTGTTGCAGCTTGTTCGGCAAGCTGCGCAGCGCAGTGAGATGTTCAACTTCCTGTGCGGGCGTCAATCGGCCGCGTAGCTTGGCCAGCACCAGCGTCAGCAGAAACAGGCCCGCCAGCTGGGTGGTAAAGGCTTTGGTCGAGGCGACACCGATTTCCGGCCCGGCGCGGGTCAAAAACTTGAGGCGCGACGCCCGGGTGAGTGCAGACTCCGGCACGTTACAGATGGTAAGTGTCTTGTCCTGGCCGAGCGATTTGGCGTGATTCAGCGCGGCCAGCGTGTCGGCGGTTTCACCCGACTGCGAAATCGTGACAATGAGCGCGTTGGGATTGGGCACCGAGGTGCGATAGCGGTATTCGCTGGCAACTTCAGCATGCGCCGGAATGCCCGCGATTTCCTCCAGCCAGTAAGTGGCCACTTTCGCTGCATGGAAGCTGGTGCCGCAGGCCAGGAAGGTGACCGCATCCACTTTGCCCAGTATTTCGGCGGCATCGAAACCAAACCATTCGGGCTGGATATGATCCTGCGCCACCGCGATCAGCAGCGTATCGGTCAATGCACGCGGCTGCTCGTGGATTTCCTTTTGCATGAAGTGGCGGTAATTGCCGAGCTCGGCCATGTCGGCCGACAGTTCGGAAATGTGCACGCTGCGATCCACCTTGTTGCCTGCTGCGTCGTACACGTCAACCGACAGCAGCCCGATATCAGCCACATCGCCTTCTTCCAGATACATCACGCGCTGTGTGACTGGCAGCAGCGCCGAGACATCGGAAGCGATGAAGTTCTCTTCAATCCCCAGCCCGATCAGCAAGGGGCTGCCCTTGCGGGCACACACCAATCGATTAGGTGAGTCTTCACTCACCACGCCAATCGCATAAGCGCCATCCAATTCGGCAGCGGCTTTGCGCGTCGCGTCGAGCAGATCTTTCGACTGCCGGTAATACAATTCAATCAGGTGGGCGATCACCTCGGTGTCGGTTTCCGAGGCAAAGGCAAACCCGGCGCCTTTGAGCCGCGCACGCAGTGCTTCATGGTTTTCAATAATGCCGTTGTGCACTACTGCCAGCCTGCCGCTGACGTGCGGGTGGGCGTTGGATTCCGTAGGCGCGCCGTGGGTTGCCCAGCGTGTGTGTGCAATCCCGATATGGCCATGTACCTGTTGCGCCGCGCAGTCTTCGGTCAGCGACACGACACGGCCGACGCTACGGACCCGCTTCAGACCGCCGTTGATGATGACCAGACCGGCCGAGTCGTAGCCGCGGTATTCCAGACGGCGCAGGCCTTCGAGCAGGATGGGGACGACGTTACGTTGCGCTACTGCGCCGACAATGCCGCACATGATTAGCTTTCCTTCTTTGGTTTGATTGGACGCTGCCAGCCACTGAGCGTCAGTTGTTTGACGCGCGATAAGGTCAACTCGCCGGCGGGGGCTTCTTTTGTCAACGTGGTGCCGGCGCCCAGTGTCGCACCTTTTCTCACCGTAACCGGCGCAATAAGCTGCGTGTCGGAGCCAATGAACACCTCATCCTCGATCACCGTACGGTGCTTGTTCGCGCCATCGTAATTGCAGGTAATGGTGCCGGCGCCAATATTGACTCGTTTGCCCATGGTGGTGTCACCCACGTAGGAGAGATGACCGATCTTGGAGCCATCGTCGATCTGGCTGTTTTTGATTTCAACGAAGTTGCCGACGTGGACGTCACGCGCCAGCGTAGTGCCGGGGCGAATGCGAGAAAACGGTCCCAGCCGGTTGGCTTCACCGATTTTCGCATCGTCGATCAGGGTAAAGGCATCAATGCGGGTGCCGGCCGCCACATCCACATTGCGCAGCACGCAGTTAGCGCCCACTTTCACGCCGTTACCCAGCTGTACCAGGCCCTCGAATACACAGTTGATGTCTATTTCCACATCACGCCCGCATTTCAGCGAGCCGCGCACGTCAATTCGCGCTGGATCCATCAAGGTCACGCCGTCATTGAGCAGTGCCAATGCAATTTCGGTCTGATGAATCCGCTCGAGTCCGGCCAGTTGAACCTTGCTGTTTACCCCCAGCACTTCCCATTCGTAGGCGGGCTGGTGTGTTTCGATTTCCACCCCTGCCTGGACTGCCAGCGCAATGATGTCGGTCAGGTAATACTCACCCTGGGCATTGTCGTTTTTCAGTTCGGCAATCCAGCTTTTGAGATGCCGGGTCGCTACCGCAAGAATGCCGGTATTGACCTCCCGGATGGTCCGTTCATCGACCGACGCATCCTTGTGCTCGACGATGCGAACGACCTTACCGTTCTTGCGCACGATACGTCCATAACCATCCGGAGGATCCAGCGTCACAGTCAACAGCCCCAGCTTCCCTGCCTGTGCGGCAGCAATCAGCGGCTGCAGCGTTGTTACGTGCGTCAACGGCACATCGCCGTACAACACCAGCGTCACGCCCTCGTCCGAAAGCTGCGGCAGCGCTTGTTTCACGGCGTGGCCTGTCCCCTTTTGTTCAGTCTGGAGAACAAAGGTCAAGGCTTCATCGTCCAGCGCTTGCGGAACCGCCTCACCACCGAACCCATACACCACGCAGGTTTGTGCCGCACCCAGCGCATGGGCGGTATCCACCACGTGCCCCAGCAGGGGTTTGCCCGCCAGTCTGTGCAACACCTTCGGAAGATCGGACCGCATGCGCGTTCCTTTGCCAGCCGCCAGAATCAGAATTTCAAGACGAGTTTTCATTCGTGTTTATCAGGAGCGTGCGTTGTATGCGCGCTCAGTATAAAGCCTGTACCCCGCTGCCCAAATGGAAAAGGCAACCAACCGGCTGCCTTTTTCATCAATCCAGATTACTCAAGCGACAGCGATCACGCCATTTCTCGTACGTTAAATCTACGCGGCCTCGTTGTTTATTTATCCTGCAGATAACCCGCCTGCTCCATTGCAAGATTGAGCGTCTTGAATTCGGCGTCCTTGTCGGCAAAGAAATGACCCAGCTTGCTAACAAATGCTTTCCGCATATCCGCGACAGCCTTCGGGCTCATGGCAATGACAGCTTGTTCTATTTTGCGTCTATCTGACTCGCTTAAGCGATCACTGGCCACCAACGTAAATCCCGGAGAAGGGGGAAGGGATACCCTATTTCATACGCACCCGAGTCCAGCAATGCCTGCGCTTTTTTGGCACTCAGTCCGCCAGCTTGTGCATACCTGCGTTTCATTGCCAGGATCACATCAGCCTGGGTCTTAACGTTCATATACATCACATCTTCGTCATTCTGCCCGAGGACAAAGCGCCCGAGTACATCCGGTCCGTACACACCCAAAAAAAAAGCAACCTAATGGTTGCTTTTTTATCCCAGCCTTAACGAATCACCACTACTTACGCAGCTTCTTGATTGCGGCTAGTTGGGCAACGGCTTGCGCCAGTTCAATCTGTGCTTGCGCATAGTCGATACTCGCGGCCTTATCCTTCATGGCTTCTTCGGCGGCGCGCATGGCTTCGAGGGCCTTGGCTTCGTCGAGGTCACCCCCACGAATGGCGGAGTCCGACAGGATGGTTACGGTGTTGGGCTGCACTTCGAGAATGCCACCGGACACGTAGACCAGTTCCTCTTCTGCTTGATTCGGCACCTTGATACGTACCGAGCCGGGCTTAAGCGTGGTCAACAGCGGAGTGTGGCGCGGATAAATCCCGAGCTCGCCACGCTGGCCGGGGGCTATCACCACTTCGGCGGGGCCGGAGTAGAGCGATTTTTCTGCGCTGACGATGTCAACGTGTATGGTCATGGCCATGGTTTAACCTTGTATGGGCGGGGTCGGGGCGTGCAAGCAAGACTGAGCTCGCTTACCCCTCCCCGAATCCTGCACTTTACTGAATTGTCTTCGCTTTTTCGACGGCTTCTTCGATGCCGCCGACCATGTAGAATGCCTGTTCGGGCAAATGGTCGTATTCGCCTTCGACAATCGCCTTGAAGCCGGCAATGGTCTCCTTCAGGGTGACATATTTGCCGGGTGCACCGGTAAACACTTCTGCCACGAAGAAAGGCTGCGACAGGAAGCGCTGGATTTTACGTGCGCGCGTGACGGCCAGCTTGTCTTCAGGCGACAGCTCATCCATACCCAGAATCGCGATGATGTCTCGCAATTCCTTGTATTTCTGCAGGGTGCCCTGCACTGCACGCGCCACGCTGTAGTGCTCTTCGCCGACCACTTGCGGATCGAGAATACGCGAGGTCGAATCCAGTGGATCCACCGCCGGATAAATACCCAGTTCGGCAACCTGACGACTCAGCACCAGAGTTGCATCAAGGTGGGCAAATGTCGTAGCGGGTGACGGGTCGGTCAAGTCATCCGCAGGCACGTAGACGGCCTGGAACGAGGTGATCGAGCCGGTGCGGGTCGAGGTGATGCGTTCCTGCAGGCGGCCCATTTCGTCGGCCAGCGTCGGCTGATAGCCCACGGCGGACGGCATCCGGCCCAGCAGCGCGGACACTTCGGTGCCGGCCAGGGTGTAGCGGTAGATGTTGTCAACGAACAGCAGAACATCACGGCCTTCGTCACGGAAGTATTCAGCCATGGTCAGGCCGGTCAGCGCGACGCGCAGACGGTTGCCGGGCGGCTCGTTCATCTGGCCGTAAACCAGCGCCACTTTGTCCAGCACGCCGCCTTCTTTCATCTCGTGATAGAAGTCGTTGCCTTCACGGGTCCGCTCACCCACGCCTGCGAACACCGAGAAGCCGGAGTGCGCAACCGCGATGTTACGAATCAGCTCCATCAGCGTCACGGTCTTGCCCACACCGGCGCCGCCGAACAGGCCGACTTTACCGCCCTTGGCGATCGGCATGATCAGGTCGATCACCTTGATGCCGGTTTCCAGAATCTCAACTGCAGTGGCCTGGTCGGCATATGCCGGCGGCTTGCGGTGGATCGGCATGAGCTTGTCGGCGTTCACCGGACCGGCTTCATCAATCGGCGTGCCCAGCACGTTCATGATGCGGCCGAGTGTGGCTTGGCCCACCGGAACCATGATCGGGTTGCCGGTTGCGAGGACTTCCATGCCGCGGCGCAGGCCGTCGGTGGAACCCATCGCAATCGCGCGAACCACGCCGTCACCCAGCTGTTGCTGGACTTCGAGGGTCAGTTCGGGGGTTTCCATTTTCAGCGCTTCGAAGATCCCGGGCATGGATTCACGCGAAAATTCCACGTCTACC
>Ga0180009_10007339_pt1 | contig 11304 bp, 12 predicted proteins | sample OS_PC_MetaG_FD_123537 | JGI IMG/M metagenome (GOLD analysis project Ga0180009, IMG submission 123537) | Groundwater microbial communities from the Aspo Hard Rock Laboratory (HRL) deep subsurface site, Sweden - OS_PC_MetaG | ecosystem: Environmental > Aquatic > Deep subsurface > Groundwater...
GAACTCGCCGTTCTCATTTTTATGACCGCAATTTCCATTGCTGTCGGAGCCGCACTTTTTTCCTGGAACAAGTAAACAAATTTCCACCCTCATTCGTCTATACAGTTAAAAAGCCACGAAAGGAGGGCATATGAAAAATCTATCTATATTTATTGTGACTCTGATGGTTATCGTTTTTTTGGCCGCAGTTGAATCACAGGCAGGAAGAGTTGAAAAAAGGTATTCAAGACAGCCGGATAGAATAGAGAATGGAGAGCGTATGCGGCTTGAACGGAGACAGTATCCGGCAAGCAGGCACATTTACCGCTATAAAAACAACAGAATAGAAAGACGCGATAGGTACCATTACGATTATGATCATATTTCATTTAAAAGATCCACGGTATTAGTGCCGCTTATTCTGCCGCCGTTCCCGCCTCTCCCGCTGGTATTTCCGGGGGTGCATATTCTGTTTAATTCTTCAAGATAGACGATTTCCATCCGGAAACAAAGTTTTGACACATTTGAGTGTCCAATCAGGAAATCGGCAATTTTGGGCAAGCTCAAGGAAATCAAGGGATTGCGCGGAGGCGTACGCATTGTACGCCGCACAAGAAATCCCGCAGATTGACACAGAGATCGCTCAAAAGGGCCATTTCCGGATGGAAAATATGGACATCCGGCGGAGTAACGGATATTATAAAGCATGCCTTTGACGCAACAGAAAAAATACCCGAACTCCGGCCGGGATCGCAAGTCTCAAGCAGTTATACTGGCTGAAATGGCGGTTGCCGGAAACCCCAATGCTTTTGATCAGCTTGTTGATCTTTATTATAATACCATTTTCAGAATGGTTTATTACCGCATCCGGTCAGGCATGGATGCGGAAGATGTTACACAGGACATATTTACACAGGTTTTGAAAAACATTAAGAGTTTAAAGGATTTTTCCTTATTCAACAGCTGGCTTTTTTCAATAGCTGTTAACAGGGTGCGGGATTTTAAGCGGAAAAAACGGTTTGCATCTTTATTCGGAGTGCTCTCCGATAAAAACACGGAAAAGGAACAGGAATATGAGCATGAAACCAGCGCTGAATCCGGACCACTTGAAAGCGTAATACGGCAAAACTTCTGGAAACAGTTCGAATCTATTCTAAACAGGCTGTCATCTCTTGAAAAAGAAGTGTTTTTATTGAGATTTCTTGATCAGCTTGGGATAAGGGAAATATCGATGACTCTTAAAAAAAATGAAAGCACAGTCAAGACTCATCTTTACAGGGCCCTTAAAAAAATTAAAGATGACAGTTCTGTTAAAGAGCTTTTGAAGGAGAGTATGCCGTGAATAAAAAGAATGGCACTCATTTTAATGAAGAACAGATATGTAAAGCAATTATTGACGAATCGCAGCTGCTGCCTTCGGAAAATGAGCATTTATCTGATTGCGCAGAGTGCCGGACCGCGGTAGAGAGCTTTGAAAAGGATCTGAAATTACTAGGACAAACTGCCGAACGTTTTGTTCCTATTCCCAGAAAACGCATGGTTTTGCATGAAAAAGCCGGTAAAAATTTTCTTTGGGGATGGCGAACCGCTTTTACCGTGGCAATCACAATTCTTTTTTTCGTTATTACGATGCATTCCGACTCTATGAAGCTTTTGTTTCATAATAAAACAGATATCGCTGATTCAGAGCTTTATTCTGAAGATATATTGATGACCGAAGTAAACAATCTCGTTGAAAACTCACTCCCTGCTAAATATCTTTTTGTTTCGGAAGAAGACAATACCGATTACGATGAGGATTTTATCGATTTTGTTGTTCCTTCGATCGATGAGGATGTGCTGTCAAGCAAAGAAAATGGAGGAAACATATCATGCTGAAAATAAAAACACTCTCGATAATATTGATTGTTTTTGCAGTGTTAACCGCCAATGCCATTGGAGGACAAAGGCATAAGGCAAACTGGTGGAATGATCCTGAAATATCAAAGCAGCTCAACCTTTCTGAAAACGAGAAACAAAGACTTGATGCGCTTTATATAGAAAGCGGACGGAAAATGATTGAATTAAAGAGCATTGTTGAAAAAGAGCGTTTTGAGTTAAGAGCTCTTTTGGAAAACAAAAGCGAAAACGACGATGCTATTAAAGGACAATTCAGGAAGCTCGAAAATGCCCGGTCGGCGCTTGCAGATGAAAGACTTCAATTTCTGATTCAGACAAGAGCCATTTTAGGCATAGAGCGTTTTAAGGAACTCAGAGTTTATTTCGAAAATTTACCAAGGGAGGGCCGCAGAAACAAATCATTACCCTGATACTCAATAATCCTCAAATAAATCCCTTGCATTTATTGACATTTATTACTCACAGGCTTATTATACCTCTCCGTAAAAAGATAAATCCCGTATCTATCAAAGGGTTTATCATTTTCCTATTAAAGCGAGACCTTTGAAGAACATCCAAATTTGCTCAAGTTCAAGGAAGGCGATAATAAGGGCTTAGGTTCCTGGTTCACAGTCCCTGGTTCCTGGTTAAAAGTAAAAAAACCAGAAACTATAAACCAGAGACCAGAAACCAAGTCTTTAAATAAATCGGGCAAAGGGGGGTGTTATGGAAGGCCTCAAGGCAGGGTTAACATCATAGAAATAATAAATAATATCAAAGAGATGCAAAAGTGTTCAGACCTGATGCGGAAAGAGGGAAGGTCTATCGCATTTGTTCCCACAATGGGTTTTCTGCATGAAGGACATCTTTCTCTCATGAAAAAAGGCCGGGAGATAGCTGATATTGTAGTTGCAAGCATATTTGTCAATCCTGCCCAGTTTGGTCCGAATGAAGATCTTGCATCATATCCGAGAAATATTGAAGAGGATTTGAAACTGTTAATAAAAGAAGGGGTTGATATTGTCTTTCTTCCAAGTGAAAAAGATATATATCCCGATGGGTTTCAAACCTATGTGGAACTGAAAAATCTCCCGAACCATCTTTGCGGCCTGTCAAGGCCTGTTTTTTTCAGGGGCATAGCTTCCGTTGTTTCAAAGCTCTTTAACATCGTAAAACCCCATTATGCCGTTTTCGGCAAAAAGGATTACCAGCAGCTCCTTGTTATCAAACAAATGGTTAATGATCTGAATTTCGACATCGAAATAGTCGGAGCCTCCATTGTAAGAGAAAAAGACGGCCTTGCAATGAGTTCACGGAACAGTTATCTTGATCCGGAGCAAAGAATTCATGCTTTATCTTTATACAGGTCTTTAACAAGAGCCAGGGAAATTCTTCAAACCGGAGAGAGGATTTCATCGAAGATAATTGATGAAGCAACAGCCCTTATAAAATCATATCCCGATACAGAAATAGATTACATAAAAATCTGTGATCCTGAAAACCTTGGTGATATGGGAGTAATTGACAGACCAGCTCTTATGGCACTTGCCGTCAAGGTCGGGAAAACAAGACTTATTGACAATATGATATTAAATACTTAGCGGCCTCAGGGCATTTATTGAGAGCTTTTTGAAAATACCGGACGCTAACAAAAAAGGAGAAGATTGATGAGCGATGAACAATTCTTTTTTACATCTGAATCGGTAACCGAGGGACATCCTGACAAGGTAGCAGACTGCATATCCGATTCCATATTAGATGCAATAATGGCACAGGACAAAAACTGCAGGGTCGCATGTGAGACACTCGTTACAACCGGCCTTGTATTTATCGCCGGAGAAATAACAACGGAATGCTATGTCGACATGCCCCAGATAGCCCGGGAGACCATACGTGAAATAGGATACTCTTCTTCTCAGATGGGGTTTGACTGGAAAACCTGTTCGGTTATAACAAGTATTGACCATCAATCCCCGGATATTGCCCAGGGTGTAAATATAGGCCAGGGACTCTTCCTGGAACAGGGTGCAGGCGACCAGGGGCTTATGTTCGGCTATGCCTCCGATGAGACCCCGGAATTGATGCCCATGCCCATCATGTATGCCCACAAGCTTTGCCAGCGTCTTGCATATGTAAGAAAGCATGGAGCCCTTGATTTTTTAAGGCCGGACGGAAAAACCCAGGTAACCATCGAATATGCAAACGGCACTCCTAAACGGGTTGATGCAATAGTGGTTGCAGCTCAGCATAAACCTGACGTCAGTCATGAAGAACTCAGAGATGCCGTAATCGAGGAGGTAATAAAAAAAGTCATTCCTAAGGATATGATAGACGGGGATACAAGATACTACATTAATGCAACCGGAAGATTCGTAATAGGCGGTCCGATGGCCGATTGCGGACTCACAGGCCGGAAAATCATAGTAGATACCTATGGCGGCCAGGGAAGCCATGGCGGCGGCTGCTTTTCCGGAAAAGACCCGTCAAAGGTAGACAGGAGCGCTTCTTACATGGGGCGGCATATCGCAAAAAACATCGTTGCGGCGGGGATTGCAAAACGATGTGAAATACAGGTTGCTTACGTTATCGGCGTCGCAAAACCCGTATCAATAATGATTGATATGAAAGGAACAGGAGTAATTCCGAAGCAGCGGGTAAAGGAAATAATCGACGAGGTTTTTGATCTGAGGCCTGCTGCAATCATTGAATATCTCGACCTGCTGAGGCCAATATACAGGAAAACTGCAGCTTACGGCCATTTCGGACGGAATGAACCCGAATTCACCTGGGAAAAAACCAACATGGTTGAAATTTTAAGAGAGAAGGCAGGATTATAAAACAGGAGTACAACATGCTTGTTCCATTTAAAAAGAGAAAATCAAAGAATTTTCTGGAGCTTGATCTTTCGCTTCCTTATAAAGTAGCCGATATTTCACTTGCCGGTTTTGGCATCAAGGAGATGGAATTATCAGAAAAGGAAATGCCCGGGCTTATGGCAATACGTGAAAAATACGGTCGCAAAAAGCCTCTTAAAGGGATGAAAGTCATGGGAAGTCTTCACATGACTATTCAGACTGCCATGCTTATTGATACTCTCAAAGTTCTTGGAGCAGACATACGGTGGGCGACATGCAACATTTTTTCAACGCAGGACCACGCTGCCGCAGCAATTGCACAGAAAGGTTCAGCCTCGGTTTTTGCATGGAAAGGTGAATCTCTTGAAGAATTCTGGTGGTGCACCGAACAGGCTCTTCTCTGGCCGGATGGTACCGGACCCGATCTTATTGTCGACGACGGTGGAGATGCAACCCTTTACGTTCACCAGGGAGTCATGGTTGAAAAAGACCCATCATTACTTGAGAAGGGATATTCCGGTCCGGACATGAAGTGCCTTATAGCGCGCCTGAAAGACAGCTATGAAAGAGATCCAGGATTATGGACTAAAATAGCATCCGGAATACGGGGAGTTTCAGAGGAAACCACTACGGGTGTTCACAGGCTGTACCATCTTGCGAAAACCGGCGATCTTCTCTTTCCTGCATTCAATGTGAATGATTCGGTTACCAAATCCAAATTCGACAATCTTTACGGATGCAGGGAATCTCTTGCTGACGGTATTAAACGCGCAACGGATGTCATGATTGCCGGCAAAATGGTTGTAATCTGCGGATACGGCGATGTCGGAAAAGGCTGCGCACAGTCAATGCGCGGCTTTGGCGCCCGGGTCGCGGTTACGGAAATCGATCCGATATGCGCTCTTCAGGCAGCCATGGAAGGGTATGAAGTTATGACCATGGAAGAGGCGGCGCCTTCCGGTGATATCTTTGTCACTGCAACAGGCTGCTGTGATGTCATAACAGGCGGGCATATGGAAATGATGAAGGATGAAGCCATTATCTGCAATATAGGCCACTTTGACAGTGAGATTCAGACCAGCTACCTCATTAACAGTCCGAAATGCAAAAAAATACCCATCAAGCCTCAGGTTGACAAATGGATACTGAAGTCAGGACGCTCGATAATTCTGCTTGCTGAAGGAAGGCTCGTTAACCTGGGGTGCGCCACGGGACATCCGAGTTTCGTCATGAGCAGCAGCTTCACAAACCAGTGCCTTGCCCAAATCGAACTTGCAACAAAGAAATTTGAAAAGAAAGTTTATACTCTCCCGAAGGCTCTTGATGAAGAAGTTGCCCGCCTTCACCTACCGAGGCTTAACGCCAGGCTGACAAAACTCACAAAAGATCAGGCCGATTATCTCGGACTTTCGGTTAAAGGTCCCTTTAAACCTGAATACTACCGTTACTGAAGCATCCATTATAGCGAAGGAAAAATAAAATGCCTGACGTGGACGAAATGAAAGAGGCGAAACAGTATTACACGGAGATACCTCAAAAAACAGAGGGGTTTTTTCTGAAGGGATCAAACTCGCTGGATTGGGGGATGAAAAACAGACTGGCCAGAATCTTTAACCCGAAATCCGGTCGCACTGTTATGCTGGCCATCGATCACGGATATTTTCAAGGCCCCACAACCGGACTTGAGCGGATTGACATCAATATTCTTCCTATCGTGCCTTACGCAGATACGTTAATGCTCACCCGGGGTATCCTCAGAAGCATTGTCCCGCCTTCTACCCAAAAACCGATCGTTCTGCGCGTGTCAGGCGGTACCAGCATCCTTAAGGAACTCTCAAACGAAGAAATTGCTGTGGACATCGAAGATTCGATACGTCTAAATGTCTGTGCCGTAGCCGTTCAGGTGTTCATCGGCGGTGAGTATGAAAGACAATCGATTATAAACATGACAAAGATGGTTGATATCGGCACTCGCTATGGAATTCCGACCCTTGCCGTCACAGCGGTAGGCAAAGAGATGGCCCGCGATGCCCGTTACTTCAGGCTGGCCACCCGTATTTGTTCAGAACTGGGCGCCCATTACATCAAAACTTACTATGTGGAAAAAGACTTTGAAACCGTCTGTGCCTCCTGCCCGGTGCCAATTGTGATGGCAGGTGGCAAGAAAATACCAGAACTGGATGCGCTAACCATGGCCTACAATGCCGTCCAGCAGGGTGCCAGCGGTGTTGACATGGGCCGTAACATTTTCCAAGCCGAGTCACCAATCGCCATGATTCAGGCGGTTAAGGCGGTGGTCCATGACTGCGAGACCCCGGAAAAAGCTTTTGATCTTTACAATACGCTTAAAAATCAACAATAAATAATGGGCGCTCTGCGAAACTCTAATGAAAGTCGCCAGGTGGTATAATAATCGGGATATTCGAATAGAGGAAGTGCCGACCCCAAGTCCTGGCCCCAAAGAGATGCTGGTCAAGGTGATGGCCTGCGGCATCTGCGGGAGTGATGTTGTAGAATGGTATCGACTTCCCAGAGCCCCGCTGGTGCAAGGACATGAAATCGGCGCGCAGGTGGCGGAAGTCGGAGAATCCGTAACAAAATTTAAGCCAGGTGACAGGGTATTTATTACACCCAAAGTGCCTTGTATGAAATGCCATTATTGTGTAAATGAGCACTATCCACAATGCTCTGAGGTCAAAGAAAGACTACCCGGCGGATTTGCCGAATATATCCTGGTACCTGAGATTCTGATAGAGAACGGTTCATGGCTATTACCTGAAAACGTGACATATGATCAGAGCACATTTATAGAGCCGCTTGCCTGTGTTATCAGAGCTCAGAGACTGGCCGGTTTGAAAACAGGCCATACAATCATGGTGCTCGGATGCGGTATGTCCGGTTTACTTCATATAGAACTTGCAAAATTTAATGATGCCAAAGTCATCGCAACGGATATAAATTCAAAGCGATTGAAATTTGCTCAGAAGGTTGGTGCAGATACTACCATCCTTGTTACCCATAACGTTCCTGAACTACCGGGTTCCGAAATCGGCCAATTAGTCGATGTCGTGATGCTATGTACTTCTGCCATATCGGCGGTGGAGCAAGCATGGAAATGTGTGGATAAGGGGGGCGCAATTGTTTTTTTCGCGGTACCAGGTCCTACCCAAACGGTACCAGTTCCGATAAACGATTTCTGGACTAAAGAAATTCGGATTCTTACCTCCTACTATTGCGGACCTCCTGATATAAAGGAGGCGATTAATCTGATAACAACAGGCGCCATCAAGACCGACGATTTGATTACCCACAATCTCCTGCTATCGGAAATCGAAAAAGGTTTTCAGTTAGTGGTGGATGGTAAAGAATCGCTAAAAGTCATTATCAATCCGAATGAGTGAGTCGGTGGGTCTCATACCCTGCCGCCGCTCCAACTTAACTTTGTTTTCAGCACATCATAATAATCCTGGCCCGGAACAGTTATCATGTTGACAGGCTTAAGCGCTTTTTGAACAATGATGGTATCCCTGCTGCTGATTTCTATGCCCTGCTGCCCGTCAAATGTCAGCATTATGTGAGATGATCGTTTTTCCAGCCTGATTTTGATAACGGATGTATCCGGAATTATAAGCGGCCGGTTAGTCAATGTGAAAGGACATATCGGTGTCATTATAATAGCCGGAACAGACGGATGAATAACCGGTCCGCCGGCAGCCAGCGAATAGGCCGTTGAACCGGTGGGAGTTGAAACAATAAGGCCATCAGCCCTGTATGTCGTGAGATAGTGGTCGTTTATATATGTTTCTATGTGTGCCAGCCTTGCAAGGGCTCCTTTATTAATAACAACATCATTTAAAACCGTTTCATTAATGATCTCTTTTCCGTTTCTTGAAACTTTTACCTGGAGGCGCATTCTGGGGCTTGTTAAAAAAGATTTGCTTAATACAGCTTCTGCCGCAGAAAAAAGACTCTCTTCAGATGTCTCGGCAAGAAATCCGACCTCTCCGAATTTTACTCCGAGAACAGGAATGTCCTGATCCCCTATCCAGCGGACCGCGCTAAGAAAAGTGCCGTCACCTCCAAGCACAAAAACACAAAAAAGGTCAGACGGAGCTTTTGTTTTCTTCCTGCCGGAAAGCAACTGTTCGGGAGGCAGATATTCTTTTCTTACGACTTCAACGTTTTTCTTTCGCAGCCATTTTTCAAGTTCATCAGCCTTGCTTTCAGCTTTGGAATCTTCTTTAACAACAAGGCCGGCTCTTATTGAATTTTTTTTCAAAATATACGGCTCCTTTTATCATTATTGCAGATTATGAAAGAGATATTGAACCGAAACAGCTAACCCCGCTGCTTGCAGCGGAAAAATTCAATATTATCCGCGGAGAATGCGTGTGCTGTTTAGATTCTTTTATACGCCAATTATCACACGTACGACAAGTATTTATATAACGGTTGTCAGAAATATGCTCAGATTTTTCAGTTTATCAAAGTTTTATCAGCCATTTTGTCTTGACTTAAACATTTCACATTATTATAGATAGTTTCCTAAAAAGGAGCGGGTGTTATTTTAAAAACATTTTGATAAGGAGTTTGGTGCGATGAGAAACAAAAAATCTTTTTTCAGAACATGTTGCCTGTTATTTACTCTTATTTTCAGCTTTGCCTTTCTTTTTGCCTGCGGTCAGGGACAGGAACCTACCAAGGAATCGAGGGAAGCAGCCTTGCAAAAATTACAAAGCCTTCAGGATGAAGATCAAAAACCTAAAGAACAAAGTACACCTGCACCGGCTGTGACACCCGCACCAACACCTGCGCCAGGAACAGAACAGCCTAAATAATAGAAGATATTCAGCGACCCCTCATTTTCTCTCCATTATCACAAGATGGTGGAAATGAGGGGTTTTCAGTCAGGCCCGTCAATATTAATAAGCAAGCATTCCGGCAACCGTCAGCTTAATCCTTTCTGAAATACCGAAAGACGCTTTTAATTCTTTTTCGAGATCTGCCATCTCAGAATAAAAGGGTGTCCGATCAAAATTTACATACTCTTTTTCTCTGCAACGGGACATGAATTCTCCGCACCCCGGGCTTAACACCCTCTCCCTTCCCGGTATAGTTAATTCATGAGGTATTCCGTGCAGCCTGCAAATCATCGGCCGGTATGAATATATGGCGCAAAGACCTTCATAGTTAAGAGGACACAGCAGGCGGACAGGCAGCCCGGATCTTTCCAGTTCAGCAGTTTGCCTGCAAACCAGAAGAGCTTTTTCTCTGATTTCGGCCTGGTTTCCATTTGATAGTGTTTCAAGACCTTCGAGTATATAAAGATATTCTACAAAAGTGTGGTGATAAAATCTGGTAAAACAGCAGTTCTCTTCGCATCCCCCGCAGTAAAATCCGTAATAATTTGTAGCTTCATTGTACTTGCCGTCCATTTTTGTATAGATACCGGCAAGACGATCCAAAAAAGGAACGCATTTCTCTTTCTGAGTTCTTATTCTTTCTATTGGCATTTCAGCTCATTAAAAAACCGGGGAAGGGAAAAAGATTTTTGAATATAGATCGAGGGCATAGCGGTCCGTCATGCTTGCAATAAAATCGCAGACGATCCTCTCATAAGACTCTTCGCCATGATGTATTTCCCTGTAGCAAGAGGCCATCTCCATGTTTGACAGCTCCCTGTTAAACATCTGATCATCTGTTAATAAATACGTATACAGTTCTGAAAGTATCTTCTTTGCCTTCACAAATTCATTATGCACCTTAGGGGAGCGATAAACATTATCATAAAGAAATTCTCTGAGCTTTGTCATTGCGCTATATATGTTATCACTCATTTGCAGGCAGCTTTTTCCGTCAGTTACCTTGCTTGAAAATACAAGATCCCTGATCATTGTTGTTGCACGCTCTGAATGTGTGAGCCCGAGAGTCTTCGAGCAGGTTTCAGGGATCTGGCTTGAGCTTATTACACCGCTTCTGATTGCATCGTCGAGGTCATGGTTAAGATAAGCCATTATATCCGCTATACGGACGACCTGTCCTTCAATAGTGCAGGCCAATTCTTCAGGGTTATCGGGTATGATTTCCCCATAACCCTTTGAATGTTTTAATATTCCGTCCCTAACTTCATATGTCAAATTGAGTCCCTTTCCTTTGTTTTCAAGGAAATCGACAACCCTGATGCTTTGCTCATTGTGAGAAAAGTCGGGAGAATATATCTCTTTTAAAGCCGTCTCTCCGCCATGCCCGAAAGGTGTATGTCCAAGATCATGCCCGAGGGCTATTGCTTCCGTAAGGTCTTCATTAAGCCTCATGGCCCGTGCGATGGTTCTTGCTATTTCAGCAACCTCTAGAGTGTGTGTCAGGCGCGTCCTGTAATGATCCCCAAGAGGAGATAAAAACACCTGTGTCTTGTGCTTTAACCGCCTGAAAGCGTTGCAATACACTATCCTGTCCCTGTCCCGCTGAAACACGGTTCGTATTGGGCAGGGCTCTTCCTCTCTCATACGCCCTTTCGATCTTGAGCTGAGACATCCGAAAGGTGACATGAAACCTTCTTCACGTTTTTCAAAATCTTCACGGATTGACATAA
>Ga0180009_10007340_pt1 | contig 11304 bp, 6 predicted proteins | sample OS_PC_MetaG_FD_123537 | JGI IMG/M metagenome (GOLD analysis project Ga0180009, IMG submission 123537) | Groundwater microbial communities from the Aspo Hard Rock Laboratory (HRL) deep subsurface site, Sweden - OS_PC_MetaG | ecosystem: Environmental > Aquatic > Deep subsurface > Groundwater...
CTTTCAGGATCTTTACTGCTATCTCTCCGGACATTTTACCGAGGACATAAAAATCGGCAACCGGCCCAAAAGTAGAACCCTCCTCGATCCCTATTTTGTTGGAACTCAAAATGGGGATTTTATTTTGCAGAGATATTTTTATCAGCGCTGCTTCGCCGCCTCCCTGACAAAGCGTATCAGTGGTAGTCATAAAAATATCGACCTTCGCCGCGACATCCAGGGCCATCTGACGCATCTCTTCCACACTTTCCGGCTCTAGATCAATGGTTCGAATTCCTTCCCTTTTTAATAGGCGTATCATATTGGCAGCCTGGATCTTTGAATTGGGCTCCTTTTTACGGTGAAAGATTGCCAGTGTTTTAGTATTGGGAAGAATAATTTTCAAAAGTTTTACATAGTTTGTGAGTTCTACATAATTACTGGTTCCCACCAGATTATTTCCGGAATACTCGAAGGACTCAATCAGTCCTGAATCAGCGGGATATGTGACAATGGAAAAAACAATCGGCGTGGTTTCCGGCATAATTTTCTTTATAATATTGGTGCCCGGGGTCGTCAAAGAATAAACCAGATCCACCTGGGCGTCAATGAAGCCTTGGGCAATCTCACGTTGTTTTTCTGGCTTTAACCCGCTTTCCCCATATAAATACTTAACATTCTTCCCTTCTATTAACCCCCCTGCGGCCATGGCTTCTTTAAACCCTTTAACATTGGTGGGATAACCGGTCCAAACGGAAATGCCGACTTTGTAAACCTTGCCCGTTTGTCCGTACAAAAACGTAAGACTGCTTAGAATGAAAAGACTGGAGAAGGTCAAAACAAGTAATTTCTTTCTCATATTATCTCCTCGGGTCGACAGTTAACCATGATAATCCGCCACTCACTCGGGCAACGTCGTAATCCCGCTAAAGCAGGTTTTACGAAACCATCGTATTTAAAAAACTTGGTATAAGCAACCTGCCAAGCCTTTCAATGAATCTGCGTTCCGGCACATCATTAAAGATACCAAATTCATGGCCTAAATTCCTGTCCACCCCTCTGATAAAGACATAAAATACACCGCCAAAATCATTTTCATAGCTGTATTCCGGCATTCGCCATCTCAAGTACTGATGAAGAGCAAGAGTATAGATATAATACTGCAGATTATAATAATTAGACCTTATAGTTTCTTTTAATAAATCCCGTGCATAGTCTTTAATGCTTGCGCCCAGAAAATTTGATTTCCAGTCAACAATATAATATCTGCCATCATGCTGAAATATCGTATCAATATACCCTTTCATGAAACCTTCTGAAGGCGAAAAATAAAGTTTTTCTATCTGGTTTGAAAAGCCGGAGGATATGTCAATACCGGCATTATCGCTGAAAATTTTTTTTAGCTTTAAAGGGGTAATATGATTTAAAGGAAAATAAAATTCCATTTCATTTATTCTTTCGTCGCATTTAACAGAAGAAAGAATAACTTCTTTACCTTTACTTTTAAGAGACACTGAAAGAACATTTTTTATCATATCGTAAACAGTCTTCAGCCATGACTGTTCAAAACCGTATTCTTTTAATTTGTCTTTTATCAGATTTTTTGGGTGCTCCGAATCTTTTGATGCAAAATCAAGATGTTCAAAAATATCATGGAAAAATATGCCGGCCCCAGGCCCTTTGGGAAAAGAAAAGATATCTTTCTTCCCGGACAGCTCTTTCTGAACAAACCGCCCGGCATGATTATCAATATCCGCCCGGTATGAATCACAGTCAGAAAGTTCTCCATGCGCAAGCTTGCCGGATATAAGCGATGAAAAACTTGAAACCCCCCATGCTGTATCTATCTTCCCTGAAAATTTCCGGCATACAAGTTCTTCTTCTTCATCCTTTATTAATTTATGCTCCATATCCTTATTAAAAGGCATGGAATCAAGCTTGATGCTTCCATCTGACCTGCTTGCAAGTTCCTTTAAATCACTTAAAATTTCCTGCTCTGTTCTGGACATAAATTTCTTTTTCAAAGACCCGACAATGTCATATTGATAATCAAATTTTTCATCAAAGTTCTTGTAATGAAAAAGATAAGCCAGAGCAGATGTCTCAGCATTCTTTATGTTGCCCCATACAAGATAGCATCTGTTTTTTGCTCTTGTTAAAGCAACATAAAGCAGCCTTAAATTCTCCGACAGAAGCTCATTTTGAGCAAGGATGATATTAGATTTATCTTTATCATAGTCAAGATCAAGTGTTAGCGTTCTGTTTTCATCTTTATCATGAAATATAATTTCCTTACCTTTTGGCAGCAACGATCCACCCCACCCAAAAGGACAAAAAACAATCCGGTATTCAAGTCCTTTGCATTTATGAATTGTCACAATTTTTACAGCATCCTCATCGCTTTCAAGGCGAAGCTGATATTCTTCTACTCTGCCGGCAGCAGATTTTATCTGATCAGAAAGCCATTTTAAAAGACTAACCATGCCCAGTTCTTTTTCAATCGATTCCCTGTGAAGTATTTCCATTAGATGGAGCACATTTGTAAGTCGTCTCTGGCTATCCGCATATAAAAGAAGGCGCGCCCGCACCTTTTCCTTTGTCATTAACAACCGGAACATTCTGATAAAACCATATCCATTCCATGAGTGATAGTACTCATTGAACTTGCTGATCTGTTTCTCCCACCATAAAATATCAACATTTTCAGGATCGAGTTCTTCAGCGCTGACACCCATAATATCAGTAACCAGAGCGGCTCTAAGCAATCTGTCATTTCCAGGCTGTGAAATACTTGACAGAATTCTTTCTATCTCCAGAGCTTCCTGTGACTCAAAAATACTCTCATTACTATAGAGAACCGAATGAATCCTTCTTGCAGAAAGCTTTTCTTTTATTATCCGCGCCTGTTCATTTGTTCGTACAAGTACAGCAATATCTCCTTCAGTAAAACACCCGTGTTCACGATCATAATCGGATGATAAAAGCCTCAAAATCTCACCGGCAACAGCATCGGCAATCTTAAGCTCTGCATCTTTTTTTTCTATAGGGCTATTATTATCAGGGCCGGCATACCACAATATAAAAGGAGCGGAAGCCCTTTCCTCCTTATTTGCTTTATTTATCTTAGCTGGTCTGGCATTTTCAAAAGGAATGTCATCAAATATAAAAGGCTCCTTAACGCTGGAAAAAATGGTGTTTATCGCTGTTATCAGACGAGGGTCTGACCGCCTGTTCTCAGTTAGTGTATATTTAAATTCGGCGCTGCCGGCAGCCTTCATATACGAAAAGATATCAGCTCCCCTAAAGCTGTATATTGCCTGTTTGGGATCACCTATTATAAAAAGTATGCTTTCCTGTGGAGAAAAGATCCTTTTAAATATTTCATACTGAATTGGATCTGTATCCTGAAATTCATCGACAAGCGCTGCTTTATATCTTTTCCTTATTGCTTCCTCGAGTTCTTTTCCTCCCTTACCCTCAAGAGCCTCTTTAACCTTTATAAGAAGATCATCAAAAAATTGTATATTCTTATCTCTTTTTCTTTTAAGAAGCTCAGACTTTGCAAACTTGAAGAATTCTACTTTTAAGAAAACAATGTACTCTTTCATTTCAGCTTCAAGGCATGCTGCTTTTGTATAGAGATCGTCACACATGACAAAGAATTTATGGTCAGGAGGAGTATGCTTTTTTTTGACTGAGTTTTTTATTTTCGTTGCTGTAAAATCTATAAATTCTTTAAATAAAGGGAATCCAATGCTTTCATGAGCAGTAAAACGATCCATGTACCTGAACATTGAAATAATTTTCAAATCTCTCTTAGTATAATCCGGATTTTGTTCATCAGGTGTCAGGGTTTTATAAACATTGCCCTTAAGCGAAGGATCTTTTAACAGCAGTTCAACATCTTTTTGCGAAACAGCCCAGGAATCTTTAAGTTTTTTGAAGCAAGCCCTGTAATCATCAAGACTTTTTAAGGAGGGTTTTTGTAAATCAGGAGCTACTTTTATTCCGGGTGTTTTTATTCTTTCAAGTAATTTTAAAAAATACTCGGGGCCTGACAGCTTTTTAATGGAATAAGCTATAAATTCCAGAGGACAATCATAAAAATGTTTTCTCCAGAAATCATCTGCAACTTCCTGATTCAATTTTAACTGGTCGGATAAAAGCTCTGTGTCAAACAAACTTCCTGTTTCAAAAGCATTCTCCTGCAGTATTCTCTGGCAAAATCCGTGAATAGTAAAAATCGATGCTTTATCAAAATCAACAAGAGCATTTTCAATCAACTGTATGCAATAAGCTGGCTCTTCCGCCCTTTTTACCATGTAATCTATAAAGCTGTCTTTACTTGAGCCATTTATAAATGCTTCTTTTGCCTGAAGCAGTATATTGCGAATTTTTTCCTTTAATTCGCTGGTTGCAGCATTTGTAAAGGTTACAACCAGTATCTGATCAACCAGCAGGCCCTTTTCAAGAATCAGTCTTAAAAACAGCCCGGTAATTGAATATGTCTTTCCAGTGCCGGCGCTTGCTTCAATAAGGTTTATTCCTGATAGAGGAACGCTCTGAAGATCAAATTTATTCAAATTTTCGAACTCCTAAATACCTTTAAAATATTTTTGATAGTTATAACGCATATAACACGCTGACAATATAAAGCCAAATATAACATTAGAGAATTAGGATAAAGTACTATTCAACGGTATGATACTGAGGCCGATTGGTTTTCACACATAATCGCTCTCTTTTGTTGACATTTAGAATTATATTATGATATTAATATTTATCTAATACCCTAATTTATATCTAAAAACTCTAAAACCCTTTTACCAGGCTGTTACTTGGAAAGCTGTGCCATATTAATAGTTCCAAATCTATGGTAGATGCCGCTCAATAATTGTCGGTAGTGGGTTCTTATGAACGATTATGTACTGATTTTCAGGCTTCTCCCTTTAACGGTTATCTGCTAAGGAGAAATTGTTATGTCCGCCAGGTTAACATTGTCTTGTAGAACCATTCTGTTTATTTTAATTATTTTTTTGACTGCCCCCTGCGCATTTGCTGCAGAAGCAGAGATTCAGCCCGCCAGTGAGGTTGAATCGAGTGAAGCCAATGAGGAGGCCATTGAAAAGCTCCGTCGTATGAGTCCCGAGGAGATTAAGGCTCTGGACAAGAAGCTCGCCGAGGCCCTCATCCTGTATTATGATAGAAATTTTGCCCGCGCTTTGCCCATTTTCAAAGAAATAGCCGGCAGGGTTGAAACCATGGACATCATGTTCTGGATCGGCACAAGTGCCATGGAAATCGGCAAGACAGAATTGGCCATCCAAAAATTCCAAAAGATGCTCTCCATCGACCCCAAGCTTCACAGGGTCAGGCTGGAACTGGCCACCACCTACTTCAAAACCGGCCGCTACAAAGAAGCACGCCGGGAACTGGAAGTTGTGCAGGCCGCTGCCCCTCCTCCTGGTGTACAGAAAAACATAGAGAATCTGCTCGCTGCAATTGAAGAAAGGACCAAAAAAGTTTTCTGGAACGCGCGGGCGTCTCAAGGAGTTTTGGTGGACGACAATGTCAGCGCCGGCCCTGATGATAGAGATATTCTATGGAATGGGGCGATTTTAACGGTTGACGAAAAATCCGCCAAATTGAGAGATGAAGCTTCGGTTACTACTGCTATGGGCAACATCCTCTACGATATAGGCGAAAAAAATGAGTTGATGTGGAATACCACCGCCTCTTTTTATAACCTGGCCTATTTTCATTACAGCGAGTTCAACTACATGGCAGTCGATATCACCACCGGGCCATGGTGGGCGGGCCGTCGTGCTATCCTGAAGGTTCCTTTTGGACACACGGAAGCAGAATACGCCAGCGACCGGCTTTCACATACCTATCACATGGACCCAAACTATGAATATTATTTCAGCCAGTACTTCAGCCTTAAAGGGCTCTATTCATATGGCGATACTGCCTACTATCCCCGCAGAAACTCCGGTTTGAACAACATCAGGCACCGCTTTGAACTGACACCCAGTATTTATCTTGCCGATCGCAAGCATATACTCTCGGCTACAACCGGCTATGAGAATTCCAATGCCGATGCCGATAAGGATTCTTACCACGGGATCTACTATGCGTTCTCATATTTTACCAGATTCCCGACCAACACAGAGTTTTTCCTCCGCTACCAATGGACCCGTAAGAAATATGACGGCAAGGCGCTGCCCGGCTACAACTGGGATCGCATAGACCAACGCGACGGTTTCATCGCGGTCTTGAGTCAGGAATTTCTCGAATACTTTTTTACCTCTTTTGCTTTTAACTATACGGACAACCAGTCTAATTGCGAACTTTATGATTTCGACCGGATAACTTACACCATTAATGTCGGGTGCAAGTTCTAACTGGTCTATGGAGGCAGGCATGAAACGATATATTTTTGTGGCCCTTGCTGCAATAACTCTTCTGTTTTTTGGGTTTCAAACAGCGTTTTGCCAGGCAAATACGGATGCCAGGGGAAACGCCGCTCCCAGCGAGGCTCTTCCCGAGGATCTGAAAGGTCTGGATGTAAAAGATTACTTTATAGCTCCGGAGGCTGAACCAATTGGGCTCATACAGACTGTAACCGGCCACGTGGTGGTGCTGCATGGAGAGACTAACGAAGCCTACTTTGCTGCACAGGGCGATGCGGTTTTTCAACAGGATGCCCTGTTTACATTGGAGGAATCCCGCTGCCGGGTCAGGTTTATTTCAGAAGATGTAATCACCATGGGTGAGGATGCACGGATAGATATTGAGGAACTCGTCGATGACCATGAATTACAGAGGAAAAAGTCAACCTTCAATATGCTCCGGGGCAAGGCCATGTTCTATGTCGTACCCTTGTTCAGGCACAAGAACATCTCAGCATCGGTTAAAACTAAAACCGCTGTGGCTGGGGTTCGGGGTACCAAGTTCGGCGTAGAGGTCAGAAAGGCAAGTGGAAGACTTGCGCAAAACGAGCCATTATACATTGCGGATGCGTCGGATTCAGGCCTTTTCTACCTGGTGGCACAGGCCAACAACGACACAGAAACCGTGGTTCACGGTTTTGAAGGCATGGTAGATGTTCTTTCTACTATAGACGGAATCATACAAACAATAGCCAAAGGCCAGTCTCTATTGATGACCATGATAGGATCAGGTATAGTCGAGCCTACGGATCCTGCCATAGGCCAGCAGTTTATAAGGGATACGGATGTACCGGCACCTGGTGAATTAGGGACCGCCGCTGTTGAAAGGAAAGCTGTTGAAGAAGAACCCGCTGTCGCACCCACGGGTAAAGAGGCCGCTGCTGCTGACACCCATGATATTACAACACCAAGCACCACTGATGCTGGTATTCCCGAGGTAACACAGGACCAAACCGCTATATCGGTTGAAGAAGATGTCCAAGCCGAACCAGCCGGACCAAACTTAATAGACATCGGCGATCAATAAGATAAGCCATCATCATGGCTAATTCTCTTCAATGCTTATTGATAAACGTTGTGGGAATATGGTAAAATATGGAGATAGTTCTCCAATTACGCCTGGCACCCCTTTGTAGTTTATGGTAGTCTTTTTTAAGAAAGAAATTTCGAAGGATAGTCCATGCTTCCTCTATACTCAAACACATTTGGGGAAAGGCCGTGGAGACATCCAAAGCCATAGACAGATTGGGGGCCCTAATAATTTAAATTTCATCAAGATTGTTTATGCTGGTTTTAGGTGGGATTTCCCATGGCGGAACTGATTTGGGTAAAGACCTGTAAACAGCGTCTGTCTTCAGCCGCATATTCTTTCTGTCTGAATCTTCTTTTTCACAAAACACTTTAAGAGAAATATGAAATTTTTGCTTTTTTTCATTAAATATCACAATTTCACAATAATCCCCTCTGTCATAAACTAATTTGTAAGGGTAATCCTGTCTTTCTGAAAGCAATGTCGCCCGGTAAACCTCGTCAAACGTTAATGGGATATGTTTAAAACATATATCTTTATATTCAGGCGATATATTTACACCGAGTTCTTCTGCAAAATGCTCAAGCTCATCTCGTTTGCAGTTAATAGTCCTGTAATGCCTTTTATCTGATATATCCTCACATTCACAGCGAATGTACTCAATAAGAGAATAACCTATTGCCTTCTCTATACCGGAATCAGCTCTGTTCTTTTTCTTCTGATATTTCTTTAATCTGTCATAATTTATAATTGCTCTTTTTAATCCCCGAAAAATCGATGATTTCCTGTTTGCGAATTCAAGATCCCTCAATATAATTGTTTTAAAACGATTTACTACTGCATCCTCCAGGAATTTAATGTCTGCTGAAGTCAGTATCAGCTTTGGGCCGTCTTCTTCCTCTGTAAGATAATAAAGAGATTCATAAAAAGCCACCTCAGGCATCTCCCCGGAATTCTCAATCCAATCGACTTCCTGCTGCAGATAGCTTTCTTTGGAATTCACTATTCTTTAAACTCCCGCTACCGTCAAAATAAGATCTATATCAATATTGTTAGCTCGAATACCGCTTATATACGAATAAACAAACGGAATATATTTTCGAGAACTCCTATAGACGGCTTCGTAACAAGTTCATATGCAAGGCGTGCGAATCTTTAGGAATACCGCTATCGCGGCATCCGCAGGATACGTACTCACAGTACGTCGCAATGACGAAAGATGAAGCACAACACCGCAGATGGACTTGTTTACAAAGCCGTCAATCATGATCGAAAACATAGCCTATAGAACGGAGGCTTTTAAAATATACTGGCTTTTGGGGATTATCCTCAAAATACTTTCTAAACCTCACAATAAAATTATCTACGGTTCTTGTTGTCGTGTCTCTTGTGTATCCCCACCCTATTTCCAATAGTTTGCTTCTGGAAAGCGGTTTACCGCGATTTGCAATAAAAAGCTTTAAAAGCTTTACTTCCTGCTCTGTCAGATGTATATGACCGTTTTTACAGTCTGCAACAAAAGTTTCAAAATTTATCCGGTTGCCTCCAAAATCATAGATTTTCAGACCGGTGTTATTGATATCATTTCCACCACGGCTCCAGGATACCCTTGTCAAAAGTCTCTCAACTCTCAGCAAGAACTCTTCAAGGTTAAAAGGCTTTGAAAGATAATCATCCACTCCGTAAGAAAAACCTTTTATCCTGTCATCAGGTTCGCGCTTAGCTGATAAAATAAGTATAGGAATCCGTTCATCCTCAAGACGGATATTTTGAAGCACAGACAACCCATCAATTCCTGGCAGCATTATATCAAGTACTATCAGATCCGGCATCCATTCTTTCCATTTTTTAAGGCCTGAAACGCCGTCTGAAGCAATAATTACATCATATCCCTGGAGCGAAAGATTCAATTTTAAACCTTCCGCTATATGTCTTTCATCCTCAATTACAAGGATACGCTTCTTCTCGGAGTTATTCATGAAAGCACCCTATCAAAATTGATGATTGTCGATTGATGATTGTCGATTTGTGGAATCGCTCCTGCCCGCCACCTGCCCGCAATGCCTCTATTTCGCACAACTTAGTATTGCCGCTTTGTTCCTGTGGGCATAACGAACAAAATGAATAGGACATATTCAATGCATGGCAGGCGGGTCGCGAGCCGTACTAAATGCTCTTCGTCCTTTTGTTGCCTGCCCGCCATCGGCTTCGCCTTCAGGCGAGGCGGGCGGGGCTCGCTCAGGCGAGGCGGGCGGGTCGCTCTGTCTTTTTGTTATAAAATTAATAGAATACCTTCAATCTTCAATCTTCAATCTTCAATCTTTTGTTTTGTAAGTATTAATTGACTTTAATATAGGATAGTGGTCAAAGTTAGAAGCATGCCCCTCAAGGTCTATATGGCAAAATTAATGTAAAGACCGATCCTTCCCCTATCCCTTTACTTTCCGCAATGACTTTTCCTTTATGGATTCGAGCAATATTCTGGACAAGATGCAGGCCAAGACCGCTGCCTTTTGCTGACATATTTTCATATCGTCCGGCCTGGTAAAATTTCCTGAATATTTTTTTAGTTTCATCCTTATCAATTCCAATCCCGTTGTCCTCAAAATGCATATGCAATTCACGCTTTTTAGGCTCAAAAGTAATATCTATTCTGGGTTTTTCCGACTCGTTGTATTTAATACCGTTGGTCAAAAGATTCATAAGCAACATCTCAAATAAAGACAATTCTATCCTATAAGAGAAGGATCGACCAGATGGATTATGAATATTTATCTCGCAATTCTGAAAAAGATGGTTGTTATTTTTGACAAATCGCTTAACTACCTGATTGATATCCTCTGTAGAAAATTTTCCTTTATAATTCCTGCTTTCAATTCTGGCGAGATTCAATATGCGGTTTATGTTATCAGAAAGCTGGTTTACATCCTGAATCATATAGCTGATGTATTTAAGCCGATCTTCTCTGGAAAGCTCATGTTTTAAAAAGGTTTCCAGATATAACTTCAATGAAGTAACGGGAGTTTTCAGCTCATGAGTAAAATTGTTGATGAAATTATGCTGCAGCCTGTACAATTGAGCAGTTTTCTGGGTATAGACAAATATCATCAATATGCCCATCAGAATTATACCAACAAGAATCGAAAGAACCATAATAACTACCCAGGTTTGAGATTCCAGAACCTGACTCTGATCGAGGTTAAATCGTAAAATGACAGACTTAAGGCCTGTGCTGACCTCCATGTACCAGTGAATATACAGAATCAGAGACAATGCAAGGGCCACTACTGAAAAAATAAAGATAAGAACCGGTTGGATAAACAGTTTTGATCTATTCATAACATGCCGACTGGATATAACTTATTAGTCAAAAATAAAGTATTTGATAATTTTCTTTGCCAAACTATAGAAACTAATATAACAAATTTAATAAATTAAACAACGATTTAGTAACTTCTCAATAAGTTCGGGTAAATCATATTTTGCGATTATTCTCTGGATCCCCGCGAAGGCAGGAATCCAAGAGTTATTACCCGAATTTTTTGAGAGGTTACACAATTTATATCAATTTCGGTTAATACTATAATTGTAAAAATACCGATTTGTAAAACTTTTGTAAAATATAAAAACAATACTGTAATTTTTCACTATTCTCTGTTACAGGAATTCTTTGCAATAAAATATTTAATATTAAAAGGTTAATAAATGAAAAACTATTACCATGAATTTCATATCCCGGTTATGGGTACCGGGCACTCAGTTGACACACCTATACGTGTAGCCTGTTTAGGCATTACATCGGTTATATCTCTCGTTGACGATCTGTTGCTGGAAAAAATCCGA
>Ga0180009_10007341_pt1 | contig 11300 bp, 11 predicted proteins | sample OS_PC_MetaG_FD_123537 | JGI IMG/M metagenome (GOLD analysis project Ga0180009, IMG submission 123537) | Groundwater microbial communities from the Aspo Hard Rock Laboratory (HRL) deep subsurface site, Sweden - OS_PC_MetaG | ecosystem: Environmental > Aquatic > Deep subsurface > Groundwater...
AGCGCGACATGCATTAGGAAAATCAGCAGTTGCTGCAGCTCACGCTATCGCCGATGCGCTGGCGAAGATGATAGGTTTTCTTCATGTTGAGGGTCCGGATGTCGATATCCTGGATATCCGGCATGATCAGCAGCAGCTTGTGATCGAACTCGACTTCGGAGCGAACCAGAAACGTATTCGGAATGGCCAGATCCTTGGGAAGCGTTTGGGTCGATCCGACGGTATAGGGCCGCGTATTGTCCTGTTGCCACGACCATGTTGCCTTGCCGACGCCCGTGGCATCGATGGCAATACCCGTGATCTTGACCCTCATGCCGTCCGTCCGATACGGCGTCATCACGCTTTGCGCCACGTTCACCATGGAAGCCAGGAAGGCCTTGTCGACGGAGTCGTCCTGGGTCACGAGGTCGGCGACGGTGCTGGCTGCGCGCGCCAGTTTCTTGTTGACCGACATGGCGACCGATATTTCCAGAGACCCCATGTAGAGAACGATCAGCACCGGAGCGATCAACGCGAACTCGACGGCGCCGACGCCGGAGCGGTCGCCGCGAAGTCTCCGGACCGTCCGGTTCAGATCTGCCAGGATGCTCGTCATGGCCGTGTTTCCTTGTGGTTTCCGCTTGTCGAGATTTTCATGATGTCACTCACGGATAATTCTCGTTGCGAAAAGCGGCAGTCGCCACCATCAGGTAGTCGCGCGGCATTTCGCCATCCTTGCGGATATTGGTGATGAAGGGCCTGACCAGGTCGGTCATCACTTCCCAGCGATAATAGGCGCGAACAATATTGATGCTTTTCGGTCCGCCGGGTTTGTAATCGAAACTGGAGGGGTCAAGATCGGAGAACTGATCGCCGCTCACCTTGGGGATGTAGTTCGGAATGGCCGCGAAGCTCGCAAACTCCCGGACATCAAGATACAGCTTCTGATCGTCCGGATTTTCCTCGGCCGCACACTGGATCATCAGGCTGATTTCGGCACAGAACTTCGTGCGGAACTCTTCCTCGCTCAGATTCTTGATCTGGCCGGTGCGGACCTGCCGCGCCATCGTGTCGACCGCGTTTTCCAGCAGCTGTTCGCCGGCAAAGGCAATAAAGGCTTCGATCGTTGCGAAGATCAGGAGAAAAAACGGAAAGGCCAGCAATGCGAATTCGATGGCGGCGGTTCCGTCGCTTGACTTGCGGAAACGGGCGAAAAGGCGCCGCGCTCGCCGTGGCGGCCTTCGCGTGGTGCTTGTTTGATCGTCGACATACATCGTCGGACTCCCGGACATTCGTTTCCTGGGGTCGAGGCTAGATCAAACTGGTTGAATATTGGTAACGCGGCGCGTGGGAAGCTGTCTGAATGGTAAACGGGTCCCTAACCGCCGGTTTGTCCGGCCCTGGATCAGGGGACTGTCAGGGATTTGTTGCGACCGTTGGCACGTGTTCTTCGCAAGCCGGCGTACAGGAATAGACCGACCGGGAGGTCTGCTTGAACACCCGCAGCGTGTTGGCTTCGTCCACAGAAACCAGAATGCGCTCATCGACGATCGCATCGCCGGCCTGGTCGAGGATGACCAGATTCGTGGTGCCGTAGGATTTGCCGGTCAGGACGATGGTCTGCGGATCGGAGACAGCCACATCCGCGACATTGGCATTTCCGATGATGACCTTGCTGACAGCGCGGTCAAGCTTGAGAATACGGGCATGATCCATGAATACGCGGATGTAATCCTCCGAGGCGCCGGCCGGGAGTGAGGTCATCACTGCCAGGGCCGTGCCGCACACGATGGTTGCAAGCCGGCGATGCGCAGGGGTGGAGTGGGTCATGCCGTTTCCTCGGAATTTCGGATATCTCCCCTAAAATCGCCGGGATTGGTGAACGAAGGCTTAAAGCCGGCGGATCGGGGCAAATTCTTTGCTGCTGTTCCGTTCCGCGGGCTCGGGCGCGCCTCGGCCGGCCGGTTCCGCCTATCCGAGTCACTTTATTATATACGCAGGTTTGCACATGCGGGTCGCCGTCGGCATCGGGCCTTTATGCTGGCTGACATGCCGTGGCCGCAGCCCCGCGGTGACAGGCCGATGATCGGGATGGCAAGCGAAACCTTAGCACGTTGTTTACCATGCGTGCCGCTTTGGTCGTGAAAGCTTTTGCTAACCTTGTTCGTTAAGCGGTTTGAAAACCCCCTCTCCTATGATCGTCACATCCGACCAACCGAAGCAGCTGGCGGAGTGCTGAAAACACTAGTGGATGAAGGAACAAACCCATGAAGAATCTTTTCGATCGTTTCGTCAAAGACGAATCCGGCGCCACTGCAATCGAGTATGGCCTCATCGCGGCCCTGATTTCGGTCGCACTGATCACCGGCGCCACCACGCTCGGCAACACGCTCAACACGCAGTTCCAGAGCCTGTCGACCAAGATGAACACTGCAAACGGCATGCACTGATAAGCGCAGACTTTCGCGCTGTGTGAAAGCTAAAAAAGCCGCCTTTCGGGGCGGCTTTTTGTTTGGTGTTGCAGTTTTTTAAGGTCTGCCGGTTACTGTCCTGTCCAACCCGGGAGTGAATTGATGGTCGAGGCCTCGATATTTGTGATCCTGCCGCTCTGCCTGGCGATGGCGGCGTTTACGGACATTCTGACGATGAAGATTCCCAACCGGGTGTCTGTCGTCCTGGCCCTGTCATTCTTTGCGGTCGCGCCGTTCAGCGGTATGGATCTGGTCACCTTCGGCTGGTCTGTTGCAGCCGCATTGGCTGTGTTTTCCGGGTGCTTTGCGCTGTTTGCCCTCAACGTGATGGGCGGCGGCGATGCCAAGATCCTCAGTGCCGCGGCGCTCTGGTACGGCTTCAATACCGACCTCGTGGCGTTCCTGACGCTGACCGGCCTTTTCGGTGGCGGTCTCGCCTTGGTCATTCTCTTTATCCGCGCCAATCAGGACATCTTGCTGGTTACCCCCATTCCGATCCCGATGCATTTCTTCAAGCAGCGCGCCGGCATTCCCTATGGTGTTGCCATCGGCGCGGCGGCCTTCATGACGTTTCCCGATTCCCAGATCTTTGTTCAGGCGCTCGACCGTCTCAGTTAACCGGTGGCTGCCGCCACGGACGCGTCTGCCGACGAGCAATCCCGCTGAGTAGATCCTGTCCAGGACCGAAAGACGCCGTGTGGTCACATCACACGGCGTCTTTCGGTTTTGGATTTGCGGGACTGAACAGCCCTCGAAGCCCCGCGTCGGATGGGGACGGGACCCGTCGCACCACCCCGGCAATTTTGCGTTAACCCTGTTTGGTACCGGGTCATTAACCATAATTACACGATTGCAAATGCATTCTGCGGCCAGCGTACCCAATATCCGTTCGAGGAAACAGTATGAAAACCGCCCGCGTCGTCATCATGTCAGTGGCTGTCCTGGCCGCAGGATTGGCCGGGTACCTGGCCATGAACCTGACGTCACCGACAGTTCAGGTGACCGAAGTCTCTTCTGATCCGGTTGTCCAGAAGATGCCGACCATCGATGTGCTGGTAACAACGGCCAATCTTCCCGTAGGCGCGCGGCTGGGCGAAGATTCGCTCGAGTGGAAAGGCTGGCCCGAGGATGGCGTCATCGAGGGACTGATCCGCCGTGACGCCCGTCCCGAAGCGATCACCGAGCTTACCGGCGTGGTTGTTCGATTGCCGCTGTTTGCCGGCGAACCGCTGCGCAACGAGAAGATCGTTGATTCCTCCTCCCGCATCATGTCGTCGCTGCTTCCGGCCGGCAAACGCGCCATTGCGACGGAAATTTCGGTCGCCACCAGCGCCGGCGGTTTCATCCTCCCCAATGACCGGGTTGATGTGATCATGGTGCGTCGCAAGACCGGGGAAGAAGGCTTCCTCACCGAAGTCATTCTTTCCAACATCCGTATCCTGGCCATCGATCAGCGCATTGAAGAGGACGCCGATGGCGTTCGCACCGCGGTCGGAACCACTGCAACTCTGGAATTGTCGCCGGAGCAGGCAAAAATCATCACCGTCGCGCAGCAGATGGCCGACCGGCTCACCCTAGCCTTGCGCAGTGTTGCCGACGTTCAGGAACCTGACAGCGACGGTGCGAAATATCTACTGAGCGGCGAAGACGGCAGTGCGGCCATCCAGCTGATCCGCTCCGGCACCATAACCAAAGTTGGCGCCACCAACTGAAGCGGAGAATGAACGTGCGTCATATTGCAAAATCGCTCCTGTCATCCATTACCGGCATCGCTCTGGTGGGTACGACAATGATCGCCGGTATCAGCCTGGATCCGTCCAGCGGCCGGATCGTGTCTGCTGCCGAAGCTGCAGAAAGCGTCATCAAGATCAAGAAGACAGGTCCTGGCGCAAGCCGGCGGGTCAAGCTGGGCCTGAACAAGGCCATTGTGATCGATCTGCCCACGGACGCTCACGATATTCTGGTGGCCGACCCCAGCCTCGCCGACGCCGTGACCCGCACCTCCCGCAGGCTTTACCTGTTCGGCAAGAAGGTCGGTCAGACCAACATCTTCGTGTTCGGACCGAACGGCGAGGAAATTGTCGCCGTCGAGCTGGAAATCGAACGCGATGTCACGGGTCTCCAGGCTCACCTTGCCCGGTTTCTCCCCGATTCGGACATCAGCGTTGAAATCATCTCCGACAACATCGTCCTGACCGGTTCGGTGCGGACGCCGCAGGATGCGGCGCAGGCAGCCAATCTGGCCAATATTTTCCTCACCGGCGGTGAGGCCACGACCCGAGTAACGACGGCAACAGGATCGGCAGACGGGGGCAGCGCGGCAATCAATGCGGAAAACCGCCAGAAATCCCAGATCGTCAACCTGCTCAAGATCGATGGCGAAGACCAGGTGACGCTCAAGGTCACCATTGCCGAGGTCAGCCGGCAGGTGCTCAAGCAGCTCGGATTCAATTCCTCGATCACCGGTGGCTCCGGGACCTTCGTCAATTCCAACCCGGCCAATCTGGGCACATTGTCGACCGGCCTGAACTTTGCGCAGATCGCCAGCGGGTCGCTGAACGGCCGCTCGATTTCGAGCTATGTCAACGCCATGGAGCAGGCCGGTGTCATGCGCACATTGGCCGAACCGAGCCTGACCGCCATTTCCGGCGAGAGCGCCAAATTCTATGTCGGCGGCGAGTTTCAGCTGCGCGACGAGGTTTCCTACGACGACAATGGCAGGGCCACCTATACCGATCGCGAGATCGAGTATGGTATCAGGTTGAACTTCACGCCGGTCGTTCTCTCGCCCGGGCGCATTTCGCTGAAAGTCCAGACCGAGGTGTCCGAACCGACATTCGAGAGTTCCACATCGGTTCAGGGCTCCGGGGGAAACCCGGGAATGACAAGGCTTTCGATCAAGCGCCGCGAGGCGGAGACTGCGGTCGAACTGCCCTCCGGCGGATCGATCGTGCTGGCTGGCCTGGTCAAGGATGACATTCGCCAGGCGATGTCGGGCTATCCGGGTCTGTCCAAGCTACCGGTCTTCGGCACGCTTTTCCGCAGCCGCGATTTCGTTCGCAACGAGACCGAGCTCGTCATCATTGCCACGCCCTACATCGTCAAGCCGGTCGCCCGCAACGAGATCGCCCGTCCGGACGACAATTTCAATGCGGTCAATGATGGTGCGGGTTTCTTCCTCGGCCGCGTCAACCGGGTCTATGGCCGGATGGAAACCGAACTGCCGCCGGGTCGCTACCATGGCGTCGTCGGCTTCATTTACAAATGATCAGGAACCTTACCATGTCGAGCAAGATCACTGTTCCCGTCAATCCTGATCTGCGAACCCTCGGACCAGCCGCCGTGCCGATGCTGGTTGCCGCCTTGCTGCTCTCCGGCTGCGCCGGGTGGCCCGGCCACAGCGTCACCGTGGGCGCGGTCCCGGACGATTACCGAACCAACCATCCGATCATCGTTGCCGAGAAAGAGCGCACGGTGGATCTTCCGGTTGCTTCAGGCGATCGCCGCCTGTCGATTTCCATGCGGGAAACCGTTCGCGGCGCCGCCCAGAGCTACAATTCGAGTGCATCGGGCGCCATCCGCATCATGGTTCCGGTCGGTTCCGTAAATGCCGGCGCAGCCTCGGTGCTGTCGACCCAGGTGGCCGATGTCCTGCGCAAGGAAGGCGTTCCGGGCGACCGGATCCTGTCATCGCCCTATCAGGTTTCCTCACCCGAGGATGCCGCTCCGATCCGCATCGCCTTCATGGCCGTCACCGCTTCCACTGGAGAATGCGGGCGCTGGCCCGAGGACATGCTCGCCAACACCACGGAAAACAGGCACTGGGCCAATTTCGGTTGCGCCAGCCAGAACAATCTGGCCGCCCAGATTGCCAATCCGGGGGATCTCATCGCGCCGCGCGGCATGACCCCGATCGACGCGGAACGGCGTTCGACGGTGATCGAGGCCTACCGGACGAACGGCGCGATAGCAGGCAACTGATGAGCAACCGAAACATGCTCTTTGAAGCAGGACAACGTTGATGACCAATCTTGACTACGAGCTGCAGCAGCAAACCCCGGTCGATGAGGTCGACACGGCCGCCGCGCGCGGCGATTTCGAGCGGATCCGCCCGCTGCCGCGGATCTCGGTGCATGCATTCGTTGAAACCGAAGGCCTGGCCAAGACCATGGAGCGGTGTTCCCAGGACCGGCGTATGGCCAAGGTCAATCTCCGCATCAATTCGGGCGGCGTCTCCGCTGCCGCAAACATGTTTGCCGGGTCGCCGACGCCGAACCTTCTGATCCTCGAGACACGCGCTGACGGCCCGACCCTGCTCGAGGATCTCGGCGAGCTGGCCGCGGTCTGCGATCCGGACACGCGGGTGGTTATCGTGGGTCATGTCAACGACGTGGCGCTCTACCGCGAACTCATTCGCAACGGCGTCTCCGAATACATCGTTGCCCCGGTCTCGATGGCTGACGTGATCGGCGTCATCTCGACGATTTTCGTCGATCCGGATGCGGCGCCGCTTGGCCGTTCCATCGCCTTCGTCGGCGCCAAGGGCGGTGTCGGTTCGTCCACGCTTGCGCACAACTGCGCCTGGAGCATTTCGAGCCTGTTCTCAAGCGAAGTCATTCTCGCCGACCTCGACCTGGCTTTCGGGACCGCCAACCTCAATTTCGATACCGATCCGACGCAGGGCATCGCCGAGGCCGTGTACTCGCCCGACCGCCTTGACGAGGTGTTTCTCGACCGGTTGCTGTCGAAATGCTCGGAGCATCTTTCCATGCTGGCCGCGCCGTCGATGCTCGACCGGACCTACGATTTTTCGGGTGACGCCTTTCTGCCCATCCTCGACATCATTCAGCGCAACGCGCCTGTTTCGGTGCTCGATGTCCCGCATGTCTGGAATGACTGGACGAAAAAGGTTCTCTGCGCCGCCGACGAGATCGTCGTCACCGCGACGCCCGATCTCGCCAATCTGCGCAACACCAAGAACCTCTTCGACACGCTGCGCAAGCTCAGGCCGAATGATCATGCTCCGCTCTTGGTGCTCAATCAGGTCGGAATGGCCAAGCGGCCGGAAATTGCGCCTGAAGCATTCTGCGACCCGCTGGAAATCGATCCGTTGGCGATCATTCCTTTCGACGCGCCGCTTTTCGGCGAGGCCGCCAATTCCGGTTTGATGATCGCTGAATCCTCGGCCAAGTCGCCGATCGCGGAATCGCTGTCGCAGATCGCCCATGTCGTTACCGGCAGGGCGGAAGTCAAGAAGCGCAAGAAGGCCGGCTTGTCGTCCCTGATGGGCCTTCTCGGCCGTAAGTAACTTGTAAGTCTGGAGTGGAACGCGAACATGTTCGGCAAACGCAGCAATGATGGATCAGGCAAGCTGCCGCAAGCTCCGGCGCCCCGGCCGGTGGTCCATGCCGAAGCACCTGCGGCGCCCCAGCCTGAAGCAGCTGCCCCCGCGCAGTACTCGGTGCAGGAGGCTCCTGTGGCGCCCAGTCCCGCGCCGCAACCCGTGCAACAGCCTGCCCCGCGCCGCGAAGAGCCGCCGGTCAAGCGCAAGTCCGCGCGCAACGAAGCCTATTACGACACCAAGAGCCAGGTCTTCTCGGCGCTGATCGATACCATCGACCTGTCGCAGCTGGCCAAGCTCGACGCAGAAAGCGCCCGCGAGGAAATTCGCGATATCGTCAACGATATCATCACCATCAAGAATTTCGCCCTGTCCATCGCCGAGCAGGAAGAACTGCTCGACGACATCTGCAACGACGTTCTTGGCTATGGTCCGCTGGAGCCGCTGCTGGCGCGCGACGACATCGCCGATATCATGGTCAATGGCGCGGGCATGACCTACATCGAAGTGGCCGGCAAGGTGCTGGAAACCGATGTCCGCTTCCGCGACAACAGCCAGCTGCTGTCGATCTGCCAGCGCATCGTCAGCCAGGTCGGCCGCCGCGTCGATGAATCGAGCCCGATCTGCGACGCGCGCTTGCCCGACGGCTCCCGCGTCAACGTCATTGCGCCGCCGCTGGCGATCGACGGGACCGCGCTGACCATCCGTAAATTCAAGAAGGACAAGCTGACCCTCGATCAGCTGGTCAAGTTCGGCGCCATCACCCCGGAAGGGGCGGCGGTGCTGCAGATCATCGGCCGGGTCCGCTGCAACGTGGTGATTTCGGGCGGTACCGGCTCGGGCAAGACCACGCTTTTGAACTGCCTGACGGCCTATATCGACGCCGACGAGCGGATCATCACCTGCGAAGACTCCGCCGAACTTCAGCTGCAACAGCCGCATGTCGTGCGGCTTGAAACCCGCCCGCCCAACATTGAAGGCGAGGGCGAGATCACCATGCGCGACCTGGTCAAGAACTGCCTGCGTATGCGTCCTGAACGCATCATCGTCGGCGAAGTCCGTGGCCCGGAGGTGTTCGACCTCCTGCAGGCCATGAACACTGGTCACGATGGTTCGATGGGAACGATCCACGCCAACAGCCCGCGCGAGTGCCTGAGCCGTATGGAATCGATGATTGCCATGGGTGGGTTCACCCTCCCGGCCAAGACCGTGCGCGAAATCATCGCCGGATCGGTCGATGTGGTTATTCAGGCCACCCGTCTGCGTGACGGCTCCCGCCGCATTACCCACATCACCGAAGTCATCGGCATGGAGGGCGATGTGATCATCACCCAGGACCTGCTGAAGTACGAGATGCTGGGCGAGGACGCCAACGGCAAGATTATCGGCGAGCATCGGTCCACCGGCATCGGCCGGCCGAACTTCTGGGATCGCGCCCGCTATTACGGCGAGGACAAGCGTCTCGCCGCTTCGCTTGACGCCATGGAAAAAATGACCTCGTAAGGAGACGCTCGCGTGTTTGGTCTGGATACAGTGGTAGTCGCCATCATCGGCCTGGCCGCGCTTTCGGCGGGGGCGCTGGGCTATGGCGTGCTCTATTCGCGTATCGAGGTGGAACGCAAGGCCGAAACCCGGGTCAAGCGGGTCAAGGCTGCCGAGACCGATCGCTCCAAGGCAACTGCTGCGCGTGACCGGCTGAACGAAGCCAACAAGCGGCGCAAGTCCGTTCAGGATTCGCTGAAGACGCTGGAAGAGAAGAACAAGGAAAACGACCGCCGCAAGTCGCCGGCGCTGAAGGACCGGATCGCTCAGGCCGGCCTGACCATCTCGGTGCAGAAATTCTACGTCCTGTCGGCCATTTTCGGATTTGCCATGGGCTTTCTGGTCTTCGTTTTCCAGGGAAGCCTTTATGCCGGTCTTGGCGCGATGATCATTTTCGGCGCGGGCGTGCCGCGCTGGGTCATCGGCTTTCTGCGCAACCGGCGCATGAAGGCGTTTCTTGCCGAATTTCCAAACTCGCTGGACGTTATGGTGCGCTCGATCAAGTCCGGCCTGCCGCTCAACGACGCCATCCGGATGATTTCCGCGGAAGGTCAGGAGCCTGTCCGCACCGAGTTCAAGCGTATCGTCGAGGCCCAGCAGATGGGAATGAACATTCCGGAGGCCTGTGCCCGGCTTTATGCCCGGATCCCGTTGTCGGAGGCGAACTTCTTCGCCATCGTCATCGCCATCCAGGCCCAGGCCGGCGGCAATCTGTCCGAGGCCCTGGGCAACCTTTCCCGCGTCTTGCGCGACCGCAAGAAGATGAAGGGCAAGATCAACGCGATGTCGATGGAGGCAAAGGCGTCCGCCGCGATCATCGGCGCCCTGCCGTTTATCGTCACCCTGCTGGTCTACCTCACGTCGCCCGAATACATCATGATCCTGTTCACCGACAGCCGGGGTCACTTCATTCTCGGCGTCTCCGCGGTCTGGATGTCAATTGGCATTCTGGTGATGCGCAACATGATCAATTTCGACATCTAGGGGCCGAAAACCATGCTATCCGATCTTGTTTCGTCCCTCACCGACCCGGCCTACCTGTTTCCGATCCTGATATCGATCGCGGTTTTCGCGACGCTTTACACTGTCCTGGCCCCCTATTTCGAGCGCGGCGATCTTGATGCCCGGATGAAATCGGCGGCACTCGAACGCGATGAGATCCGGGCCAGGGAACGCGCCCGCCTCAATGCCGAGCAGTCGCGCGGCGGATCGAAAAGCACCGGCCTCCGCTCCCGTGACAATGCGTCCGTGCGCGGCATCGTCGAACAGCTCAATCTGAAAGATGCGCTCGCCGATGGCGCCACCCTGGCCAAGTTGCGCGCAGCCGGTTACCGCACCCAGAATGCGCTCAACATGTTCCTGTTGGCGCGTTTCGTGCTGCCTTTCATTTTTCTTGTCGCTTCGATCGTCTATGTCTTCGTGCTCGAGAACCTGGCCGACAAGCCGTTTACGGTACGGGTTCTGGCGTGCATCGTCGGCGCCTATATCGGCTTTTACACGCCGAACATGTTTGTCTCCAACCAGGCGGGCAAGCGCCAGGCCTCCATCAAGCTTGCCTGGCCGGATGCGCTTGATCTGATGCTGATTTGCGTGGAATCGGGCGTCTCCATTGAGGCCGCGATGAAACGCGTGGCCGAGGAAATCGCCGTCCAGTCGACCGCTCTGGCAGAGGAGTTCGTGCTGACGACCGCGGAACTGTCCTATCTCCAGGACCGGCGGATGGCGTTTGAGAACCTCGGCACCCGCACCGGGCTGGACCAGGTGAAAGCTGTCACCCAGGCCTTGATCCAGTCCGAACGCTACGGCACCCCCATCGCCCAGGCCTTGCGCGTTCTCGCCCAGGAAAGCCGGGACCAGCGCATGACCGAGGCCGAAAAGAAGGCTGCGGCCTTGCCCCCGAAGCTGACCGTGCCGATGATCCTGTTCTTCCTGCCGGTGCTGATCGGCGTCATTCTCGGGCCTGCCGC
>Ga0180009_10007342_pt1 | contig 11300 bp, 17 predicted proteins | sample OS_PC_MetaG_FD_123537 | JGI IMG/M metagenome (GOLD analysis project Ga0180009, IMG submission 123537) | Groundwater microbial communities from the Aspo Hard Rock Laboratory (HRL) deep subsurface site, Sweden - OS_PC_MetaG | ecosystem: Environmental > Aquatic > Deep subsurface > Groundwater...
GCGGGTGCCACCTACGCCACCCGAGGTGTGTGCGCACCATCCGCCAAGCCTGGAACGCCCTCCAGCGAAACGCCCGTGGAGAACTGAGAACCTAGCTTACTCCGGTTAAATGGATACCCCCTAAGGCGCATTACGCCGACCTCCGGGTTATGCCGACCTGCGCTCGCGAGGCGTTGCTGGGGGCGGTGGGCGCGGCGAGGGGGTCGGCATAATCCTGCCGGGCTGATCGGGGACACTTCTCTCTTCGTCGTCAAGAAGAGGGAGGTGCTTCATGGTTGCTCGGATGAAGGTGCGAATCTCGGGTCCGCTCGCGCCGTTCGCTGCGGGTTTCTCGGGCGAGCTGGCGCGCTTGGGGTACACAGTGCTGTCGGCGCGCTTGCAGCTGCAGTTGATGGCGCATGTGAGCCGTTGGCTGGCGAGCGAGCGGCTCGATGCGGCGGCGTTGACGCCGGCTGCAATCGATCGCTTCCTGGCCGCACGTCGCGCCGCTGGCTATGCCAACCATCGCACGACCAGGAGCTTGGCGCCGCTGCTCGGCTACCTGCGGGCGGCGGGTGCGGCGCCGCCGCCGCTGCCGCCTGCGGTCGCGAGCACGCCGGCGGAGGCGTTGCTGGAACGCTATCGGTGCTACCTGTTTGCGGAGCGCGGACTCTCCGCGGGGACCGTCCGCGGCTACGTGCAGGTCGTGCGTCCGTTCCTCGCCGGACGCGCGGGCGCGGAGGGTGTCGATCTCGAGCGCCTGACCGCGAGCGACGTGAGCGCCTACGTGGTGGCTGCCTGCCGGGAGCCACGCGGCCGCGGCGGCTCGGCGAAGCTGATGGTGACCGGGCTGCGGTCGCTGCTCGGCTTCCTTCACCTCGACGGCATCCTCGCGGAGTCGTTGACCGCGGCGGTGCCGACGGTCGCTGGCTGGCGGCTGGCTGGGTTGCCGCGGGCGCTCGAGCCGGGTCAGGTGCAGCTGCTGCTCGCGAGCTGCGACCGAGGCACGGTGCCCGGACGCCGCGACTTCGCGATCCTGACGCTGCTGGCACGGCTCGGCCTTCGGCGGGGCGAGGTCGCCGGTCTGCAGCTTGGTCAGATCGAGTGGCGGGCGGGCGCGCTCGTGATCGACGGCAAAGGTAGCAGGCGGGAGCGGCTGCCGCTGCCCGCCGATGTCGGCGAGGCCGTAGCCGCCTATCTGCGTCGCGGTCGTCCCAGCCGCGCCGAGGGACGCTCCGTGTTTGTGCGCGTGAAGGCGCCGCACCGGCCGCTGACGCCGGGCGGGGTGACGAACGTCGTGATCGCGGCCGCACGGCGGGCCGGTCTCGGCGACGTCACGGCGCACCGACTGCGCCACAGCGTGGCCACCGAGCTGCTGCAGGCGGGCGCGCCCTTGGAGGAGATCGGGCAGCTGCTGCGCCACCGGCGCCCGCTCACGACCGCGATCTACGCCAAGGTCGACCGCGAGTCGCTGCGCTCGTTGGCCAGGCCGTGGCCGGGAGGTGCGACATGACCCCGTTGCGCCAAGCGCTCGACGATTACCTGACGATGCGGCGCGGGCTCGGCTACAAGCTCGAGCGCGCCGAGAAGCTGCTCGCCCAGTTCCTCGCCTATCTCGACGAGGTCGGGGCGGACAACGTGACCGTCGAGCACGCGCTGGCGTGGGCGCGGCTTCCCGCCGACAGCGATCCGAGCTGGTGGTCGCACCGGCTCTCGGTGGTGCGCGGCTTCGCCGCCTACCTGTACACGGACGCGGAGATCGCCGCCCTGATCGCGGCCTGCACCAGTCTGCGTTTCCCTCTGCGCGTCGCGACCTACGGCACGCTGATCGGCCTGCTCGCCATCACCGGCCTGCGGGTCGGGGAGGCGATCCGCCTCGACCGCGGCGACCTCGACCTCGAGCGCGGCCTGCTCCTCGTCCGCGACAGCAAGTTCGGCAAGTCGCGTGAGCTGCCGCTGCACGCGACGGCGGTGCGCGCCCTGCGCACCTACCTGCGCCGCCGTCAGCGGCTGCAGCCGAGGCCGCAGGCGGAGGCGCTCTTCGTCTCGCTGGCCGGCACGCGGCTGCGCTACAGCAACGTCAACTGGACCTTCCTGCGCCTCGTCCGTCGCGCCGGTCTCAAGCCGCGCTCGGCCACCTGCCGGCCGCGTCTGCACGACCTGCGCCACAGCTTCGCAGTGCGCACCGTGCTCGACGCCTACCGGGCCGACAGCGACGTGCAGGCGCGGCTGCCGCTGCTCTCCACCTACCTCGGCCACGTCGATCCCGCTGCCACCTACTGGTACCTCTCTGCCGCGCCCGAGCTGCTCGCCCTCGCCGGCCTGCGGCTCGAGCGGCACCTCGAGACCAGGCCATGAGCGCGCTCGCCCCGACCCTGGAGGCGTTCTTCACCGAGCGCCTCTTGCGGCAACGCGACGCCAGCCCGCACACGGTCGCCGCCTACCGCGACACGATGCGGCTCCTGCTTCGCTTCACGCAGCGGCGCACGCGCAGGCAGCCATCCGAGCTTGACCTCGCCGACCTCGACGCGCCGCTGGTCGCCGCCTTCCTCGACCATCTCGAGCAGGAGCGCGGCAACAGCGTCCGCACCCGTAACGCCCGCCTGGCGGCGATCCACTCGCTCTTCCGCTACGCCGCGCTGCGCCACCCTGAGCACGCCGCCTTGATCCAACGCGTGCTCGCGATCCCGCCGAAGCGCTTCGACCGCGCGCTGGTCAGCTTCCTGACCGAGCCAGAGATCGAGGCGCTGCTCGCCAGCCCCGAACGCTCCACCTGGATCGGCCGCCGCGACCATGCCCTGCTCCTGCTCGCCCTCGAGACCGGCCTGCGCGCCGGCGAGCTGACCGGACTCAGCTGCGGCGACGTCCACCTCGGCGCCGGCGCCCACGTCAGCTGCCGTGGCAAGGGACGCAAGGAGCGCGTCACCCCACTTGCCCGACCCACCCAGGCTGTGCTCCGCGCCTGGCTCTGCGAACGCGATGGAGAGGCGCCCGGTCCACTCTTCCCGACCCGCCAAGGCCGGCGGCTCAGCCGCGACGCGCTCGAACGTCGACTCGCGAAGTACGTGCTCAGCGCCGCCGGCCGCGCGCCGACCCTCGGCGAGAAGAAGGTCACGCTGCACGTCCTCCGCCACACGGCCGCGATGCGGCTCCTGCAGGCCGGCGTCGATACCTCCGTGATCGCGCTCTGGCTCGGCCACGAGAGCGTCGAGACCACCCAGATCTACCTGCACGCCGACCTCGCGCTGAAAGAACGGGCTCTCTCCCGCACCACCCCGCCCAACAGCACCCCCGGACGCTACCGGCCGCCCGACAGCCTGCTTGCCTTCCTTGAGGCGCTCTGATTATGCCGACCCCCTCGCCGCGCCCACCGCCCCCAGCAACGCCTCGCGAGCGCAGGTCGGCATAACCCGGAGGTCGGCGTAATGGGCCCAACAGAGCTGCCGCCGTTCCGGGTCGAGGTAGTCGTAGGCCCACCAGCGGTCCGAGCAGGCGATGCCGGAGAAGTCGGGGCCGAGCAACGCCTCAGCCTCGCGCCGGTGGCGGTCGGGGGCGATGCGGAAGAGCGCCTGTCTGGCGGTGAGCACGCCCCAGAGCGTGCGCCGCTCCCCGGCGGTACGCCAACCGGTCTCGTCGATGTTGAGTGCCCGGGCCTCGCGAACGTGGCGGAGCAGCTCGGTGTGGGACTCGGCAAGTGCTTCTCCGGCGCGGCTGACGATCGCGTCGACCGAACCGGTCGAGAGCTCCGCACCGAACAGCTCGCGCAGAAGCTCAACCGTGTCGCGACGGGAGACGCGGTTACGGACCGCGAGCGTGGCCACGGCCGCCTGCAGGCGCGGGCCGAAAGCTCCCCGGGGAACGTCCGACATCGGCGTTCACAAGAATGAGCCGCGGGAAGTCGTGGTAGAGGTGCGCAACTGGCTCAACAGCGAGACAGACGCATCCGTGCCTGGGCCCTCGCGGATCTGGGGGGCGTTCAATGACTTCATGGCCGCCAATTACGACTCCCTCAAGGCCGATGGCTTCTCGGAGGATGACATCGAGCGGTTGCCGGTGAGCGAGCTGATGACCCAGATGAAAGCCTGGGTCGGGTTGAACACATAACAACGACATCCAGGCGGACAACGCCTCGCGTTACCGCTGATGCCGCAAGCGTTAGGGAGAGAAGGGCTTCGGGACCGCTGCGTGCGGCCAGGGTTCGACAGCGTCATCGGAATCGACTACTCTGCGCTCGGCACCCTGGCCTGAAGGGGGAGGGTGCCGAGACCTTCGGGGGATGGACTTGAAGGTAGCATCGTGCTACATTACACTGGCTCCGGCTCTGAGACCTCCGCGTCGAATGGAGCCGGGTGCGCTACGGTAGTGGCAAGAGAGAGCGGTTTCGACCATACTACGCGCTCGGGGAGTTGAAGGCGAAGATTGCCGCTGGGGACTATCGCGCGACGAAGCGAGTCGGTGCAGTTCTTGCTCGGCACGGTTGGGACGAGTCCGATATCGAGGACTGCGTGGCGAAACTGCAGAGAACCGACTTCTTCAAGTCACAAGCACACGACGGCAGAGATGGCATCTGGCTGGACATCTACAAGCCCCAATATGAAGGCGAACTCCTGTATGTCAAGTTCGTGATTGACGAAGACGGGAAAACGATCGTGGTTCTCGACTTCTGCGAGGACGGGGAGATCCACTAGTGCCTGCTCGGGGAGGCTGGAATGAAGGAGAAGGTACCAGAGGCTGTGCGCACTTGCCCTATCTGTGGCGAGCGAGCTCTGTCCATATCCCAGGAACCTGTACTTGTCGAGTTCCGTGACGGCTCCTACTTGGTCGAAGGGTTCACGTATGAGGCCTGTAGCGCGTGCGGCGAGGCGCTCCATCCGGCCGGCCAGCTCGACGAGATTCATGGTAGAGCAGTAGCCATAGCTCGCCGTGATCGGGGTCTCCTGACACCGGACGAGATTCGACGACTCCGCTCAGATCTGGGGCTCACCCAGGTAGAGCTTGAGAGCCACCTCGGGGTCGGACCCAAGAGTGTGACGCGATGGGAAAAGGGGACCGTCTTCCAGTCTGCCGTCGCGGACAACTTCATGCGCTCGATCTGGGCCCATCCGGAGATCTTCGGCGCGATGCCGCATCCTCCATCGTCTGTCCGCGCAGACCGTTTGGCATTGGAATGTTACGCGCCTGTCGTCGAAGGCGCCGTGGACGCTGGGGTGGTGGACAATGAATTCGCCCTTGCGGCTTGATGCCTACCGGATTGATCGGCTACTCCTGGAGGCGAATCAGGAGTTCGATGGTCGGGACGAGTTCACTGGGACGATCGATGTCGACCCGGAGCACCTTCGACATACTGAGCAGGAGGACGCGCACCAGCTTACATTGACGGTCTCCTTCGGGCCCGTGGACGACGATCCCACAGGGGCTCCGTACACGGGCGAAATCGTGGGTCGTGCCTTCTTTCACCTAGGATCGGAGGACCTGGAACAGGCCGAAAAGACCCGCTTGGTGATCGTTAACGGCGGGGCGATTCTCTACGGCCTGCTACGCGCCCAAATCGCCCAGGTCACCGCACTCAGCCACTTCGGTACGTTCCTGCTTCCACCCGTCAACCTGGTCGAAGCATTTCGTGCGAAGTGGGAGGCTGCGCAGCCTCCCCATCAAGACCCCGAGTAGTGCGCTTCCTTGGCTAACCTCGAGCGGACTCGCTTCGCCAGCCGGTCATCCGCCCAACGCCAGGATGACCGGTCCATGCGAACGGCGATCTTCGCGAAGAGGAGAGCTTCAGCTTCATGCCCGTCCCCGAGATCAAGACCGAAGCAGGCACTGAAGTCAAGTGCAGCTGGGAGCGCCGAGGCGCGAGAACTGGCGTCCTTCTTCGGGGATGAGTCCGAGAGAGCGGATACGGAGGCGTTTCTTGTGGGGTCTGCGCTTCGCGCATTGAGCGCGTCTCGTTCGTCCGCCCGGCGATTCGACCACTTCACTCTCATCGACAGCGACAAGCCATCCTGCATCGAGCTCGAGTCAGTGGTCGACTCCGACTTCCCCGAGATGAAGGACAGGGTGAACGTGCTCTGCGAAGACGCGAACGCTGCCCTCGACGAGTACATAGGGTCGATGGACTGGGGCAACACTCGCGCGCTCGTGTTCCTGGATCCCTACGGGTTGGAGGTCCGCTGGGGCACCATCATGCGTTTGGCAGGCACGGGTGCGTGTGACGTCTGGTATCTGTTCCCCCTTGGCGGCGTCATCCGAATGATGAGGAACGATGGTCAGATTCCGGACACGTGGCAGGCCCGGCTCGATCAGCTCTTCGGCACCCTTGATTGGTATGACGAGTTCTATTCGACCGGGCGACAGGAGTCGCTGTTCGGCGATGAGCATGATCTCGTGTACAAGGATGCTTCTACGCAACAGGTAGTATCCTACGTCCGCGAACGCCTCCTGACTACCTTCCCCGCGGTCTCCAAGGCCGGGATACTGAGGAATCGAAAGGGCTCCCCGTTGTTCGCGCTTGTGTTGGGCATCTCGAATCCGGGGAAGCCCGCGCAGAACGTGGCACTCGGAATTGGAAACCACCTGGTGAAGGACTTGACCGAATCATGAGCACCACGACCATAGAGTGGACGGAGACAACGTGGAATCCTGTCACTGGCTGCTCGAAGGTGTCCCCAGGTTGTCTCCACTGCTATGCGGAACGCATGGCCAAGCGGCTGCGGGCAATGGGACAATCTAACTACCGAGATGGCTTTGCCGTTCGCGTCCACGATCACATGCTCGAAGTGCCCGCGAGGTGGGCGAAGCCACGTATGGTCTTCGTCAACTCAATGGGAGACCTGTTCCACGAGAACGTTTCCATTGACTTCATCCGGCAGGTATTCGAGGTCATGGAGCGAACGCCTCGGCACACATACCAGCTGCTCACCAAGCGCGCAGATCGGCTTGCAGAGGTTGCTCCGGCCCTTGTGTGGCCTCGAAACGTCTGGATGGGAGTCACTGTGGAGGACAACGAGCGCCTCAGCCGTGTGGAGCGACTTCGAGAAGTCCCGTCGGTTGTCAGGTTCCTGTCCATCGAGCCCCTACTCGGGCAGCTGCCCGCCTTGAACCTCGACGGCATCGACTGGGTGATCGTCGGCGGTGAGTCCGGACCCGGGGCGCGGCCCATGCACGAGAACTGGGTGCTGGAAATTCGCGATGCCTGCCTTGACAGAGCGGTGCCCTTCTTCTTCAAGCAATGGGGCGGAACACGGAAGAAGGCGGCCGGCAGGGAGTTGGAGAGCCGTAAATGGAGTGAAATGCCACACAGAACGGTCGGTGTGGCCTGACCCCGGCGTCCAGCAACAGCCGCTACGCGGCCGCAGGTGATCCGAAGTCATTAGGCCATGAACAATCGGAGGACCCATGCCCAGAATCTCGGCCTTCTTCGGCATCATTATCAGGATGTACTACGATGAGCACAATCCTCCGCACCTGCACGCGGAGTTCCAGGGGAATGGGGCAGTTCTCGATTTCCAAGGGAACGTCATGAGAGGAGACCTTCGCTCCCGGACGGCGCTTCGATTGCTGCGGGACTGGATAGACCTGCGAGTGGTGGAACTCGAAGAGGACTGGGAGCTCGCTCGGGCGGGCCGCGACCTCAACGAAATCGAACCTCTGAAGTGAGGACGACCATGTGGGACATGAACAAGCTTGAAAGCATCGAGTACAGCCGCGACTACGTCTACAGCATCGTTTTCGACGACGGTCTGAGCGCCGAGATCGACTTTGAGCCCTATCTGGTACGAGGCCCCATCTTCGAGCCGCTGAAGGACATTGAATACTTCAAGAAGGCGACGATCGAAGGGGGGACGATCTCTTGGCCAAACGGCGCTGACATCTCGCCTGAAAGCCTGTACGAAAGAGTGGAGAGCGCGAACGACCGTTCGCAGGCGGATCGGCCGTCGGCTTCCTTGAAGGCCAACCGCTGAAACACGATGTCAGGCCAGGTCTACCGAGCCGGAGCCGGGGAGCCGGGAGCCGGAAACGAAGCTGCTCGACCGGAACAGGGCGGAGTCATCGACTTGAACGACGTCGCCTACTGGCGGAACGTGCCTGCCGGCGTCTGGAGCTACACCATCGGCGGCTACCAGGTGATGAAGAAGTGGCTGAGCTACCGGGAGCGGAGCCTGCTCGGGCGCGATCTCTCCAAGGACGAAGCCCGCGAGGTCATGAACATGGCCCGGCGCATCGCCGCCATCCTCTTGCTGGAGCCGGCGCTCGACGCCAACTACCGGGCGGTCACGGCGGCGAGCTTCAGCTGGGCGAACACTCCCGAAGGGAGCGAGAAGTGCATTCAACAGACCGAACCCGCCGAGCCCGTTCAGCATGAGTGAGTCGGAGGCGCGGGTGCCTATGGACGCCCGCAGGCGACAGCTCCCCCCTGATCCCCTGGCTTTCGTGAGAGCGTGTGTCCTTGGTGGCCGTATCCTGTGGACGTACCACGTGAATATGCGCCTCGAGGGGCGGTTCGTCGCCCGAGAAGCTATCATCGGCTCTGTGAACACGTTCGAGATCGTCGAGGCGTACCCGAAGGACAAGTACCTCCCGAGCTACCTGCTGCTCGCTCAGCCGGCCGGCCATGCGATTCACGTCCTGTTCGCTGCGGACGTGCCGGGAGACAATGTCAGGGTCATCACCGCGTACAGACCCAGTCCGGACGAGTGGAACGACGATCTGAAGACCAGGAGAGGGGCATCATGAAGTGCGGGATCTGCGGGGCCAGCCTAGTTCCGACCGCAAGCGATTTGCCGTTCAAGACATCGGACCACACCATCATCATCCTGAAGGACGTCCCTGTTATGCAGTGCGGCAACTGCGGCGAGTACCTTCTAGAGGACCCGGTGATGAGCCGTGTGGACGAGATACTGTCCACGGCCGCAAGTGCTGCTGAACTCGAAGTAATCCGATATGCCGCATAGCCGGGCCATCATGGATCTTGCCTACCACCCAACTACGCCGTCAGAGTGCGCACCGCTTCCGGTGGGGCAGGAGTGAGGTTGCCCGGCTCACCACAGCACGTGGGTTGAGCAACTCCTCGCCTCCGCCGAGCTGGGCCGAGAGATCGCCGCGCTCCTCGACACCGAGACCGATGTGCCAGACGTCACCTCGGGCGCCATCCGGCCGGGCCTCCGCGCCATCGGAGCCGTCTCGCGTGTCGGGGGTGGAGCGCTCAACCCCGACGCGGGCGGTCTGGCCGTCACCGCGGGCTGGGGCCACGCGGGCAAGGGCGGCATCACCATGCCCGGTAAGGGCCGGATCGCAGAGCGCGACTACTCCGCCGACGAACTTGACGCCCTGCGCGCCGGCGCTGAAGCCCTCGGCCTCACCCTGGAGGACGCCCTCGCCCACCTGGGCGCCACCACCCGCGACATCTACCTGAACGACGTGGCCTACTGGCGGAACGTGCCGGCCGGTGTCTGGAGCTACACCATCGGCGGCTACCAGGTGATGAAGAAGTGGCTGAGCTATCGCGAGCGGAGCCTACTCCGGCGCGATCTCTCCAAGGACGAAGCCCGCGAGGTCATGAACATGGCCCGGCGCATCGCCGCCATCCTCCTGCTGGAGCCCGCGCTCGACGCCAACTACCGGGCGGTCACGGCGGCGACGTGGGCGTGGGATCGTGGGCCCGAGGGAGGAGGGGTACGAGGTACGCGGCCCACTTGACGGGTGGTGCGGCGGCCCACACAGCTGCCTATCTATCGTGAGGGTAGGGGGAGCCTTTCTCGTTCTTGGCCCGCCGACGGGCTGAGGGCGGGTCTGTTCCGTTCCGACTGGTATCGTCATGCAAGCGGGAAGTTGCTGCATGTTGGATTTCGGCAGACTGCCGAAGTACTGTTATGCGCATGGTCGTATACTGGGGGTGAGATGGGCGAACCTCTGATTGCCGCAATTCGCGCGTGCTTGTCCAATGGACGGCGCCTGTTGAACGATGCTCAGACGCTTGAATCCAGCGATCCGCTGGCGACGGCCTACTACCTCACCCTGATCGCTCAAGAGGAGTTCGCGAAGGGTTTCCTTCTCGCCCTGGTAGTGCGCAATGTCATTCCCTGGGATCGGCGATTGTTACGCGCCGCTCGCGATCACCGATGCAAACAGCTGCTCTGTGTCGTGATGGACTACCTTCAGCCGGACCACGAGGAGTTTCTGGACCGCTGCGATGCAGTTGTCCACCGGCACGAGCTGACTGAGATGCCTGCGAAGGTTGCGGATGCGATGCACATCCTCCGCTACGAGAAGATCGGGCGTTGGTCGGACAGCCATTGGGTGTGGGGCGAGGATCCCGAATACGACGCCGATGCGCTCGCAGTATCTGACGGTCAACACGAGCGTCAGAAGCAGGACGCCTTGTACGTTCGGCTTGCCGTAGACGGGGGAGTGGCCTCAGCGCCGACGGATGTGAGTGACGAAAGACTCGAGGCCGAAAGGGAGAGGGCTGAGAGGTTTGCAGGCGTAGCCGAGAGCGTACTGGCTGGCGACCCGAACCCTGGACTTGACTATGACCAGGTTGAGGAGTGGTTCCGCGTGCTGTTCGCCTCCACGGGCTCCGCGGCGGACAGGGCATAACAACGACATCCAGACGGACAACGCTGCGCGTTGCCGCTAAACCGAAGTTTTCGCCCCACCTGACGCCCGATCCCGTTGCCTGTGCGGGATCGGGCTTTCTTTTCGGGGTTTGGTGTAGCCAAAGTTGGGCTTGACTTTCGTAAGGCTATGTACTAGAATAGTGGTATGCCAAAGCGCGGTGGGTCAGTACACGTAGCCACAATCAAGACGAAGGGCGCAGGGGACCGCGTCTACGTCTCCCACCTGCTGCGCCGCTCCTATCGCGAAGACGGCCGGGTGCGACACGAGAACCTCGGTAACCTCTCTCACCTGCCTGAGGCGGCCATCTGCGCGGTGCGGAGGGTGTTGGCCGGAGAGACCTTGGTCGCCGTGGAGGACCGCTTCAGGGTGGAGCGCTCCCTGCCCCACGGCCACGTGGCGGCGGTGCTCGGGGTGTTGCGGGCCCTGGACCTCGAAAGGCTCATCTCCCGGGAGCCCTGCAGGGAGCGGGATCTCGCCGTGGCCCTCATCTGTCAGCGCCTCTTGGCTCCGGGATCGAAGCTCTCGGCCACCAGGCGTTTCTCCCAGACCACCCTGGCCGAGGAGCTCGGCGTCGGCGAAGTCACAGAGGCGGAACTCCTGGGGGCCATGGACTGGCTTCTTGCGCGCCAGGAGCGGATCGAGCGGGCGTTGGCCCGCCGTCATCTGGACCCGGGGGGCTTCGTGCTCTACGACCTCTCTTCCAGCTA
>Ga0180009_10007343_pt1 | contig 11298 bp, 8 predicted proteins | sample OS_PC_MetaG_FD_123537 | JGI IMG/M metagenome (GOLD analysis project Ga0180009, IMG submission 123537) | Groundwater microbial communities from the Aspo Hard Rock Laboratory (HRL) deep subsurface site, Sweden - OS_PC_MetaG | ecosystem: Environmental > Aquatic > Deep subsurface > Groundwater...
CACCGAAGGTCAAGTCGTAGCCGACATCGCGCGGGCCTCGACATTGGGCGAACGACGGAGCGCCGATGTTCGGCGTGCCGTAGGCCTTGAACAGGTGCTTGAACCAGGAGGCGCCTGCACCGTGGTTGAACATGGCGACCGCTTCGGGACCGTGTTCGCGCTTGATGGCTTGCAGCTTGTTGGCGATGTGGTCGAGCGCCTCCTCCCAGGACACGGGGCGGAATCGCTCGGACCCACGCTCTCCCACGCGCATCAACGGTTTGACCAGGCGATCCGGATCGTGGGCGAGCCCCGGTCCGCCCGTCCCGCGCGGGCAGAGCTTGCCGTTGGACAGGGGGTGATTCGGGTTGCCCTCAATCTTGGTGATGCGGTCGCCGTCGACGTGGGCCCGAATCCCACACTTCCAGAAACAGACCTCGCAAACCGAATGCACGACCCGCCCGTTGGTGCCGGGGTCGGTAATCGCGCCGCCGGAAGCCAGGGAATCGCGGACGAGACCGGGTGCGAATCGCGCTGTTGCCGCCGCCGCAAGGGTACCTGCGCCCATGCTCAGCCAGCGACGTCGGGAGAAGTTCAAGGGGGAACCCATGCGGCCCCATGGAGCAAGACCGGTACCATTCTTGAATCCCCCATAAATTGGCGCACGGTGCACCATGTGGATGCATCAAATGATGCAAATAGCATCCTGGTGTTGCAATGAATGATGCAAAAAGCTACATTTGGGGGATGTCAGGTAGCGACCCTGCAACCCCACCCGATTCCGTCGACGCAAACAAGCGAATTCTACCGGTATTCCACTCCGACCGTGCGGTGCAGATGCGCAACGAGGAGCTCGCAGGCGTCTTGCCCAGACTCGGCGGCGCCCAGCAGTTCTGGGAAACCGTCGTCGAGCTCCTGTCCGACGCCGTCTTCCTCGTCGGACCCGACCGCACCATCCTGTACTGGAACCAAGCCGCCGAGTTGCTGACCGGCTACCCACGCGACGAGGTGATCGGGTCGCACTGCCTTCACGCGATCCACTGCAACGTCTGCGAGCACCGCTGCGGCGTCTTCGAGTTCAACGACATCAAGGACGTTCCCTTGGTGCTGCGTGGCCGCGACGGTCGTGAAATCGAGGCGGTCAAGAACGCCACAGTGATTCGCGACGAGGACGGCAACCCGCTGCTCGGCATCGAGGTGTTGCGCGATATGACCGGGTGGAACGAACGGGAGCGGGCCTCGACGGAGGCTCGCCAGCTGGCCGAGAACCAGAAGGCCTTGGTCCGCGGGATGCTCGATTCGGTCTCCGAGGGCATCATCGGCATTTCCAAGGCCAGCAAGATCCAGTTCGTCTCGTCATCCGCCGAGGCTGCGCTCGGGATTCGCGAGCTGGATGTGCTCGACCACGATGCCGCGGACGTCGTCGGGGCCGAGGTCTCTCGATTGATCCAGCACGTGCTGAGCTCGGGAGCGGAGGTCACCCGTTCTCGCGTCGAGGTCAGAACCCCCCGAGCAACGGTGGTTCCCTTGGCGGTGACGGTCTCGCCCCTGACGCTCCCCGGTGAGCCGCAGTCTGCCATGGTTCTGGTGCGCGATCTCCGGGCCGAAGAGCGCCAGCAGCGCGAGCGAATGCGCACCCAAGGCTTCACCTACGGCAAGCTCGTGTCCCGCAGTCCCCGCATGCAAGAGGTCTTCGATCTGATCGACCAGGTCGCGCCGACGGCCACGACGATTCTGATTTCGGGAGACAGCGGAACGGGCAAGGAGTTGGCGGCGCGCGAGATCCACAAGCGCAGTCTGCGCGCTTCAGGACCGTTCCACGCCGTGAACTGCGCGGCCATCGCGTCAGAGATCCTCGAGAGTGAGTTCTTCGGTCACGAGCGCGGTGCGTTCACGGGCGCGGTGACGCTGAAGCGGGGTCGGTTCGAGGTCGCTCATACCGGCACAATTTTCCTCGACGAGGTCGGTGAGCTGCCCCTCGAGCTTCAGAGCAAGCTGCTGCGTGTCCTCGAAGAGCGGACCTTCGAACGTGTCGGCGGAACCACCCCCATCAACGTGGACGTCCGCGTCATCGCGGCGACCAATCGCAGCCTCCTGCAGATGGTTCGGGAAGGACGCTTCCGCGAAGACCTGTTCTATCGTCTGCGCGTGGTACCGCTCCATCTCCCCCCCCTGCGTGAGCGTATGGAAGACGTCGAGCTGTTGGCGGGATTGTTTCTTCAGCGCCTCGCCGAGCGCGAAGGCCGCCCCGTCATTCGTCTGGGCTCCGACGCGATGCGCGACCTGCTCGACTACACCTGGCCGGGAAACGTCCGCGAGCTCGCGAACGCCATGGAGTACGTCGCGGTCGTCACGAAGGGTGCCGTCGCGCGTACCCGGGATCTGCCCCGAGAGATTCGACATAACGCTGAGGACAACCAGCCCTTCGAGCCATCGACCCAACCGGCGAACCACGCCCACGCGGCCGAACGACCGCCGACGCCTCGCGCTGATGCGCTGATCAGCGACGAGCGCACGAGGATCTCTGCTGCGCTTGCTGCCACGCAGTACCGGCATGGCGAGGCGGCCGCGATGCTCGGCATGCATCGCACGACGCTCTACCGAAAGCGGCAGAAGTACGGGTTGTAGCGTCGCGGCGAAGACGGGTGGCACGGCCAAGCAAGCCTCGGAGCGGCTTGAACCATCGGCTTGGCCGTGGACGGTTGGCCCCGTGCTTGACCGTGCCACCCGGACCCGGCCGACACCGACGAGCGCTGCGTGCACGCCGCATCGGGGCATGGCACAGTCTGCTGGTTGCGGTCTCTGTCCGCCCGACTCCACAACATGAGCAGCAGACGCCGATTTCTCAAGCGAACGAGCTCCGCCCTGGGCCTGTCCTGGATGGGCCTTGCGGGCTACGAGCAGTTCGTCTTGGGGCACGTGGATCGCGCTGCAACCTTTGGATTCCACGGCGACGCGCCAGAGCACCTCGGACCCTTCACGCGTTCTGCCGAATACTTCGAGAAACGCGGCAACGACGTCGTCTGTCTTCTCTGCCCCCACGCGTGCATCTTGGCGGATGGGGACCGTGGGTTCTGCCGCACGCGAGCGGTCAAGGACGGCCAGTTGCACACGCTGGCGTACGGAAATCTGTGCGCGCTCTCGCTCGATCCCATCGAAAAGAAACCGCTGTACCACTTTCTGCCGCAAACCCCGATTGCATCGGTGGCGATGGGCGGATGCAACCTTCGGTGCCCGAACTGCCAGAACTGGCAGATCTCCCAAGCGCGTCCGGAGGACGTCAAACAACACGAGGTGACGCCGGAGGCATTGGTGCGCATCGCGCAACAACGAAACTCTCCTTCGATCGCCTACACGTATACCGAGCCGCTCGTATGCTTCGAATACGTTCGAGACACCGCGCGGATTGCGCGGGAGGCCGGGATCAAGAACGTGTTGGTCACCGCAGGCTACGTGAACGAGGCACCCCTCGCCGAGCTCGCAAAGTACGTCGACGCCGTGCAGCTCGACGTCAAAGCGTTCGACGACGCGTCCTACCAACGCATCACACGAGGTCGACTCGCGCCGGTGCTACGCAACCTGATGCTGCTGCGCGAGGCGGGGGTGTGGCTCGAGGTGAGCTTCCTGATGGTCAGCCACCTTTCGGACGCGCCCGAGGAGGTGGAGGGCTTCGCCCGATGGGTGGTGGCGAATCTCGGTGTCGACGTACCCATGCACTTGCTGCGGTTCCATCCGGCTCACCGTCTCACCCATGTCCCCTCGACGCCCGTGGCGTTATTGCAGCAAGCTTGCGATCGAGCACGCGCGGCGGGACTCCGCTACGTTTACCTTGGCAACGTACCCGGACTTGGCGGCGGCGTGACCCGTTGTCCCAACGATGGGGAACCACTCATCGAGCGTCGCGGGTACCATGTGGTTCGCAACCGATTGCAGCGAGGCGCGTGTCCGAAGTGCGGTACGCGAATCGCCGGCGTATTCGAGGTTTGAATCGTTGGGTATTCGAACACAGTGGCGATGTTGCTTTCCGTGGCTGATCGCGGGTGCGGTGGCCTCCGGGTGCACATGCAACGGCGACGAAGCGCCGATCCGTGCCGAGTCCGCCGGCTCGTCGTCCGCGACGGGTGACCGTACGCCCAAATCCGGGTACGGTTCATCCGTGGGACTCCGAGACTTCGAACTGAGCAATGAGGAGAAGCGAGGACTCTTGGTGCTCGCGCGAGCAGCTGTGGAAACCTGGGTTCGCAGCCAGAAGCTCATGGACCTCCCGGCCGACTTGATGGGCCGGTTCCCCCGTCTGAACGAGCAACGTGCTTGCTTCGTGACGCTTCGTATCGAAGGGCAGCTGCGGGGCTGCATCGGCAGTCTCGAGCCGCGCCGTTCCCTGGCTGACGACGTCAGGCAGAACGCGGTATCCGCGGCGGTGCATGACACGAGGTTCCGACCGGTCACCGAAGGCGAGCTGGCGTCGTTGTCCTACTCCATTTCGGTGTTGGATCTTCCACGCCCGCTGCAAGGCGTGTCCGCTCGCGAGCTGCCGGCGTACATGGGAAAACATCGACCGGGCGTGATCATCGAGTACCGCGGGCGCAGGTCGACCTTTCTGCCTTCGGTGTGGGAGGAGCTCGACGATCCGATCGAGTTTCTTTCACGATTGTGCCTCAAGCAGGGTTCTTCGGCAGAATGTTGGAAGGAGCCCGACGTGCGCATCAGCACGTACGGGTCGGTCTACTTCTCGGAAAAGGACATCCCCTGACGTGGTCGCCAGATTCGTTCACGCACCGGGATCTTTTCGCGAGCCGATTGGCGTTGTAAACCGAGACGAGCGCAAAGGTCTCCCGTGCCTGGGCAGGGGCGATCTTCGTGTGAAGCTCTCAGGAGGCTGAAGCGTGCCCCCGAACGAACTCGATTCGGCGTCCCAGCCGACCCACGACGAAAGTGGGGAGCCGCCCGACGACGAGCGCTTGGCGTCTGCAATTCGCGCCGTGCTCGAGGGGGTCGGCGCGGAGATCTCGGCTTCGTTTCCAGGCATCACCCGCCTGGGCGGGCAGATCGTGGCCGCCCTGTACCTGGCCGACACGCCTCGTTCGATGGACGCGTTGGCCGAAGAGCTCGGACGCTCCAAGAGCAACATCTTCACCAACCTCAAAGCCCTCGAGGGCGCCGGCATCGTTGAGCGTCGAAGGGTGGCGGGAGCACGTTACGACACGTTCGCTCTCACCGGACCCTATCCGGACGTCATCATCGGAGCCTATTTGGCAAGGCTTCGACGCGTCGTGGCGGACAAACGCAAGCTCACGCAGCGCGCTTTGACGCTTCTGGGCGACGCCTCCGGCGCGAAGGCCGACTCTCTTCGGCGCCGTTTGCTCGATTTGCAGCGTAAGTACGAGCTGTTTGGGCGGATGTTCTCGTTGTTCGGCACTGCGATCGACGGTCCCGTCGACCTCGAAGCGCTGCTTTCGTCGATTCCCGGCAAGACCCTCGAGATGTTCGTCGACATGGCGCGCATGACGTTGGGAAAACTATCCCGATCCGGTGAGTCTCCGAAGCCCGAACGATCGGGACAGGGCGACGCGTAGACGCTCGCGTTACGTTGACACACGCTAAGCTACGTGTGTTGTCAGTAATCGTGAAGGCGGTCACGCGTACCGTGCGTATGCACACGCTTCGTCATCGTCGAAGAAACCAGGGTTGAGCGATCTCGACGATCGAACAACACAACGAAACAAGTGCTCTGGAATTCGGCGACACGCGATGAGAAGGGCGTGCAGCCAAGACACCGACAAAAAGCGAACGGCGCGCATATAGCGCGCCGTCAGCTTCTCAAACCAAGACTGGAATCAGGACACTGCGACCTTGATCGCCTTGACCGGACGCGCCTTGACGGCCTTGCTGGCGGGCTTCGCAGCGAACGTCATCGGCTCTTTGGTGAAGGGATTGATGCCCTGACGCGCGGGACGCGCGGGCTTCTTCACCACGACGAACTTCGCGAAACCAGGAAGCACGAACACGCCGTTCTTCTTGAGCTCCTTGTGGCCTACGTCCTGAAGCGCTTCGATCGTCGCCTTGACCTGCTTGCGCGAGGAGGCCTCGCCCAGCATGTCGGCGATCGTCTGAATGAGCGCGCTCTTCGTCATTGCCTTCTTCACAACCGTCTTTGCCTTCGCCATGTCGATATCTCCTTCAAATGACCGTGATCTTGCACGGTCCTTCCTGTGACCCCAAGGTTGACCACGGTTTTTTCCCATGATCAAGAGTCCCGACGTCGTTTTTTGGACCTCGCATGACGATTTGGTCCTACGTATGAAGGGGTTTCCGTACCCCAGGGGGACGTCTGTACAGGGGGTTGGTTGGGTCCAGAATTGGTATGAAACATGAAAAATATGTCTAGAATACCGACTATTTTCTCGACGATTTTTTCTTTGGTTTCAAAGGCTTACGCTGACGTCGTTGCGTGGATCCCCTAGCTTCATTGCCGATCCGTTCTTTCCCGGATGTTCCCTTCTGAAGGATTCTTTTCCCCGTTATGACGCGCCGCGCAAGATCGGCCGACTCGATCTCCACTTCCATCCGATTTCCAAGCGAGATCCGGTCCCCAGACCCCTGCGCGACCAAATGCAGACCATCCTCGCTCCGCTCATACCCACCACGACCCAGCAACCCCTCGGGCACCAACACATTCACGAACGGCGATACCAACGTCACCGTCACCGAGCTCATCCCGATGTCCGTCACCACGCCCCACGCTCGCATTCCCACGCGATCGCGCATCGCCACGCACCGATATACGTCGAACACCTCGCGCTCCACATCCACCACTTCACGCTCACGTCGCGTGCAATGCATCGCAATGTCCTGGCACGCCGTCGGTTCCAGCCCCGCTGCATCTTGACCCCGCAACCGCGCCTTCACCAATCGGTGAATGACCAGATCAGGATAGCGACGGATCGGCGACGTGAAGTGCGCGTACGCCTTCGATGCCAAACCAAAATGCCCGACATTCACAGCGTCGTACGAGGCCGGCGCCAACGAACGCAACGTCAACATCCCGATGATTTCCGCAAGGGGATGCTCCTCCACCCTTCGCAGAAAGGCGCCCAAGCGCTTTGGATCCGCCGCCTCCTCGAATTCGAAGGGAATATCCAGGGATAAGCAAAGCTCCGCCAGTCGCTGAAGCTTGGTTTCGTTGGGCGGCGGGTGGACCCGGAATATCGCGGCGCTATCGCTCTCCTGCAGCCACGTCGCCACCGCTTCGTTCGCCGAAATCATCAACTCCTCGATCAACTTGTACGCACGCTTCACCCCCGGATCTTCCGCGCGACGCACCACGTCGACCGGCTCCCCACTGTCCGGATCGAGGATGATTTGTGGCTCCGCCGTCGCCAGCTCCAACGCCCCCCTTCGCATGCGCCGCCGACGCAACACCTTGGACAATCGATCCGCGGCGTAGAGCTGGTCCCAAACGTGCTCCTCGAACCGATCGCCTCCTGGCTCCGCCGACCACTTCATCCCCAACGCCACCTGTCGGTAGCTCAGCGTCGCGCGCGAGTGGATGATGGCTTCACACAACTTCATCGCCGTCCGACGACCCTTCTCGTCGAACCGCATCCACACCGCCATGCTCAGTCGGTCTTCGTCTTGCTCCAGTGAACAGAGTTTCGACGACAGCTCCGAGGGAAGCATCGGGACCGCCCGATCCGGCAAGTACAGCGAGAAAGCACGCTCCAGCGCCTCGTCGTCCAACACCGTCCCCGGCTGCACGTACGCAGCCACGTCCGCGATCGCGACCCACGCCTCGAAGCCCTTGTCCTTCTCCCGCACCCAGACCGCATCGTCCCGGTCCCTCGCGTCGTCCGGGTCGATCGTTAAGAAGTCCAGCTCCCTTAGATCCTCGCGACCGGTCACCGTTGACGGATCGATGCTCGCCGCGACCTCCGCAACGTGAAGCTGCACTTCTGGTGAGAACTGCTCTTCAATCCCTTGCCGAAGAAGAATCTTGCGCGTCTCGACGTCAGGATGACCCGGGCGGCCGAGTGCCGCGAGCAGCCTGCCCTCGGGGTTTTCGTGGCCCGACTCGGGGAACCGAACGATCTCAACGACCGCAGCGTCGCCGTCTTCCCCTTCCACATCGCCGTGCAACACCACGGGCCCGCGCACACGTGGGTCGTCTACCTCGAGCCACGCGCTGCGGCCGCTTCGTCGAAGCACGCCTTGCACGCGCGCGTTGGCGCGTTCGAGGACCTCGAGCACCCGACCCTCCAGCCCGCGCGAGGTCCGGCTCATCACCTCGACGCGAACAATGTCCCTGTGCATCGCGCCGCCCAGCGCTTCGGCCTGCACATAGACATCATCGGGGCAGTCGGCGGTGCTGACGAAGCCGAACCCTCGTGGATGCACGCGGACGAACCCATCGCGGGTCTCTCGCGTCATGCCGGCCTTGGAGCGGTAGCGTTGTCCGGGCAACGCTCGCACCGCGCCATCGAGCGTCAGGTCCGAAAGGAGCGCGAGAAAGCGCAGGTAGTCCGCTTCACGAACCCGTAGCTCCTTCGCAAGCTCCCGCGCGTGCAATGCTCTCGGCTCTCTTGCTGCAAGCGCTTCCAGTACATCGTGCCTTTGCGGCAATTTTCGCGGAGACATCATCCTTGTTCACCGATTATCAAAACGGAATTCGTGGGCGGCGCTTGCCAAATGATTGAGAGAGTATAAATCGCCCCTCTCATGCGTCGCGCTTTCACATTGGTTGCCATTCGCACGCTCGTGCTCCTGATCCTGACCGCGAGCGCGGCGCTTTTGTACGACTACACCCGCCCTCTGCCAGCCTTTTGTGAAGCTGGCGCCGGTTGCGATGCCGTCCGTGCGTCGTCCTTCGCGTACATCCTCGGCATTCCCCAACCAGCGCTGGGCTTGCTCGCCTACATGGTCGTGTTCGGCATCACGCTGATGGGTCATGAACAACGACGCAAGTACCTGTTTCCCTCAGCTGCCGTCGGGGGCGTGCTCGGTGTCGTGTTTCTCTTGGTTCAAGCGTTTGTCATACACCGCTTCTGCATGCTGTGCGTGGTGGTGGACGTTTCGGCCGCGCTCACCGCCGTGTTCTCGTGGCTTCACCGAAACGCAGAAGGTCACGACGGTGCGGTGCCACGGTTCGGTTGGTCCGCGTTCGCAGCACTCGCCGTCGTCGTGCCATTGCTTTTTGGAGCCGCCCGTCCAGAGCCGCCCGTGCCTGCCGCCGTGGCGCGATTCTGGCTCCCGGGCAAGGTCACCATCGTGGAGATTTCCGACTTCGAGTGCCCCTATTGTCGGAGGCTGCACCCGTTCCTCGTCGAGGCGATGGAACCCTACGGAGACAAGGTCCACCTGGTGCGGTTGAGCGCTCCACTCTCATCCCACCCGCGCGCGAAAATCGCCGCCAAAGCCTACGCATGCGCCGTTAAGCTCGGGCGGGGGGACGAGATGGCGCATTTGCTGTTCGCCTCCAAGGACCTGTCCGAGCAAGGTTGCCGCTCTGCTGCTGCCGAGGTCGGACTCGACGCAGCCGCGTTTGACGCTTGCTTTGGCGGTTCAGAGGGCGAGACGTTGATGATGCGCGACGTCGAGCTTGCGAAGGCGATCACGTTCAGGGGCTTGCCCACGTTGTGGATCGGGACCCAGACGTTGCTTGGCGCGCATCCCACTGCAGAACTACGCGAGGTCATCGACCAGCAACTCGCGGGAGGAGCCACGACGCCGAAGCCGTCGCTGCCTCAGAGCTGGATGTGGGCGATTCTGGGCGCGGCGTTTCTCACGCTGGCGTCCATCAGCTTGGTGCGTAAGCCTCGGTAGTCCGGTGGTAGCCCGGCTGTCCCGGCCGGGCTGGCATCACGGATACTCGACGCAACGACGGTCGAGTTACGGCCGCGGGCGGGGTTGGCGTTTGGTAACCCGCCCCTACTCGGTGGCCATGGTGCAAACGACGGCCTTGAAACGTCCTTCGACCAAGTCGCCGGATTGCGCCGATCCGAACCTGGCGCGACCAACGACGTCACCGCCCACTTGGGCTTGGACCAGATCAATTTCGATCAGGGAGTAGGGGTCGAGCAGTCCTTCGCGACCGTTCCATGCTTCCACGGACCAACCCTCGTTCGTGGCGGCCTCGTAGCGACCCGTTTGGAACTTCGCCATGAGGATCTCGATGCGGAAGCCCACCGTGGGGTCGGCAGCGCAGGCGTCAGGCACTTTGCCCGCCTCGAAGATGCGAATGACCGCGGAGCCGTCGGCTTCGACGGTGACGGCGCCAGGGCCGGCCACGAAGGAAGTGCCGAACATCGTGCCTTGCATCGAGGTGTCCGCGATATCGTCCGACTCGTCCATGGAGCAGCCGGACGCGATCAGGGCAGACAGGGCGATTCCCCCAAGGCAAACCTGGCGGAGCGTCTTCCAGATCATTGCGGCATTGTTTGGGCGTAGTAGGCCCCAGCGGCTCCCGCTGCGCCGAGCAGCAGGACGATGACCACGATGATCAGCGTCAGGCTGGACTTCTTGGCGGGCGCGGTTGGTTCTTCCATGGGCTCCAGCGGCTGTGAAGGCATCCCCGGACGTGGGGGGGCCGGAAGCGCGGGAGCCGGCGCAGGCTCGGCTTTGCGTTGCGCGGACGATGCGCCCGGCGAGGGCATGTCCTCGAGCGCCGAGAGGTTGCCCACCTGGATGTCCTGCAACGACGACAACAAGCGGTCGTCGTTGGTGGGGGACTTGCCGGGGCCGTAGGGATTGTTGATGAGGATCTCGGACTCCCAATCGCGCGCGCCGCTGGCGTCCAGGGGAGAAGGCGTGCCGGTGGGCGTGCTGCGTCCTCCGGGGGAAGCCCCGCTCTGCTCCTGAGGGGTGCCCAGCGAAGTGAACTCGAACAGCGCCTGCTTGATGAGCTGATCGATGATGTTCGCGCTGGCCGGCTTCTGGCGTTCTCGCTCGTCGAGTGCTTCCTTGACGAGTCGGGCGATGTCCCAAGGGCCGACAGGCTGGCCGTGATGATAGAGGAAGGCGTTGAGATCGGCGGCAAGCTCGAGCGCGTGGCCGTAGCGTTGGTTCAGGTCGCGGGCGAGGGACTTGAGGATGATGCGCTCGAGTCCCGGGGGAACCTTGTGGTTGATCTCAGACAGCGACGGAATGTTGGCTTGCTGAACCAACTTGACCGTCTCGTAGTCCGACGCGCCGAGGAACAGCTTTCGGCCCGCGAGCATCTCCCACAGGATGATGCCGACCGCGAAGATGTCGACGCGGTTGTCCGCTTCGTGCCCCATGGCCGCTTCGGGCGCGAGGTAGGAGAACTTGCCCTTGATGATTCCG
>Ga0180009_10007344_pt1 | contig 11292 bp, 13 predicted proteins | sample OS_PC_MetaG_FD_123537 | JGI IMG/M metagenome (GOLD analysis project Ga0180009, IMG submission 123537) | Groundwater microbial communities from the Aspo Hard Rock Laboratory (HRL) deep subsurface site, Sweden - OS_PC_MetaG | ecosystem: Environmental > Aquatic > Deep subsurface > Groundwater...
CACCGAGAACACCACCGTGGCGTAGAACGACCACAGCCACCAGCGCGGCAGCGGGTTATTGAACTCCTGGATATCGCCGTCCCAGGCATGACCTGTGGTCTGTACGGCACCCTGCTGTTTCGTTTTTGTTTCGCTCATCGCTTATCTACCTTGCGTGTCTCATCCGACTCGGCATCATCCTCATCGGCGAACGGAATATATTTGTACGACTCCAGCCGCTGCTTGCGTTGCTTGCCGGTGAATACGTAGAACAGGATGCCGCAGAAGGTCACGAAAAAAATCAGCAACGCCACGATCTTGCTGTTCTCCAGACGACCCAACCATTGCAGCATTTCAATCATGTAGCTTCACTCTGCACGCAATCCGCCGATCATCGGAACTCGGCGAAATAGCCTTCGTCGTATTTACTGAAATCCACCAGGGTACCCAGCATCTGCAAATAGGCCACCAAGGCATCCATCTCCGTCAGCTTGGCGCGGTCACCGTCATAGTTGGCGGATTGCGCCTGCTGCACCAGATTCGATTCGGCACGCAGAATATTCAGTTCGTTGGCAACGTCCGGACCGAACTTTTCCACATTCGCATCGAATTCCTGCTGGTTTTCGGAATAGGGGACGCCCGCAAATTTAAGCGCCCGCATGCGATCGGCAACATCCGCATAATCCAATGGCTGCATCAGCCAGGGATAACCCGGCATGATGGATTCCGGTACTACCGCGCGCGGATCAATCAAATGTGCCACATGCCACTCGTTGGAGTATTTTTCGCCGACCCGCGCCAGATCCGGCCCGGTGCGCTTGGAACCCCACTGGAACGGGTGATCATATTGGCTTTCGGCCGCCAGCGAGTAATGACCGTAACGCAGTTGCTCGTCGCGGAACGGACGGATCATCTGTGAATGACACAGATAGCAGCCTTCACGTTGATAGATATCGCGACCGCGCAGCTCCAATGGCGTGTAGGGACGCACGCCATCCACCTGCTCGACAGTGTCTTTGATGAAATACAACGGCACAATTTCGACCAGACCACCGATGGAGATCACCACCATCGTCAGCGCGATCAGCAGGCCGGCATTGATTTCAATACTTTCGTGTTTGAATTTCACTGTTCAATTCCCCGGAATTTTTAGGCACGCGCCAGCTTGGCCGCCAACTTGGCCTCGATCGCCGCCTCTTCTCTACTCGCCTGGCGGATGGTCATGAAAATGTTATAGGCCATCACCAGCACGCCGGAGACAAAGAACCCACCACCCAGCGCACGCACCACATAAGGCTTATGCAGGAAGCTGACGGTCTCGATGAAGGTGTACGCCAAGGAGCCGAAATCATCAAAGGCGCGCAGCAACAGACCCTGACCGATACCGGCAACCCACATCGCGGTGATGTACAGCACAATGCCGATGGTGGCCAGATAGAAATGCACATACACCAGACGCGTACTGTAGAGCTTGGTGTCATACAGACGCGGGATCATGTGATAGAACGAGCCGAACGAGATCATGGCCACCCAGCCCAGCGCACCGGAATGCACATGACCGATGGTCCAGTCGGTGTAATGCGACAGCGCGTTCACGCTCTTCAGGGACATCAACGGACCTTCGAAGGTAGACATGCCGTAGAACGACAGCGCAGTGATCAGGAACAACATGATCGGATCCGTGCGCAGTTTGTTCCAGGCACCCGACAGGGTCATGATGCCGTTGATCATGCCGCCCCAGGACGGCAGCAGCAGCATGATCGAGAAGGTCGCGGCCAGCGTGGAAGTCCAATCCGGCAACGCGGTCCAATGCAGATGATGCGCGCCCACCCACATATAGAGGAACGACAACGCCCAGAAATGGATAATGGACAGGCGGTAGGAATACACCGGACGACCGGCCTGTTTGGGCACGAAGTAATACATCATGCCGAGGAAGGCGGCGGTCAGGAAGAAACCGACGGCGTTATGGCCGTACCACCACTGGGTCATCGCATCCTGTACGCCCGAGTACATGGAATAGGACTTCAGCGTAAACATGCCTACCGGTACAGAGATGTTATTGAAGATATGCAGAATGGCCGTTGCCAGAATAAAGGCCAGGTAGAACCAGTTGGCAACATAGATATGCGGCTGCGAACGACGCTTGAGGGTTTGCACGTAGACCCAGAAATAGGCCACCCAAACCACCGTGATCAACAGATCAATCGGCCATTCGAACTCGGCATATTCCTTCGCCTGGGTGTAACCCAGCATGTAACTGATGGCGCCAAGGGCAACCGCCGATTGCCAACCCCAGAAGGTGAAGGTCGCCAGCGAGTCGCTGTACAGGCGTGCCTGACAGGTACGCTGCACAACATAATAAGAGGTCGCGAACAACGCGCTACCGCCGAAACCGAAAATCACCAGCGTGGTATGCACCGGACGCAGTCGGCCGAAGGTGATCTCCGGGATGCCCATGTTCAGCAAGGGATAGGCCAGTTCCAGGGCGGCATATAAACCGGCGGCCATGCCGAGCAGACCCCATACCAACGCCATGACCGAAAACTTGCGTATGACGGCATAGTTGTACTGTTGAGTACCCAATACTGCACCCTGTGCCATAAATAGCCTCTTTCTATTTCTTACATCATGCTGAATTACCGGCGCACGGGGACCCTGACGCCGAAGAAAAATATCAGGACATTCTAATATACGGACATACTACTGGCAAACCCCCGGAGCAGATGAAGGTCCCAGCTGACCATCAGGGCGACCCCGCAAATTCCGCAAGCACCTTATGAATCACAAGATTAGAAGTGTAGACGATGAGATGCACGCCACCGGCGATACATTCCATTGCCGGGACTACTTCAGTAAAGCACTGATAACCGGGACGTAATGGTCGACCAGCAGGAAGGCGAAGATGCCCATTAAATAGATAATGGAGTAGCCGAAGGTCGGCATGGCGGCCTGATCGCTACGCATCAGACGCAGAGCATGGCGCAGAAATCCGAGTCCCAGCGCCAATGCCCCGGCCAGATACAAAGGGCCACTCATATGGGTGGCATAGGGCAACACGCTAACCGCCAGCAGCAACACGGTATAGAGCAAAATCTGCAGGCGCGTGAACGGCACACCGTGGGTCACCGGCAACATGGGAATCTCCACCGCGGCATATTCAGCACGCCGGTGGATGGCCAGTGCCCAGAAATGCGGTGGCGTCCAGATGAAAATGATCAGGAACAGCAGCAAGGCATGCGGATCGACCTGCCCGGTCACCGCAGTCCAGCCCAACACCGGCGGTGCGGCGCCGGCCGCCCCACCGATGACAATGTTCTGCGGCGTCGCATGTTTCAGATACATGGTGTAGACCACCGCATAGCCGATCAGCGACAGAAAGGTCAGCACGGCGGTCAGCGTATTAACGAACAACACCAGTATCAGCATCGCCAAGCCGCCCAGGGACAGCGCGAACCACAAGCAGCTGCTGGAATTCATGTGGCCGGTCGGCAAGGGACGATCGCGGGTGCGCGCCATGCGCGCATCCACATGCTGATCGACCAGATGATTGATAGCCGCCGCCGAGGCCGCCGCCATGCCGATACCGAGAGTTCCGAACACCAGCACATCCAACGGCACCATACCCGGCGTAGCCAGGAACATTCCGACGACGGCCGTGAAAACAATCAACGCCACGACTTTGAGCTTGCATAGACCGATATAGTCACGCCAACCCAAGCTTTGTTGCTGCACCGCTGTCGCCACGTCGGCGTTCTCCATCATTCAATCCTGCCCTGATTGTACTGCTCTCCGGCGCATATGCAGGCATGCCGGCTTCGCGGTTATTCTTCAAAGTCTATGATTAATACAATCAACCTAAATAATCATTTCAGCCACGGAATCACACGGAAGACACTGAAACACAGCGCATTCCTGAAACGACTATTCACCCCCTTGCGGGTAATGGCAGTGCCGGCGTGAAGCTTATGATCTGGTCCGGGTTTTTCCGTGTGATTCCGTGGCAAATGCGGTTTATAGGATCAACCGATATAGGAAATCCGCAACAGGCGTTCCAGATCCTTGATCAAACCGCGCGGCTCCACCTCCGGCGCGTAATCCATCATCAGATTGCCCAAGGGGTCGACGAGATAAAGGTGATCTCCCGCTGGAAAAGCGGCTGCAACCCCGGCCTCCATCGGGCGCACCAGCACCAGCCCAGGATAATGCTCTTGCACTTGAGCCAGCCACTCCGCCGTCGCCCCATCATCCACAACCAACAGACGCTTGACCCTATCGATATTCTTTCCCTGTGCCAGACGCACCTGCCGCATCCGGTAAAGCGATTGCTGACAGGCCTCTGTACAGGAACCGTTCAGGTGATACACCAAGACCCATTCGCCCAGAAAAAAATCCGCCGCCAAGGGCGCACCTTGCGGATCGACAAAACCCTCTGCTGAGACCGGCTTCACCGGCTGAATCAAAGCGCCGTAGTTAGCCGTCGCCTGCGGTGTGTAATCCCCGCTGAAATTCAACAGCCAGGCCAATGCTGCCGGCAGCGCGAAAAAGGCCACGAGCAACAGCAAGGTCAAACGTGATCGCAATGTGTTCGAAGGCTTAGTCATAATAGTTTCCATCATTACTCCGGTCCCGCTTTCTCATCATCCGTTGCATCATCAGGCGTGGGGGTCTTTGGCCTCCGCTTCAGATTCACACCTATGTAGATAGCCAACAATGCCGCGCCTAAGGAGAACCATTGCACGGCATAACCTATATGCCGCTCCGGTCCAAACACCACCGGCTTCCAGTCGCGGACAAAACCATCCGGTTGATCCGCACCCAGCAACAACACCATCGGCAACAGCTTCACATTCAATTGTTGCGCCTGCAGATCCAGACGCACGCGCTGCAACACCTTGGGCCAGCCCGGATCGCGGTCCTCGCCCTCCCCCAGCACGAAAACATCCGGCGCCGGCAGGTCAATCAATCCTTCCACACGTACCCTGCCCGACTGTTCGACCGGCAGCATCGGCAGATCGGCGCGCGAGTTGCCTTGCGGCACCCAACCCCGATTGACCAGTACCGCATGCTCGCCGTCCGCTAGGCGTAACGGCGTGAGCACCTGATAACCCACCCGCCCCTGATACACGCGATTATCCAGCAGGAATTGCTGCGTGGCTAAATAGTTACCCTCAACCTCGGCACGCCGATAGCGCCAATCCGCGCCCGGCGCGAAATCAGCACTCAGGCGCACCGCGGCATCCTCAGGCCGGGCGCCATAGGCATCCAGCAAAGCGCGCTTCTGCGCGGCCCGATCCATTTGCCAAAAACCCAACGACAACAGCAACGTCATCAATAGTACCGTTGCCAGACTGGGCCAGAATCCCGGGCGAAACTCAATACTGCCTAGCCTCACTACCACCTCGCAGGCCCCACCGGGCTTGGTTATACTGGGCGCCCACCGATGCTCATCGACTTACTTCGCGGACTCACATGCTAACCAAAATCCTGATTGTATTGGTACTGCTCGCCATTCTCGGCAGCCTCGCAAGCGGCCTGATCTTCCTGATCAAGGACAATGGCAGCACGGAGCGTACCGTGAAAGCGCTGACGGTGCGCATCGGCCTGTCAGTCTTCCTGTTTTTGATGTTGATGCTGGGCATCTTCACCGGCGTCATCAAGCCGCATGGTATCAACCCGTATGCAGCAACGTCGAACACGACCAACAGCGCAGCACCCACCCATTCCGCAACCCAATAAAAACAAAGGCGCTGCAATGCAGCGCCTTTGGATACTGCCAGTCGGTGTTATAGCAAGTAGACGAAGATAAACAGTCCCAGCCAGACCACGTCGACGAAGTGCCAGTACCAGGCCACGCCTTCGAAACCGAAGTGGTGATGGGCGTCGAAGTGACCCTTCATGCAGCGCAGGCTGATCACGATCAACATGATGGTGCCGACCGTCACATGGAAACCGTGGAAACCGGTCAGCATAAAGAAGGTTGAACCGTAGATTCCGGATTCCAGCGTCAGATTGTAATGCGCGCTGTAGGCCTCGCCATATTCATAAATCTGGAAACCCAGGAAGGTCGCGCCGAGAATCACGGTGGCCCACATCCACAGGACCAGTGCACTCCGGTTACCTTTCTTCAAGGCCCAATGCGCAAAGGTAATGGTCACGCCACTGGTCAGCAGCAGCAGGGTGTTTAACGCCGGAATGTGCCAGGGATCCAGGAGCTTGTAATCACCGCCCAGATTGGCCGGACCATTGGTCGGCCACGCCGACTCGAAACCTTTCCACAGCAATTCATTGGTACCCGGGTCACCGCCACCAATCCATGGCACCGAGTAGATGCGCGCATAGAACAGGGCGCCGAAGAAGGCCGCGAAGAACATCACTTCCGAGAAGATGAACCAGCTCATGCCCCAGCGGAACGACTTATCCACCTGACTGTTGTACATATGCGCTTCGCTTTCGCGAATCACCGTACCGAACCAGCCGAACATCATGAATACCAGGACCGCCAAGCCAGCCAACATCATCATCGAGCCAGTACCCGACCCGTTCAGAAATAGTGCAGCGCCCGCCAGCAATATCGACAGGCCAATCGATCCCACAATCGGCCAGTGGCTGCCGTGGGGGACATAATAGCCGCCATGTGCTTCGCTCATGCCTCAATCCTCATTTTAGTGGTTTTCCAATTCTTATAATTCACCGCAGCAATACTCAGCTGCAGCGCACAATCACAAAATCTCCAACCTGGGTTGCTGGGTCGTCGTTTTACCGGAATCAAAAAAGGTGTATGACAGGGTCACTACTTCGTACTTGTCCGGCAGTTGTGGATCGACCACAAACTGCACCGGCATCCAACGACCCTCACCACTTTCGAAACGCTGTTCCGTGAAGCAGAAACACTCCGTCTTATGGAAATGCTGCGCCGCGATACCCGGAGCGACGCTGGGCACCGCGTGACCGACAATCGCTTGCTTGCCCAGGTTACGCGCATAGAACTGGGTTCTATAAACCTGCCCCGGATGCACCTGCATCTTGACCACTTCGGGCTGGAATTCCCAAGGCAAATTCTGATTCACGCTGGCTATGAACTCCACGGTCACCAGACGGGATGAATCAATCTCGTAAGCCTGTGCATTCGCGATCGGGCCATCCGCTGTACGCCCATTCAGTCCCGTCCAATCACAGAACACGTCATAGATTGGAACCATCACAAAGCCGAAGCCAAACATGGCGAGGGTCACCAGGAGCAACCGCAACGACGTTTTGCGGATGGCGTCGTTCAATGCGCACCTCCGGCCACAGTCCAGAAGAACATGGCGAGAATCCCCAGTGCAACCGCACCCAGGATCAGGGCCAGTCTTACGTTCGCACGTTTTTGCTTCAGCTCATCCATCGCAACTCTCAGCACACCGGGAATGGCTCAGAGAGCCACTCCCGGTATAACACTACTTGATAACCGGCGCCGTCGTGAAGCTGTGGTAGGGCGGCGGGGACGGCAGCGTCCACTCCAGACCTTCCGCACCTTCCCACACCTGATCAGTCGCCTTTTTGCCGCCGCGGATCGTCGAGATCACGATGTACGCGAACAGCAGCTGGGTCAGACCAAAGGCGAAACCGCCGAGCGATGAGATCACATTAAACTCGGTGAACTGGATCGAGTAATCCGGGATACGGCGCGGCATACCGGCCAGACCCAGGAAGTGCTGCGGGAAGAACAATACGTTCACGAAGATCGTCGACAGCCAGAAATGCCACTTGCCGAGCGTCTCGTTGTACATATTGCCGGTCCACTTGGGCAACCAGTAATAGGCACCGGCCATGATGGCGTAGATCGCACCGGTCACTAACACGTAGTGGAAATGCGCCACCACGAAATAGGTATCGTGGTACTGGAAATCCACCGGCGCGATGGCCAGCATCAGTCCTGAGAAGCCGCCGATGGTGAACATGAACACGAAGCCCAGCGCGAACAGCATCGGCGTTTCGAAGGTCATCGAACCCTTCCACATGGTCGACACCCAGTTGAACACCTTCACACCCGTTGGTACGGCGATCAGCATGGTGGCGTACATGAAGAACAGCTCACCGGCCAGTGGCATGCCCACCGTGAATATGTGATGCGCCCAGACCAGGAAGGACAGGAAGGCGATCGAGGCGGTCGCGTACACCATCGAGCTGTAACCGAACAGCGGCTTGCGCGCGAAGGTCGGAATGATCTGCGAGACGATACCGAACGCCGGCAGAATCAGGATGTACACCTCGGGATGACCGAAGAACCAGAAGATGTGCTGGAACATGACCGGATCACCACCACCAGCGGCACTGAAGAAGCTGGTACCGAAGAATTTATCGGTGAGCAGCATGGTCACGGCGCCGGCGAGCACCGGCATCACCGCAATCAGCAGATAAGCGGTAATCAGCCAGGTCCAGACGAACAGCGGCATCTTCATCAGGGTCATGCCGGGGGCACGCATATTCAAGATGGTCACCACCACATTGATGGCGCCCATGATGGAAGACAGACCCATCATATGAATCGAGAAGATCACGAACGGGAAGGCATCACCCGTCTGCAACACCAAGGGTGGATACAGCGTCCAACCGCCGGCCGGGCCACCGCCATCCATGAACAGCGTGGACAGCAGCATGGTGAATGCGAATGGCAGGATCCAGAACGACCAGTTGTTCATGCGCGGCAGCGCCATATCCGGCGCACCCAGCATGATCGGAATCAGCCAGTTAGCCAGACCCACAAAGGCCGGCATGACCGCACCGAAAATCATAATCAGCGCGTGCATGGTGGTCATGGTATTGAAGAACATCGGGTTGACGAATTGCAGACCCGTCTGGAAAAGCTCGGCACGAATCACCATGGCCATGGCGCCGCCGACAAAGAACATCAGCAGCGAAAACAGCAGATACAGCGTTCCGATGTCTTTATGGTTAGTGGTGAATATCCAGCGGGATAGTCCGGATGCCGGCCCGTGGTCATGCGCGTCGTGTGCAGCTGCAGTACTCATTAGCTCTCTCCTCCTCGGAATCCGTTAGCGGGCGGCTTTGACAGCGGCCGGTTGAACAACATCGCCCTTGTTGTTGCCCCAGGCGTTGCGTTCATAGGTCACAACCGCTGCAAGATCAGCATCGTTAAGCTGACCTGCAAAGGCGGCCATGGCAGTACCCGCCTTGCCATTCATGACCAGTGCAAGATGTTCTGCCGCGGCCCCTGTCGTGATCACACCGCCCTTGAGAGCCGGAAAAGCCCCCGGCACACCCTCACCGTTAGCCTGATGACAGGCCGCGCAGTTGCTGGTGTAGACCTTCTCGCCCCGCGCCATCAATTCAGCCATCGTGAAATCACGATTGGAATCAGCGGCTGCGGCATCGGCCATTTTCAGCTGATCAGCAACCCAGGTGTCGTATTCGGCCTGTTCTTTGGCAACAACAACGATCGGCATGAAGCCATGATCCTTACCGCACAGCTCGGCGCACTGGCCGCGATAGGTGCCGGGCGTGTCGATATTGAACCACATTTCATTGATGAAACCGGGAATGGCATCCTTCTTCATACCCAGATCCGGCACCCACCAGGCATGAATCACATCATTGGCCGTAATGGACAGTCTGACTTTTTTGCCGACGGGCACCACAACAGGGTTGTCGACTTCCAGCAGGTAATCAGGATTCTTGTCAGCACGATTGAAGATTTCTTCTTTTGGCGTGGACAGCGTGCTGAAGAAATTCACACCTTCATTCAGATACTCGTACTGCCACTTCCACTGATAACCCGTGACCTTGATAGTGAGATCTGAATTACTGGTATCTTCCATCGCGATCAGCGCCTTGGTGGCGGGAATCGCCATGCCGATCAAAATCAGAAACGGAATAATGGTCCAGGCGATTTCGACGGCGGTGCTTTCATGAAACTGCGCCGCGACCGCGCCCTTGCTCTTGCGGTGGTTCAGTATGGAGTAAAACATGGCCCCGAACACCACAATGCCGATCGCCACACACACCCATAAAATGAGCATATGCAAGCTGTAGGCTTCCTGGGCGATAGTCGTAACACCTGGTCGCAGATTAAGGCCGTATTCGGCGGCCGCAATCCCGGCAACTGACAGAAGCGCAAGCCCCGTCAGCACCTGCGGTACCCTCAGATTGGTTCTCGCAGACATGCCTTCACTCTCCTTTGGTCGGATTTCAATTTTTATCGTTAAATCGTTATTGCGCGAACCGCCGTCACGCTGCCTGCACAGGCGCGGACGGCAGTCGAATCCAGCGGCGAAGGTCAACTGCCAGCTGGCGACGTTCCGTGTCATTCAAGCAATGGCCAACTTCTATTTTCCGGCCATGGCTGCAAATCAATAACCGCGCCGGATAACCGCGTTGCCGCGGCTCCGCCAACTCAACACTGGCCCAGGCGCGCTGTATCTGCGTCGATTCTTTTGGTTGGTGCAGACCCCTCATCACTGCCACCGTCCCGCCTTGAATCGAAATCACCTCGCGGCTGTTAGTACGTACTGCACAGTGATAGAAGGCCGCCGCCAATGCGATCAGCTCCAAACCTGCGAAGGGAAGAATCAGCCAGAAGCCCAGGAGGGCGAAACCCAGGGCAATCGTGAGGGAAACTACGCAAATGCCGCAGTACTCTGCGACCGTTCTCTGCCAGGACAGCGAACAATTTGGCCGTATCACTACACAACAGTCCGCCGTCTGGGCGTCACACTCCGCTGCTACCACTGCGCCCTCTCGGATTGCAGCCAGTCAATATTCTTAGTGCGTTATTTCACACAATACTGTGTGTTTTCGAATGGATTGGGATGCTAACTGATGCACCTTTAAGGCGCAAGCAAATGGAAAAAATAGGCTATAAAACTTCGCTATAACAGCATCTTATAAATGATATATGCATTATTTCATAATATTATAATATTCAATTTACGAATGACTCATTTCACCTTAGTGACAATTCTAAAATTGGACGTAACTACATTACTCCACTCGCCTCGGGCAGCAAGCAAAGCGGCACTATCTGTTCGATCGCGTCCGGCTGCGATAGCCAGGGCAACGACAACAGCAAGGGCACACCCAGTCTGGCATTAAGCGTCGCAATATTGTCTTCGCAGCGCGCGAAATTCGGATCAACCTGATTGGCAACCCAGCCCACCAAAGGCAGGCCGCATTGCCGGATCGCCGCCGCTGTCAGCAGGGCATGATTGAGACAGCCCAACCGCAGCCCCACCACCAGCACCACGGGCAATTGCAAACGGCGCGCGAGATCAGCCATTGATTCCTGCGCATTGAGCGGCACCAGCCATCCCC
>Ga0180009_10007345_pt1 | contig 11290 bp, 17 predicted proteins | sample OS_PC_MetaG_FD_123537 | JGI IMG/M metagenome (GOLD analysis project Ga0180009, IMG submission 123537) | Groundwater microbial communities from the Aspo Hard Rock Laboratory (HRL) deep subsurface site, Sweden - OS_PC_MetaG | ecosystem: Environmental > Aquatic > Deep subsurface > Groundwater...
AAATTAATTGCTTACAATTTAGATAGAAAGCAATTAATTTTTAATTACTTTTTTAAGGGTTGCACCAGAGCTCTATTAAGAAAAAAGAAAAAATTAGTTAAAATCTTTTTTTGTTAAGATAATGACTTTTGTTGAACTTGGTGGAATTGTAGAGTCCATTGCAACTAAATATTTTAATCCAGCTTTTTCAGCAATTTTTATTAAATCTCTATCAATTGAGCCATCAAAAATTATTGCATGAACTGAATTCAAACTTTTTATTGTAGTTGCTAGTTCAGATGTTGGAACTTTTCCAAGAACATTTGTATCTTGATCTAGAATATACGCCCCCCTTGTACCCACTAAATCATCTAACATTGATTTGAAAGTTTCTTTTTCTTTTTGAGGTATTCTAGGTCCACTTGAAGTTCTTATAGGTGGTCTAGTAGTTGTTCTTCTATCTGGAACAGTTCTACTAGGAACTCTTGTTGGAGTAACGCTTCTTACAGGTGCTCTTGTTGGGGTTGGAGTTTTGCTTGGAGTTGTAGTAGTTCTTATAGGTTCTTTATGTCCATTGCTATCAAATCTAGCTTGTTCAGCAGCAACTTTTGCTCTTAAAGCTATATTAATTTCTTTCTTTGTGAGTTCTTCAACTTCTTTTCCATCTGGAGCTTTAGTTACAAAGTCAATTTCTCCAACTTGCATTAATTCTCTAATAATTAAGTCTCCACCGCGGTCTCCATCAACAAAAGCAGTTACAACTTTACTTTTTGTAAGCTCTTTTACTGTTTCTGGAATGGATGTTCCACCTACTGCTATGGCATTTTTAATACCATGTTTTAATAGGTTTAGAACATCTGCACGACCTTCTACTATAATTATGTCATCTGAATCATCTATTGCTGGTCCGGCTGCAAGTCTTTCTTTACCATATTCTTTGATTTCCATCATTCTTACAGAATATGCTACCTCATCAGTAATTTCTTGACTGTCTGGAAGTACTTTTTCAGTTAAATCTTTTAGTAATTCCTTTGCTCTCTCTATAACGTAATTTCTTTTAGAAATTCTTACATCTTCAATACCGTCTGCTTTTACTTTGGCGTTGCAAGGACCTATTCTTTGGATAGTTTCTAAAGAAGCAGCTATAATTGCTGTTTCTGTTTTGTCTAAGCTAGAAGGAATTATTATTTCCCCATCAGATTTTCCTGCTTTTACTTCAAGTTTTACTTCTATTCTTCCTATTTTTCCGTTTCTTTGTAATTCTCTAAGTTCTAGTTCAGATCCTAGTAAACCTTCTGTTTGCCCAAAGATTGCACCAACTACGTCTGGTCTGTCTACAACACCATCGATCTGAATTTGAGCATGAATTATATATTTTGCCGAAACTTGGCTTATTTTTCCCATTTTCTTCCCTCCTCAAGGATATCATTTTGATCATTGATTTTACAATTTAGAACAAGCTTTAATACTCTTTTTTCTTTCTTCCCTCAAATAAAAATGAAATGAATGATAATGATTTTCTTGTTCTAAGTGTTATGTAGCCCGTAACACTAACTCCCAAGCCTCATAGCTTGCTATTAGCGTAAGCTCCGTTGAGTATTCTCGTGACGGGCTTAATTATAGCTATTTTCCTTTGTTTAAAAAGCTTGTGTTTTTGAAACATTTATAAGTAATATAGATATCCCATTTTGATAAAAAATGGGAAAATTAGCTATTACTGGTGGTTTATTGGGATTACTTTTATTGAATAGTTGTGCTGCAAGGCTTGAGGACCCGTTTTATAGGGGTTTAGATCTTATTGTAGAGCCCTCTTTTAATACAGTTTCTATGTTAGTTGTTGAAGGCCCCGATTCAGATGAAGCCCCATTTTATGTTGAAGTAGGGGATGCATTTCGTTCAGAAAGCTATCTTGTTTGTGGGGATGAGTTGAATATTCATGTTGAAAATGATGATTATTTGCAGGTTTCGGTGTATGCAGTGCAGGAAAGTTTAGGGTTTTGTTCAGATAGCTTTGATTTTATACCATTTAATTTATCTGATGATGAAATTGCTGGATTAATTGGGATAAGAATTATCGCCCCATTTGAGAATCATCAAATTTATACTTTAAAAGCTAAAACTTAATTGTATTTTTGAATATTTAAGAAGGATTTTATTCTATTGTAAAGGTTATTGGCGTCTTCTTGGATTTCTTTTTGGAATTTGAACCTTTTGTGGGGTGAAAAGAACTTTTCTTGAAGGCCCCTCCATAATTTTCCCATTGGGTTACTTACTTTGTCATCATAATCTGTCACCATATCTGCACTTAAGGAGATTTTTAATGTACCTTTTGTTAGTTTTTCATCTTTATGTTCAACTTGTTGAGAGTCAGATACTTTAATTTTCATTTTTATAACTGCTTTTGTGTAATCATCAAACTTTTTGTTTCCCTCCCATCCAATTTTAATATCTTTTGTTTTTCCTTTAATGGTTTCTTCGTATTTTTTTTCTACATGGCCATACTCATTATCTTTAAACCAGGTTTTTGTTGTTGAATAGAAATCATTAAAATTGAATATTGCTGTTTGAGAAATATCAAGATCTCCCTCTTTTATGATAATATCCTTGTCTGACATGTTATTTTCCTATTGTTTTATTTTAATAAGCTTTTCTAAAATTGTCTTAACTCTAAAAATGATTTTATTGTGTCTTGTAGGTCGTATGTATCTTTGTAAAGTTCAATCATTTCATTTTGAATCCTATCTTTTACAACTAATTTTTCATACATTTTTTTCATTAAACTATTTGGATCCCATTTTCCAGATGCATTAGTTATTAAGTTTGAAGATAGATTAATTTCTATTTCTCCTTGATTTGTTTTGATTTTCTTTCCTTTCCAATCTGCTTCTGCTTCTGATAGGCCAACGGCGAAGAAAGTAATTGTTATTTGATTTTTAGAATAGTCACTTGCTTCTTTTTCACAAATCCATTTGACTTCTATTTGTTTTGATTCACCTTTTAGTCTTTCTACATAGGTTTCTTCTTTGAAATCTTCGTTTTCATCCCCGTAGCCTTTATTGTCTAACCAGGATTTTACTTCTTTGTATAATTCAGACATATCAAAGAAACCTTTGTAAACAACTTTCAAACTTTTTACAACCTCTTTGGAATCAGCGTCTTTATGCATAAATTAAGATTGGAAAAAGTAGTTAATAAATCTTATGTTTCTAAATTTAATTCTTGTTTTGCTAATTTTATTAAATTGGCTACTTCTTCAGATAATTTCTTTTTGAAAGAACCAATTTCATCATTTTTGAAAAGGGTGTTAAATATCTTGAAAACTTTGCTCTTTACTTCTGTATCTTGCCATTTATCTTTATGATCTAATTCCATTCTAGATTCAATTTCAAGTTCTAATTTTCTTTCTTTTTCTGAATATTCCGTTATGTAGAATTTAACTTCTATTATGAATTGAATATATTCTGTTGCTTCTCTCTTTCCTGTCCAAGTGTACTTTATTGATTTTCCTTTTTGAGTTGTTTTTTGTTGATGGGTATCCTCATTAAAGGAATAATCATATTCGTCAAACCAACTTTTTATGTTTGAATAAAGAGAATCAAGATCTATTGTACCCTCTTTTTTTAAGGTCATTTTAGGACCCTTTACTTTTTTATCAATCATACAATTGATTGTTGGTTTAGATTTAATAAAGGTTTCTATCTAATTTTGCAAGCTTCACAAACAAACTTTTTACGATGTTTAAATAATTGACTGTAAGTGCCACAATTTGCGCATGGGCCCTCTAAATAATTCCTTCCAATTGGTTTGTTTTCTTCTTCTCTTAATAGTATTTTTTCAGAAAAGATTTCAAATAAATCTGGTTGAATCTTTAATATGTCGTTATGGGTTAGAATTCCGATTAGTTCATTATCTTTGATTACTGGAAGTCTCCTTACATCATCTCTACTCATTAAATACATTGCGTCATAGATATCTTCATTTGGGGAGATTGTAACTAATTTTTTAGTCATTACTTTGCTTACTGGTATTGTTTTAGTATCTAGATTTTTTGCTACAACTTTCCTTAAAATATCTTTTTCTGTTAAAATACCTAATACTTTTCCCTTATCTTTTACGATTACACTACCTACACTTCTTTTTAGCATTAATTTAGCACAATCTAGTAAAACTATATCTGGAGAAACAATTACTGGCCGTTTTGTCATGGCCTCTGCTACTTTTAGGCCGGTTTTCATAATTTTAAGTAGTTTTCTTCTTTTATAAACAATTGGGTTTAAGGTAATATATAATCCATTATAAGAACTTTTAAATAAACCACCATTCATGAGTTAAGATATGTCTGGTATTATAACTGTAATAACTGGACCTATGTTTAGTGGGAAATCTAAGGAATTAGCTAGATTGCTTAGGAGGCAGGCTATTGCTAAAAGAAAGGTCCAAATTTTTAAGCCAGCAATTGATACTAGGTGGGATCAAGATTCTTTAGGAACTCATGATGGAAGTGCTAATTTGGAAGGAATTCCAATATTTAGCGTATTTTCTTTTAGAGATATTTTAAGTTGTTTGGTGGGAGATGTAAATGTTGTTGGAATTGATGAAGTTCAATTTTTAAGTGATAATTTTAAAGGATTTGATAAAGAAGGAGTAGATATTATTCAAGGGTTAAGGGATTTAGCTCAAAGAGGAATAAATATTTTTGTTACTGGTTTGAATCAGGATTTTAGAGGTGAACCTTTTAGTTTAATGCCTAGACTGTTAGCGGAGGCAGATGAAATTATTAAATTAACCGCTATTTGTAATATTTGTGGAGATGAAGCACATAGAACTCAAAGAATAATAGATGGAAAACCTGCTGGTTATAATAGTCCTACTGTTTTAGTGGGTGCTGGTTTTGATAGTAAGAAGAGAGAATATTATGAAGCTAGATGTAATAAATGTCATGAAGTTCCTGGGAAGAAATAGTTTTTAATAGAAATTTTTATAAATGATTAGGTTAAGATTAATTTTAAAATGAATGCAATTATAAGTTTAAAAGATGTGTGGAAGATTTATGATCCGGTCTTTGTAGATGATAGAGTTCTTGTGGTTAGATTTTCTGAAGAAGATTTAACAAACTTATTGGTTGAAGAAAGACAATATGAAAAAATTTAACCGAAAGGTTTATAAATGGTTCAAAGTTCTAAAGACCAACTCTTGGAGGTTAAAATGTCAAATTCAAATCAACCTATTTATATTTTGCCAGAAGGCTATCAAAGAACAATGGGCAGAGATGCTCAAAGAAATAACATTCTTGCAGGGAAAATAGTTGCAGAGACTGTTAGAACTACTTTAGGTCCAAAAGGTATGGACAAAATGATTGTTGATTCTTTAGGTGATGTTATTGTTACAAATGATGGTGTTACAATTTTGGAAGAGATGCAAATTGAGCATCCGGCTGCTAAAATGATTGTAGAAGTAGCTAAAACCCAAGAAAATGAAGTTGGAGATGGCACAACTACAGCTGTTGTTTTGGCTGGAGAATTATTAAAAAATGCTGAAGTTTTATTAGATAAAGATATTCATCCAACTGTAATTGCAAAAGGATATAGAATTGCAGCTGAAGAATCACAAAAAATCTTAAAGGGGATGGCAGAAAATGTTTCTCCAAAAGATGATAAAATTTTAGTAAATATTGCAATAACTGCTATGACTGGAAAAGGTGCAGAGGCTAATAAAGAATTATTGGCTGATCTAACTGTTAAAGCAGTAAAACAAGTTATGGATGAAGTTGATGGTGTAATTGATATTGATATGGATAATATTAAATTAGAGAAGAAAGTTGGTGGCGGAACTGAAGATTCTGAATTAATTCAAGGAATTGTTTTAGATAAAGAAAGAGTTCATTCAAGAATGCCTAAGTTTGTTACAAATGGAAAAGTTGCTTTAATTGATTCTGCTTTAGAAATTAAAAATACTGAAACAGATGCAAAGATCCAAATTACAGATCCTTCGCAAATGCAGATGTTTATTGATCAAGAAGAAAATATGTTGAAGAATATGGTTGACCTTGTTGTTAAATCAGGGGCAAATGTTGTTTTCTGTCAAAAAGGTATTGATGATATTGCACAACATTATTTAGCAAAAGCAGGAATTTTTGCTTGCAGAAGAGTTAAGCAAAGTGATATGCAAAAATTAGCTAGGGCAACTGGAGCAAGAATTGTTACGAATCTTAAGGATTTATCTTCATCTGATTTGGGAAAAGCAGGAACTGTTATTGAGAAGAAAATTGGAGATGAAGGAATGACTTATGTTCAAGATTGTAAGAATCCTAAAGCAGTTACTTTACTTGTTAGGGGTGGAACCGAACATGTTACAGATGAAATTGAAAGAGCAGTTAAAGATGCTCTTGGGGATGTTTCAGCTGCATTGACAGTTGGTAAAGTTGTTGCTGGTGGTGGAGCTCCTGAAGTTGAACTTGCTAAAAAGCTAAGAGAATTTTCAAATAAATTAAGTGGAAGAGAGCAACTTGCTGTAATGGCTTTTGCTGAAGCAATGGAAGTTATTCCAAGAACTCTTGCTGAAAATGCTGGTTTAGATCCAATTGATATGCTTACTGATTTGAAAGCTAGGCACGATAAAGGAGATAAATGGGCTGGCTTAGATGTTTTCAAGGGAAAAGTTATTGATTGTTGGAAAGCAGGTGTTATTGAACCACTTAAGATTAAAACACAAGCAATAAAGTCAAGTGCAGAAGTTACTGAATTAATTTTAAGAATTGATGACATCATTGCAGGTAGTGGAAGTAAATCGGAAAGCTCTGGAATGCCACCTGGAATGGGTGGTATGATGTAGATACATAAGGTTTAATAACCTTAATTTCTTTTTTTATTACAATGAAAAAAACAATTTTAATGTTGGTTTTTATTTTTTGTATATTTTTTGTAGAGGCTTCTATAACTGACCAAATGACTGAAAGAGTTTCAAAAGTTTTGGTTGAGAGAATCAAGGTTAATACCCATATTTGTGATAAAGTTCCAAATTGTGATTGTATAGAAAGTGGTTCTTTTTATTGTGAAGATGGAGAATTGATTGAAGATTGTTTTAAATGTGGTTGTCCAAATAGTTATATATGTGAGCCTGAAGGGAGAGGTTGCATTTTAGAAAATGGTTTTAAGATTGAGCAAACTGTTGGTATTGAAGAACAAGTTATTTTAGATAGATTAGTTGGAGAAGATGAATTTACTTCGATTAGATTAATCCCGATTAGTTTTTTAGGAAGTAATAATTTAGTAATGAATTTTGATCTTTTGAAAATTACATTAAGTTTAGATTTGTTTGGTAAGCCCGCAGTTGATTTTGAACTTAAGGAAAAGACTTAAAAAGTTTCTATTTTTTTAAAAGAATATGTTTGGTGGCTTAAAAGACAAATTAAAGAATGCTTTAGGTAAGTTTTCTAAGAAAGTAGAAGAAGAAGGCATTGAAAGGGAGGTTGAAGTAGAGGTAACTGAAGAACCTAAGAAGAAAAAAGTTAAGGTTAAGAAAGAAAAGAAAAAAGAGACTAAAGAAAAAAAAGTTGAGAAAAAAGTTGAAGAGGAATTTGTTGAAGAGAAAAAAAGGAACTAATTGAAGAAGAAATTCTTGAAGAAACAGTTGAAGAGCCTAAAGAAAAAAAAGAAGGGTTCTTTCAAAAATTTAAAAAAAGTGTTACAACTAAGAAAATTAATGGAAACCAATTTGATGAATTTTTTTATGAATTAGAATTAGCAATGTTAGAGAATAATGTTGCTGTTGAAGTTATTGAGAAGATTAAAGAAAGTTTGAAGATGGATTTAGTTGATGTAGCTATAGATAAAAAAGAAATTGATAAAATTGTTGGGAAAAGCTTGAAAAAAAGTTTAGAAGAAATATTTGATGTTGAAAAAATTGATTTGTTTAAGAAAATTGAAGAAAAAGATGGAGTGTTTTTAGTTGTTTTTGTTGGAGTGAATGGTTCTGGAAAAACAACTACTATTGCTAAGATTGCAAGTATGTTAAAAGAAAAGAAAATTTCTTGTGTTTTAGCTGCTGCAGATACTTTTAGAGCTGCCGCAATCCATCAACTTGGGGAGCATGGGGAGAAATTAGGTATTAAAGTAATTAAACATGATTATGGTTCTGATCCAGCTGCTGTTATTTTTGATGCTGTAAAACATGCTAAGGCTAAAGGAATTAAAGTTGTTTTGGCTGATACTGCCGGTAGACAACAGAGTAATGTTAATTTAGTTGAAGAAATGAAGAAGATTACTAGAGTTAATAATCCTGATTTGAAGATTTTTGTTGGTGAAAGTATTACTGGTAATGATGCAACGACCCAGGCTCGATCATTTAATGAGGCAATAGGTATAGACGCGATAATTTTAACAAAAACAGATGTAGACGACAAAGGTGGGGCAATTGTCTCAGTTGGCTTTGTTACTGGAAAACCTATAATTTATCTAGGCTGTGGCCAATCTTACTTAGACTTAAAAGAATTTGATCCAAAAGAAGTTATTGTTAAACTTTTAGGTTGATTTATTAAATTTTCTTTAATTTCTTTTAAATTATTTTCATTGAATTTTTTGATAAAATTTGAGAATATTTTTCTTTGTAATTCTTTATCTATTTTTACCCTTATTTCTTCTTTCATCACTTAAACTAGGCTTTTTATCTTTATAAACTCTGCGCGTGCACTTGTCACAGTGGCGAATAAAAGAGTTGAACAAGGAAAAAAAATAAGTTTTTAATCTACTCTAAAAAATCCATAATTGCTTTCTGTAATCCGGTAGGTTCACGTCTCCCTAAAAAAATATCAGAACTAACATGCCCAGTAGTATCATTATTAGTTACTGCGCCATTAATGTGCTCACCAACACCATAAAGATTGGCTAAGATGAGGGTTGTTACAACGGTGGTTTTTAGGGCTTTGTATGCATTTTGTTTTAATCTTTCATATTCCATTTTGTTTTTACCTCCTTGTTATACTTTAAACTATACATTTTATCATATAAATAACTTTTTAGAGTATTTTTTGTCAAAAACATAAAATTTATATACTAATTATACTTTTAACAAAATATGATTAACTTAGATAAAAAAGATTTAAAAATACTCTCTGAGATTGATAAGAATTCTAGACGAACAGATTCAGAAATAGCAAAGAAAGTAGGTTTAAGCAAACAGGTTGTTAACTATAGAATTCAGAGATTTATTGATAATAAACTGATTACTGATTTTTATACTTTAGTTAATGTTGGTAAACTAGGATTGAATTCTTATTATGTTTTCTTACAACTTGAAAAAATAAATAAAGAACAAGAAAAAACTTTATTAAGAAAATTAGGTTTATTGGGGTACGTGGGTTGGTTAGTTGGCGGTATTGGCAGATGGGATGTTATTCTACTAATTTATGCAGATTCTATATCTACATTTGATAAATTGCTTACAGAGACAATTAACTTATGTGGAGAACACGTTCATGAATATGCGTTTACAACTTTAATTGAAGCAGAACATATAAGTTATAAATTTCTTGACACTTCAAATAACATTTACAATGTAAAACAAACAGAAAAAATACATATAAATGATTTGGATGATATTGATAAAAAAATTTTAAAAGTAATTTCACAAAATGCTAGGATGTCTATTGTTGATATTTCTAAAAAAATTAAGAAACCAGTTCATATAACTAACTATCATTTGAAAAGATTGATTAAAGCTAAAATCATTGAAGGATTTAAACCCAAAATTAATATAAATAAGTTAGGATATCAATGGCATTTACTTCTTTTGCAATTACAAAACCTTTCTGAACAGAGAAAAAAACAATTTATTGAATTTTGTAAGCAAAATAAAAAGATTTACTATATTACTAACACAATTGGAAATTATAATGTGATGTTAGATCTCCATGTAAAAAGTTCAGAAGAATTTAAAGAAGTCCTTTTGGAATTGAAAGATAAGTTTTCTGACATAATCAAATTATATGAGTCCATGGTAATATTTGATGAATACAAAATAGATTATGTTCCTAAAACATTTATATAAAAGATTTAGAAGAGTTTGATAAGGAAAAAATTATTGAGAGTTTGTTTTGAGAGCTGTGCTAAGCTAAAAACGAAAGATTTATAAGTATTATAACTGTTATAATTGTTATAAAATGAACACAACAATCTCAATACCAAAAGAACTTTGTGAAAGAATAAAAGAATTCGGAAACAAAGGAGAAACCTATTCAGATGTAATTTCAAGATTGTATGAAAGTGCTAAAGAAAGACAATTACATGATTTATTAATGGGTGAAAAAGGAACAATTACAGTAGAAAAAGCTTTAGCTAAGGCCAAGAAAACATGGCAAAAGTAGTGATTACAGAAACTCTTGAAAAAGAGATAAATAAGAAATTTAAAAAAGAATCTATTAAAATTTTTGAATTATTATTATCTTTAGAGAAAAATCCTAAAAAAGGTAAATTTTTAAACCAACTTGGAGATATTGTGCTTAAAGAAATTAAATATAAAAGTTTTAGATTTTATTTTATTACAAATGGATTCAAATTAAAGTTTTTAAAAATTGAAGAATTAAGTGATTTGTTGATTAAATTTGTTAGAATGTCTGATAAAGATAGTCAGCAAGAAGTTATTGAAGATATAAAAAGAGTTTTGAGGACTATTGGGGATGGATTATGATATTTGATTTAAAACCAAAAAAAGACAAGGAAATTCAAAGAGTTTCTAATAAAGCACTTAGAGAATTGAAAGAATTTTATGGAATAAAAAATAAGATTGAAATAAACATTATAATGTTAAAAGATAGAAAGACGTTTAATGCCCTTAGAAACAGGAAGACTCCGGGGTGGAATACTGCTTTTGCAAGGCCACCTATTTTTTCTGTTTTTATCTTAGATAAGAAAAATTTTGGAAAAGAAAGTAGTAGTGATTATTCTAAGGAATATTATGCTCAATTGATAAAGCACGAGATAAGTCATGTATTATTCTATCAAATGATGGGAGATTTAAGGTGTCCTGCATGGTTTGCTGAAGGTGTTGCTCTTTACACCGATGGAAGTTTAAAACGTAGAAAAAGACCAGGGAAATTTGAAGATTTTTTAGAGTTTTATCAAAGTGGAAAAAGTGGAGTTTATAGAGAATCTGGTTTTGCTGTTGAAGTTTTAGTTAAAAAATTTGGAAAAGGAAAACTTCACGAGCTGATTAAGAGAAATAATGGAATAAGGGGCAGAAAACAATTTGATAAACTTTTTAGGAAAATTTATGGTTTTAACATTAATTATAGAAATATGAATAAATTACTTCAAGA
>Ga0180009_10007346_pt1 | contig 11288 bp, 13 predicted proteins | sample OS_PC_MetaG_FD_123537 | JGI IMG/M metagenome (GOLD analysis project Ga0180009, IMG submission 123537) | Groundwater microbial communities from the Aspo Hard Rock Laboratory (HRL) deep subsurface site, Sweden - OS_PC_MetaG | ecosystem: Environmental > Aquatic > Deep subsurface > Groundwater...
AACCGGAAACAACTCATCTTTGAGCTCTGATCAGCGAAATCCCACCGGATGACTGAAAAAAAGCATGCTTTGATCCACGAACACCTGTTTTCATGTGAAAGCTGGGTACTTTTCAACACCCTTATAAAGGCTTTTATTTGAACATTCAGCCGAAGAACAACTTTTCGCCTCCAGATCCTTTTTCTCAGAATTCCATGAGACACAATTTACTGGCTTATATCGGTATTGTTCTCAGGTTTCAGACTCGTAAAGAGAGAAAGGTATTTGCTGGTTTTTTCAAAGACATCTTTGGTGAGATGTCATCCCTTAATAATACCAGCCCACTTTTGCGGGCAGCGAAAGCTAACGGTCTGATCATCAATGTTTCTGATGATTCGCCATTTTTACCGATACAATTAGCGTACGCATTTGAAAATTACACAGATTTAGATCCTGCTGCTAATTTTCTCGCGTTAGTCTGTCGCAGTGACTGGTCATGTCCCCGCCTATTCTCCTTCCTATCCAAATCCTCACGCGACTTTTTTATAAATGAAATTAAAGGGATAAAGCTGTCACCACTTTTTGTTTTTTCTGTCCCAAACTTTCACCCCATAGCGATCATTGAGTCTATGAAGGGTCCGGTTTCCAAATATTCGATAAAGGAATCCTTGGCGTTCATCAGCACCCATTTTTTTAATGATTCGCAATTTCAATACTCTAACCCTTGATTTATCTGCTTTTAATTTTATTTATAACTTTCAGGAGACATTATGCCTAATTATTACGGCGTTCAAAACTTTAAAAGCTCTAAAGATGGCCAGGATAAAAAATCCGTCTACGAGTTCAGTGCACAGAAAGATTTTGATATCTGGATGCAATCAGATATGACTCAGTACGTCCCTGGTGGTGTTGACAAACAATATTCACGCCAGAAAATTTCTGAAAAAGAGGCTCTGAAAGCCAAAGAAGCCGGGACTCAGTTCACAAAATTTGCCCCTTACAAACCCTTTGATAACTCAGGGGCCTATCTGCATATCAAGCATCCGGACCCAAAACACGCTGACAATTTTGGGATTGTTGTCAGGTTTGATGACAAAAAGCAGCTTTCTGAATTCATGGGCCGTAATAAGGACTACTACGGAGAAAACGCGAAAGAGTTGAAGAATACTGACAGGCGTGTTGTCTCCGGCAACGTCAACGGTGCAGTTTTAAAGTTCAGCAACGACAAACAGTTCGATTCAACTGTAAAAATGGCCTGTAAGAGCTATCCGCAGCTGGATCCTTCCAGAAACCATCTGGCTATGATTTCACAGAGAGACACTCACAAAGCACCAGAAGTGTATTCTTTTGACACCAAATCCTACCGTGATTATTTTGTCTCAAAAATCAACAGTAAAAAAGACTTACCCATCGTAGCCGGCAAGCTGGCAAATTTTCATCCGATTGCCATTGATCACGCGACCAAGGGAAAAATCCTTTCTGGGAACCTCTCAGAACATTTTGCTCACAAAGACCAGTACCTTTCTTTAAACAATTCAAGTCATCACAGCCTTTCTTCTGTTGCATCGAAAGAGGTGATCAGTCAAAAGGATTTCTCTGACGCAATCAAGGCCGGTCAGAAGGATTTTACATCAAAAGATCTCAGAGGAATTGACTTGTCCGGTCACAGCCTCAAAGGTCTCGATTTTTCAAACAGTTCCTTTGCCGGTCAGAACCTTGACGGACTTGATTTTTCCAAAATCACAGCACATGGAGCGGATTTTTCTAAATGCACCCTCAATGGAACCAGGTTTGACGGTGCACTGCTTCAAGCTGCCAGTTTTAAAAATACCAACGGCAACAAGGTTCCGGTTTCATTTAAAGGAGCGGATCTGTCAACAGCCGACATGAAGTACATGAACATGCCCGAAGCAGACTTGGCTGATACGAAAATGGTCCGCACCAATTTTTATAAATCCAATCTGCCTGGTTCCTCATTACTCGGGGCAAAGACCGACGGAGCTGAATTCAACAGTGTAAATCTTGCAAATTCCAAGCTTGATTCCAATTTGGCAAATCACGCTGGAGCCTCATTCCAGGGTGCGTACCTGAAAGGAACCGCGCTTGAAAACAGCCCCCTCAACAAACCACAACCGGCCCAACAAGCAGCGCGAGCCATGTAAAAGTTGATTTTCAGGTTTGGAGGCTTCACGCACAGCATGGTGATGAAGCCTCTCACTATTTTTAAATTTCTTTCAAATGGTTTCCCATGCACCTTTTTTCGCTGCTTTCTGATTTTAATACGACTGATTTTATTATTTTCCAAACCTCCTTTTGTGATTTTATGAGAACACATTTTTTAAAAAGTAAGGCTGAAAATATCAGCCTTACTTTATTAGATCTATGGACATCATTTCAAAAGAATTCGAAATGATATTTCTATATTTCATCACCCAAACCAGTCTTACCTGCCGGTGTTTGGCTGATTATTTTTTCAGCAGATCCTCACACGTTCGGATAGCTCGACCCACGACTGCTTACGAGCTAAATTTTTACGGCGCTTTCAGCTCAAAAGCTGTTCCAAAAAGCGGAAACTCCCCCCGCTTTTTGTCGGCAGCACAGCCGCCTAACACCTTTGAATCTTTCGCTTTGATCCGAAAAAATTTTATGCGGTGTAAACGTATCGTTTGCTTTTTTTCAGCTTGGGGCTCCAAAAGGTATGAGAGCCCCAAGGCCGAAAAAAATTGCCGGAGGCATAGGTCAGCTTTTCAGTTGGGTTCGGTGGATACGTTGTTTCTCAGGGGTTGTGATAGTAGCAAGCCTGTTAAAATTAAACCGTCAGGGGGAGTTATGGCAAAGACCACAAAAGCGAACGTTTACGAGATCATCACGCAGAGAATAATGGAAAAAATGGAAAGTGGCGTAATTCCCTGGCATAAGCCGTGGGGCGTTGCTGGTGCGGCAAAAAACTTGATTTCCGGCAAGGAGTACAACGGGATAAATACTTTTTTGCTGGGTTCGGCAGGTTTTTCTTCTGCTTATTGGGCCACTTTTAAACAGATACAGGAGAAAGGCGGGACACTCAAAAAGGGCTCAAAGAGTGAAATTATCATTTTTTGGCGAAAGCTGGACAGCAAAAATGAAAACTCAGAACCGGGAGAGATCACAGAGGACGGACAAAAAAGCCGGTCAGTGTTGCGATATTATCGGGTGTTCAATTTGTCACAGGTTGAAGGCATCGAAACAGAGGAAGATACAAAAAAAATTGACTTTGTTCCACTTGAAAAAGCTGAACAGATAATCAGGAACTACAAAACCTGTCCAGCTATTCAGCACGTTGAACAAAAAGCATACTATTCGCCCGGTAATGACTTGATCAACCTGCCTGAAAAATCATCCTTTCATGGTGTTGAAGAGTATTACAGTACGCTTTTCCATGAAGCGATTCATTCAACCGGCCACCGCACAAGACTTGACCGCGACAAGATAGAAGCCGTGGCTGCATTTGGCTCCAATTCCTATTCAAAAGAAGAATTAATAGCCGAAATCGGAAACAGTTTCTTATGCGCGGAAGCCTCTATTGATGGGGTCTTTGATAATTCAATTGCATATATCCAAGGGTGGGTAAAACGGTTTAAGGATCAGCCGCGAATGATCGTACAGGCAGCAGCCGCAGCACAAAAAGCGGTGAACTACATTTTAAACGCTGACCACGCGTAAATCTCAAAGCCCGCAATAAAGGGCTTTTTCATGACTGAATCCCTTTTTTTAAATTGAAATGGTTCATATGACCAAAGACTTAGATACTGCAAATACAATCTTTGAAAATATCGTTTCTTTAGACACAGAAGCTTTAAACCGCTGGAAAGCTCAGTCTTTTTTCGGCAATTTAAAACCGCTGACAATTTATCAGTTTAAGCATGGCCGCAGGACCGGGATCATTTTTAGGGATTTTGGCTATCAAGGCTGGATTCGAATGGACGTAAAAGATGACCGGAAACTCTATATCGGGCTTAGTGAAAACAAGCGCCATGATATTGCTTTGATCAGGGTTATTCATGAGGATAATAAAAGGCCTTTGTCGTCTGAGTATATAGAGTCTGTCACTGATGTTTATTGGTGGGACCTGTCAGTCGGAATTATCAACAATATGATCTGTTATGGCGAACCGAAAAAAACAACAATGACAGCAGCATCACCAAGGGCAATGGCAACTTCAAACATTTAAACAGTGAATGTTCAAACTTTAACAAGAGTCAACCATGTCAAATGTTTACCCGTTTCACAACATTGAAAAGATGTCAGATCTGCAAAAAGAGGCGGCTACTGCTTTGGGTAAGTACAATGAAGGGTTAGCAGAGCAACCGGATAAATCAGGACCGGACTTCAAAGATATGTTTTCGGGGGTTCGGATTCTTGTCAGCGCAACAGACAAATCACCTGAAAACGTGTTTTTTGCTCAAGTGATCAAAAACAAGGCTATCCGGATGTTTGGTTGGTATCAGCGGAGTCGGTTTGATCGGGTTTTTGAGATCGGAGATAGGGCAGAGTATGACAGTTATAATTTAAGCTATATCGGGCCAATATTGTCAATTACAGAAAAAACCGTTTCGATTGACAAAGGCAACGGAGTCAAACGTCTAAAACTGAAAGACTTCATTTGGAGGAACCACAATTTTTCACTGGCTGAGACAAAGCGGTTAAACAGCCTTGAAATGAATTATATATGACTTTTTGACCGGATTTTTGCCGGTCTTTTCTCGGAGATTTCAGCCAGGGGTTGTTTCTCCTTTATTTTACCCGGGTCATTACTTTTCATAAGGGATACATGAAATCAAATATTGAAGGCATATTTTCTGAGAATTACAGCACTGCTGCCTCTGGTTTTCTTCATAACAATGATATATCAGCCCTTCGAAAACTGATTGAAAAACTGGTTTTTGTTGAGGGCTATACCTATGCAGCCATTTTTGAACTTGTATCAGAATCAGGAGACTACACACGCGAAAGCTTTGATCAACTGATGAAAGAAATAAATATTTCATAAACTCAACCTTTGTTTTTTGTACCTTGCATTTAATTTTTTACAGGAGATTTACCATGTCATCAAAAAATATTGTTTTTCTATTGGGACGGTTGGGCGCAGATCCGGAATGTACTGTTACACCAAACGGGAGCAAAGTCTGCAATGTTTCGCTGGCTACGTCTGAAAAGTACAAGGACAAAAGCGGCGAAATGGTAGAGCAGACTGAATGGCACAAGCTGGTTTTCTGGAACAGACAAGCTGAGATTGTCAGCCAGTTCGCAAAGTCAGGCAGCCGCCTTGATGTCCAAGGAAAGCTGAGAACGCAGAAATGGGAAAAGGACGGCGCAAACCACTATACAACAAGCGTTCATGTACGGGAGTTTATTTTGCTGGACAAAAAACCAGTAACCGGAGAGCCGCCGGGAAATGACAAATATATTCAGGATCATCATGACGAGTTTGCTGAAGACGATTTGCCGTACTAATTTTAAAACGAGTAATGGAGCCTTTGGGCTCCTTTTTTATGGATAAACCGGATTTTTGAAACCATTTCTTAACAGACTTTCGTATGGAATGGGGTAATCAAGTATTTTTTGAAAGATCCTTTAATTATATATATTTGCATTATGCAGGAGAATGAATAATGAGTGGTTCTAAAAACATCAAAATTAAAATCGGGTTGTTGATCCTTACTTGCCTGATGATTGCGGTTTTCTCTCTTTCGGGTTGCTCGGAAATAAAAGGGCTCAACAAGTCCATGAAGGATTTTAGAACCAAACACGACAAAGGCGATTCTACAGCAGTGATTGATATTAGACTGATGGTTTTTCATGGCTACCTTCCAGGCCCAAAACCGGGCTGTCAAACAACGCGAATAACAGATGAAAAATTTGACGCTGTAACCATGCGGAAAATTGCCAATGTGACGGTTACGGCCCCTATTGATAAACGGACAGGCGGTTTTCAAGACAAATCAGCTCAGAGTCTGAGCCTTTCTTTTAATCTTCAGGCATGCGAGATCGGGGCTGACGGTTATCTCAATGTTGAAATATCAGAACATAAAATCAGCGGAATTGCATGGGCTTACGATAAAAATATGAAATGGTGAGGATTTCGTATGTCCGTAGCTGGTACAAAGTCTACTATATTCGATTGTATAGTCCGAAATTGCTGGCATAAAACAGGTTGCGGTTTTCGTATTAACAATTTTTGGAGATGATTGAACCAATGCTGAAGAATCAAGCGGAAAAAGAACTACCAGATGATATAAAGGCCGATGAGGAAGAATCATCCAAAAAACCATGTATATCGAGTTGAAATTTACCGGCCTGACATTCAAAAATAATTTCACCAAAAATAATATCGGGGGAAAGGGTACGATTCAAAAAGCCTCAATGAAGTCATCATAAATGTGTAAATGTTATTGAGGCTTTGTCAGTGCTGTATATTTGAAGATTGGATAACCTCGTCATCCAACGCCCAGCATGTAAACTTCCCGAAGTTCATCCGGTTGAACGCATAAATAATCCAAGGTCTGCTTCTGGGTATTGTGGTTAAAAATCGTCATCAAGACTGGAATCGATACCTTGTGTTGTACCCGCATATGATACCCAAATGTTTTTCGCAAAGTATGTGAACCGTATTTTCCTTTCAAATTAACCATCCGGCACCATTTTTTCACTAAATAGTTCACGCCCACAGTATTGATCTCACCCTGTCGACCTCGAAATAACTGGGAATCATTATTCCTTGCGGAATCAAAAGAAGTAATCAGACACTGAATCGCATCAACACAATCTTTATTTAGATTGATCCGCCTTTCTTTACCAGTTTTTTTCTCATGGACTACCAATTCATCACCCACTTTCAGGTCTTTCACCTGGACAACAGTGATTGTGCAAAGATCACTGGCCCGTAGATTTGTATTTATACCAACAATAAATAGTGCCAGATCCCGAGGGTTGCCATGCAGCATTTTTTTGATGGACCGAATGTCTTTCAATTCAGTGATGGGTTCAACACGGGTTTTGTCGCCCTTTTTGGGATGGTTTGAATTTTGCCCTTTTTTCATCATGAGATGCTCCCAGTTTTGTTTTAAATTTTATAGCATAAACTAATATATTTAGTATCTAAAAAACAAAACAAAAAGCATCTTCCTAAAAAAGATACAATATTGCAATATATTAAAATCAACTTTTAACTATTAAATATTAGTTAAATGTGGAATACGATATTCAGATTCTAATTCGTCTCATCAAATCGGATCACAAGCATCAGATCTTCTTCGCTGTTTTCAAATTTTAATGATGATTTGGACGCTATGCTGTCTGATTTTGTCGGCTTCCGGGTGACAATTCCCATATTAAAGCCTCTTTCGCAATAGCCACTGCAGGAGAGTGACCAAATTCCACCGGGCGATTCCTACCGAGTGCTATGCGCAAAATCCGATCACTTTTTTACTGCCATCCTTTTTCAGCTGGCTTTCCCTCTCAAGCGACTTGAAAATCTCCTTGGCAGTCATCCTTTTGCTTAAGAATTTAGACTGTCGTCTAATAACGGCGAAATCTCCCGGGGTCAGGTTCTTCAGCTGTCCCAGCCTGGGCCCCCACTGCCCTAGGTCATGTTCCGCCATCGGGTTCCCGAAGGCCTTGACGAGTTGCAGAAACATCTGTCCGGTTTTCTCTGGCGTCAGGTAATCGAATTTTATCTTGAGGTCGAATCGCCTCAGCGAGGCCGCATCGATGTTGTGCATCAGGTTGGTTGAGCAAAAAAAGATTCCTTCAAAATTCTCCATCTGGACCAGGATCTCATTCACCTGCGTAACCTCCCAGCTGTGAAACGCCCTTGAGCGATCCTGCAGAAAGCTGTCCGCTTCATCCAGCAGAAGCAGCGCCTTTTCCTGCCGGGCCTGTTCGAACATCGAGGCGATGTTGTTTTCGGTCCCGCCCACATATTTGTCCAGTAAATCGGAAGCCTTTTTTTCCAGCAGCGGTTTATTCAGCCTGTCTGCGAGATAGTGTGCAAAGCCGGTTTTTCCGGTACCGGGGTGACCGTACAAACAGATCCTGCCATTGGGATTGTTCGCCAGGCCCGTGACAAGCTCAGGCAGTGCATAATCCGTATTCAGATAGTCCGGGTCGTAATCAATGCGGCTTTTGTCCGCCTCAGGCACTTTCCCGGAAATGCCTTTTAAATCCAGGTCATTATTGATGACTTTGCGGATAATCTGCTCGGTTGTCATTGAGCTCGTCGGTTTTGCCAGCCTGGCCATCCGCGCGGCCTTATGAATCTGCGCCGGGGTGAGGTGTTCGTTTTTGGCCAGCAGCGTGATGCACTCCTCGTTGACCGGCAGTTTGTGAAGGTTCGTGCGGATAATTCTGTCACGGACCATCCTGGGTGGGGGTTTCAGTTCCATTACATAATCAAAGCGCCGCAGATAGGCCGCATCAATCTGGTGGACCGAGTTGCAGATCCAAAACGCCGGGGTCTGGTTGGATTCCAGGAGCTTATTGATCCAGCCTTTGTTCTTGCCCGAATTCTCCCTGAAGAAAATGTAGTTTGAAATATCCGGGAACACATCTTCAATCTCATCAAACATCACGATCCCGGAGGTGTTCTGCAGCAGTCTCTGGCACAACTGGTAGGCCCTGAACCGGACCTGTCCGGAAATGGGGTCCCCGTCGGAGTCCTCGACATTGATCTCATAGAGCTTCATTTTCAGGTCTTTGGCGATGGCCTTGACGAGCTCGGTCTTGCTCGTCCCCGGGACCCCGTAAATCAGGACGTTGACACCCTTGATCTTCTTTTTCCGGGCCATTTTCACGACCGGCAGCAGAATTTCAAGGTCGTCCTGCAGGTGCTCGAAATCGCTTATATTCAGGCCGGAGGGGGTTGCGACATGGAAAAAGCTGTCGAGGATCTCCGCGGAACTGGTGTTTTCCTTCAGGAGCAAGTCCTCGATTCCATCCAGCAGCTCAACCTTGTGGCTCATGTAGGTTAACCCTTTCTGGATTTTGACCATGCCCGAAGAGATCAGGATGCTGTCCTTTTGCAGGTCGTTTGTGATGGTCTTTTGCGGGTAGTTCAGCACATCCGCCAGGATGCGGCACAGTCTTGGACTGTTCAGGTCCCCGATATAGTCGGCCGCCTCCTCCAGGGGTTTTTCCATCTTGATCATCGCAAAAAAGGCCAGTAAATCCACCTGGGAGTCTGTCAGGCTCATTTGCTGCCTGAGTTTTCCGATATTCCGGAACAGGATGCAAAGCGTGCGGTTCTCCTCCCCGTCGGCCAGTTCGAGCCGGATCAATTCATTGGAGAAACGGGTCAATGCGTATACCGGTGACTTTGACCACCCTAACCGGTGATTTACTTACCACCTAAACCGGAGGTACTTTCCAGCAATACCGAAATTGTCTTACCAGCAATCTGGAGTTGTTTTATTGCCATTCTTTTCGCTTTTGAAAGGCCTTCACCCACGGCTGAGGTTTTTCAAAAGGGAAAAGAATGGCCCCGTATCTGTGAATCAAATTTTCCAATCCGGCTGGTAAGCTGGTACCGGTTTCACTGGTAGTTACCAACCGGTATATGCAGGTCAAAACGGATTTACCGCTGAGTTCTTTTTTCTTCATCGGTTTCAAGCCGATGACCCGCATGAAATTCTCATCCTCGTTATCCTCTCTCCTCAGAAACTCCCTGTGAGAGTTGGTATATAATATCATCCGCAGGATCCAGATTGACCGTATCTGCCGGTACGGATCCCCGGGAATTGAGATGGCGGGATTGGACGCGGGCGACTTCTTTCCGGTGTTTTTTTTCATGGCTGACCGTTTGGCTCGGGTTTGACTGCTTGACTGGATTTGAGTATAACCGGGCAATGCGACAAATCATGTCCGGTTCCTCCTGAAATTTCATCGACCCCTCAAAAGCGAGAGACGCCTATGTCAACCATCAAGGAAACCACCATGCGGTGCCTGGCAATGCTGAAAATGATCCCGAGAGCCCCGGTGGATATCGATGTCGACACCATCGCCGAAAAGCTGTCGGACCAGGGGTATGACGTGACCCGGCGGACGATTCAGAGGGACCTGGTAAAACTCAGTAATCCCTTTCCGATTTTTGAAGAAAAGAAAGAGGGGTCCAGGGCCAATTACTGGTCCTGGAGCGAAGGGTCCGAGGCATTTGATATCCCGGAAATGACGCCGCTGGCGGCCCTGACCTTCACACTCGTCGAGTCTTTTCTGCGCGATGTGCTGCCCCGGACCGTTTTAAACTACCTGAATCCACATTTTAAAAGGGCCAGAAGTCTGCTGGACAAGCTGCAGAGCACCCACTTTGGCCGCTGGCACGAGAAAATCAGGATTCTGCCGCGGGGCCAGGCCCTGAAACCCGCCGCCCTCAAACCGGAGGTCCTGGAAACGGTGTATAAGGCCCTGATGCAGGAGAGGCAGTTTCAGGCCACCTACCGCATGAAAGGCGCTGAGGAGACCAAAAGCTACGTGATCCATCCGCTGGGGATGGTTTTCCGCAACGAAATTATCTACCTGGTCTGCACCTTATGGAATTACACAGATGTCAAGCAAATGGCGCTGCACCGGTTTGAAACGGCAGAACTGCTGGATCAATCACGACAGGTACCGCCAAAATTCGACCTGGATGCCTATATTGGAACCGGGGAATTCAGTTACCCGGTCAGGGAGACCTCCATTAAACTCCGGGCGGTATTTGATCCCCTGGCCGCGGCCCATCTCTTTGAGACCCCCCTGGCGGACGATCAGACCCTGACGCAGACAGATAACGGGAAAGTCGAGCTGCGTGCCACTGTCAAAAATACGGCTGAGCTGCAGTGGTGGTTGCTGGGATTCGGTGACAGGGTCGAGGTATTGAAACCGAAAAAACTCCGGGCCGAATTTAGCGCCAGAATTTCCAAACTGTCAGAGATGTATCAAGCCCAATAGCCTCTGGTATCCCGTATTGCAGCTTTTATTTCATTTGAACCGGCATTGCGACAGGATCTGTCTCCTACCTCAGGCAGGATAGGATTATTGAATCACGATAAAAAACCGCACATTTCAACTATCCTGGAGGGAGATGGAAACGGAAAAGACAGAGAGCTGAGATAAGAAATTTGTTTTGTTCTTATCTCTAAAAGAAATATTTCAGCAGAGGAATATGGGAAAAAAACTGGTTCTACCGGATAACACGTACTTATCAATGATTTTTTCATTGAAATCTGACAAGATCACCTCTCAATTATTCAGGGAGGTCTCATGTCAACCAGTTTATTATTTCATGCCTTCGGAATTCG
>Ga0180009_10007347_pt1 | contig 11288 bp, 5 predicted proteins | sample OS_PC_MetaG_FD_123537 | JGI IMG/M metagenome (GOLD analysis project Ga0180009, IMG submission 123537) | Groundwater microbial communities from the Aspo Hard Rock Laboratory (HRL) deep subsurface site, Sweden - OS_PC_MetaG | ecosystem: Environmental > Aquatic > Deep subsurface > Groundwater...
CCGGCAGGAAAACATTTAGCGCGCGCACCAACTCATAAGACCCCTTGCTGATGTATACCGGAATCTTTGGATTAATATACGGAAGCAGGCCGTAGTGGTCTTTGTGGGAGTGCGAAATAAGAACGGCGTCTACAGAAGGATCAGCGCCGATATACAATCCCTGAACATCAAACAGAACCTTATCGTCAATAAGACCCTGTAATGACTTGCCATCAAGGGCGCGGTCGTTAAAATCAGCGCCGCAGGCGTCCTGAAGCGGCATCCCGAAATCAATGAGGATTCTGGTGCCACTCGCTTCAACCTCAACACAACTACCGCCAATCTGATGAGTTCCACGATGGATTATAATCCGCATTGATTCCTTGCATCAAAAATAACTTCTGATTTGCCTGTGATGCACTGTCTTTTTTTATCAACAGTAATTTTTACAAATACGATATTGAAAAACTCATTGTTCCTGACAAGAGAAATAATACCATTCTCCTCATCCCTCCCGACAAGCGCAGGATGAAATTCCTCCCCGATATAATAAATGGTTATCTTATCTTTTTTGGGCCCAATGCGCTCATTAAACCAATTATCCTTAATATGCTTCTTAAAAAGATGACAATAAATGCCGTAATCAAGCCCTTGCGCGAATAAGTCTAACGGAATGTTGCCACTCACCTTCAGCTCAATAGGAGACAACTCTCCTAAGCTATTCATCGAAACCATATCAATCCAAAGCTTGTCGGTTATTCTGGAATTCTCACTAATATGATTCCTAAAGATGTTGGCGGGAAACTGTCGGACAACTTTAGCTCTCGTAGAAAAATCCGGAATATGCCTCGAAAGGTTATCGGCCAATTCTTTCTCAATACAAGACTCTAACTTATCTTTAGTGCCTCTATTATTGAGTGGATATTCGTTTGAGGCATAGGTGATATACTTTGTTCCGGCATTTTTTATGATTTCTTCAGCGATAGTACTAAACTTATCGTTCTCAGCATCATGGAACTCGATATTAGGAAATAAATGTTTCAGAAAAAACATCCTCAAAGCAGTAGTATTTGATATAGCACCATTGACATAAAGCTTTGCAAGTTTATCGGGTAGGCCATGATCGAATAAATATTTAATGCCCCATAGATCAGGATTATATTGTGTTTCGCCAGACGAATGCACGTGTAGACTATCACCTTTGAGGGCAAAGCTTAATTTGGAAGGATATGCTTTTCTATACGCCACTACTCACTTCTCCCATAAAACGACTTTTTGAGCTTCACGATCACCGCCGCGCGTTTTATATCGGGGTAATATGCTTAGTCCCTATTTATCATTATATTAACTATGTCTTATCACAACGCCCAATAAATGAATCACAAAAATTATCGATAATTTCCTCGACTGTTTTGAAATCAGTAATTACCTGCGCATGCAAAACGACATACCTGCTTTCCTCTTCAGATATGGAATGAATAAAAAATGGACATGGGCTTCCAATTTCATCATCCTGATTGTGCAATTTATTCATGGCATTATAGTCACGCAATTTGATGCTATCGTTTAACTGTTTATCAATAAAATCGGTATGATTTTTCTGCTCTGAAGTTAGAGTTTTAGGCGGCACGTAAAGCGGAATACGATGCGACAACGCATCACGATAGTTTTTTAGATATTCGTTGTGCCATTTTTTCATACGATCTAAGTTAAGATAGTCGCGAAACTCTTTTTCAAAGCATGCTTGCGCTTTATCAATGTATAGGCCCACGCTTTTCTTATTAATCTTTAGTCGTTTTTCGTGAATCAACACCCATGCCAAATTGTCCAGAAGCCCAAAAATATTTATAAAGAACGCGTGCAAATTAATATCAACATCTTTCAACTCTTCCCGGTTTAATAACGTTTCTCTTTCTAAAGGGAATATTGAATAAATATTCTCCACACAGCGCTCAATAACATCTAACCTGCGAGCCACCCCATGAAACAAATATTCCTTAGCTTTTTCTTCTTTTAGGTTCTCAGATAATCTAAATATTTTAGTAACAAGATTAAGATATCGCTCTTTGAGAGTCAACAAATCGGAATTAATTTTCTGAACATCTTCATTCTTAAAATATGACATAATTTTATCGGCCATTATTTCTGATTCTTATAAAATAAATCCTTCAAAAAATGAATCCCGCGTCTGCCATAAGTGTTGCAGATATTATCCGCATCTGCTTTAACAGCGGTATCCTTCTCGCCAATCTTATAAAGACGCTCAATAATCAATTGAATTTCTTCCTGCCGGAAAGTTGGCGTTGCAGTCTCCAAAACTTTCAGAAATATCTTCCCGATACGTTTAATGCTATCTTCGTCATCAAATTTAGTTAAATACTCAATAAAAAACGCGGATCGATGCTGAATTTCGATATAAGGCGCTGAAAGTAAGAGCCACTTCTCTTTCGTTTCGTCGATTTTATCGAGCCAAATTGTTAATTCCGCCATACGGCTTAAGAACGAACCGTATGCCTCGCCGAGTTTTGTTTTAACGGTCTCTTGTTCTCTGAAAGTCCATTCCCAGAAAGCGACCACTTTATTTTTTGTTTCTTCAGAAGGATCTTCTTGATCATCTTTCTCTTCTTTTTTAAGCCTCCTGCCGGATATTGACCAGAAGAAGCCAGCCACATCTTCCCACCGGCTCCGCTTATCATCAGTATTGACCTCATCGAGCATTTTCCAGAAAAGACTTGGTTTCCCGTCTTCATTATTCTTGTTTAGAGACTCACCAAGCTGGAGATATCCGATGCAGACATGCTCCACAAGCCTTTCGTCTGCCCTGCCTTTAAATACTGTGCTCGCCAAAGCTTTTTCATAATTGAGCCTCATTAGTATATATAAGTCTTTGTATACCCTGGCTCCGGTCAAATACCCTTCCATAAACATTTGCCACTCAAATTCAGGTGCATCGGGTTTGGCAAAGTAATTTATTTTTTCAACCGTATAATCGCTGTCTAAGTATTTCATCTGCGGCAGATAAGACCCAAACCAAACATACCCATCTATGCCGATAGGAAGATATTTTTCAAACTTAACGCGTCCCCAATTAGCTCTTTTTCCCTGTGTTGTCCTCGCAACTCTCAAGGAAAATGACACATACGCCATGATCGTCCGGCCAAGCGTAGTATTCAAAGCATAGGTTAATGCATCTCTTTGAGTATCGGGATTCTTCTCACCTTTCAGTAACGGAAGTATCAAATCAAAAATCTGTTCTACTTTATCAAAATACTTTGGATCGAACGCTCGCTTATCGTCTCTTGAACCGTCACCAATTAATTCAACGATCGCCTCTACAATCCAGATATAACGTCCTTTGCCGCTATCTTCGCCTTGCGCTTTTAACGCTTCAGCCACAATGACATCTTTGCCCCTATTTAAATATTTGATGCTAAAGTTAAAGATATTATCCCAGTCAATTTGACTTCCCGCATTCCAGACCTCTTTTATTCCTCGGAATATCCGATGCAAATAAAAATAATCCGTGGACATAAAGATACCAAGATCATCGGTAAACTTCTTAGGCTCTTCTTTTACAACGGCTTGCAAAATATCCGCGAGCCCCTCTTTATCAGGCTCTCCTTCAAAAGCACCGTGCCAGAAATCGGCACCCTTGAAATCTGCCAGGTATTTCACTATCTCGGCCGCGGTTTTTTGAAGCATTTCTTCCTTTGCGACCGGTGATTTATGCCCCACAAACCCACCCTTGAACGAGGATCGCTCAACGGCATAAGGCTTACCATCTTTAGGTTCGGCCTTTTGCTTTGCCTCCTCATATAAGGACTTAAATTCTGTGTTTTCACGCAAAGGCGACAGCCATTTATATCGCCAATACGCAACCAACTTCTCATCTCCCTTATTTATGTAGTATTGAGGGACTTTATCAATTAGGTCTTTCAATCTTCCTTCCAAAGTAGGACTGAAATCAGAATTATGGTTTTGCAGAACATCATGCATCTCAACCTCAAGATCTGACTCCGCGAGAACGGTCGGAACAACATCAAGCAGCTTATCCAAATATCCGTGGTAATCTGCCCAGAAATTATCGACACATAAAAGAACACACCGTCTAAAGATAGGAAACTGATATTTGTTATTGCTTAAAAATGCATTTAAGACCTGTTTTCCTTCTTCTCGATTTGTCTCACACTTAGCAAGTAATACGTCGCGTAAAATGACAGTCAAGACATCTTCCGCTCCATCTCCATGCTCAGAGCCGCTTTTTAATGTCCGACACCATATGTGCGAATAATCAGAGAACAGACCTTCGTGAATACTCAAAAGCTTTTGTTCATATTTATCCGCACTCTCCCAGCTAATACCTTCAGGCACATTTCTTTTGATCTCAGCGATAAAAGAATCTTTTGTTAAAGCAGTGAATGTGAAGTGTTTTAATTCAATTTGCGGCTCTAGATTATGAAGCGCCCAGAAATCATTCTCTCGATCTACTCCCTTGAGCTGATCTTCAGAAAATTGAGCAACAGTAGCGGAATATTTATCATATTGGAACTGAATATTACCGGGCTCCAAATTGTCAGCAAGAACCCTTTCGACCTTGAGCTGATAGACTGCCCCACCTATCTCGAGATCAGAATAATGATCCTTCTGCTTATATTCCAACGCCCTGCTTAATCTCTGGGCTAATTCGAAAACAATCCGGACAGAACACTTTTGCCCAATTAGCTGGCTATGTTTCTTGAACGCATCCAAAATCCAATATACTTGCCACTCCATCAGGGCATCATCGCGTTTTGTAAACGCATTTGATTTACCACCCGCTCGAATCGTAGTAATCGCAAGAACTATATTCTCGGCATAGACATAATCTGGGCCAAAATCATTGCCCAAACATTTAGGTAAAAGCTTTTCTCCGATATCACTAATCGTCAGATCGCTCCCCAACGAATGATCAGTCCATACAGAAAGCCACATTTTAAACTTGTCGATGGCAAGATTCTCTTTAATTACTGCAGGCGGGAGATTATTCAGGATCTTAACGCAATACCACCAGATATGATAATTGTTGATCCTCTTCTTGGTTAAGGAAAGCTGGACAAGGCCCTCAATGATTTCAATTAGCTCTTTACCATATTGGGCATTTTTGGCAACTTGCTCTGAAACTCGTTCGAGATAGTCAAGTACACGCCAAAATAATGCATTACCGGCATCATCATATTCTATTTTCTCCGGTGAGAAGTATAACTTTTTCTTTAACAAGGGAAACCATTTGGCATCTGTCTCTTTCCTAAAAAAATAACTTGAGTAAAAAGGGATAGATAGAATATTGCAAAGAACTTCAAAAGGCCCGCCTTCTAAAGTCTTAAGTGTACCTATATGCTCAATCCGTTCAATAATCGCATAATACGAACCGACTAATTTCTCTAAAACGTCTTCATATTTAGTCCAAATCTCTTTAACCTCTGAGATATCTCGCGATTCTTTCCATGCGCCTCTACGATGAGCAAATTTATGAAGTTTACTGCTGACCGAATACCATTCTGATGAGAAGCCCTCTAACTGTTTAATTCCTAATGAAAATAGTATCGATTTTTTATGCCGGTCTTTTTCCTCTTCCGCAGGGACAAAATCTACAGCCAAGATATCTCGTAAACCTCCGTCGATCTCCCGTGCCGCATGCATCAGAAAGTTTGACCCGTTAGGACAATCTCCATAATAAATTCTTAGTCCAGCTTCATAAAACCCGGCTATTTCTTGGCCGATTGAAGAAAGCCCTTCATGAATTTGTTTCTGTTTTTGAGTCCACTTATCTTTCATAATGCTTCTTGTTTCCACCCGGATTCCCGCGATTATCTACAGACTGATGCTGATAAAATGCACTTGCCCCATATAAAAAACATATCAAATATCTGCAGAAGAGTAATACGGCGATGGTACTGTAGGATATGCCCGGTAGACATGATAAAAAACATCTTCAGTCTTTTTATCTACTTCGTTTTGAGTGTAACACTCTACGGGCAAGCCAGTTGCTTCATCCCACAGAAAATTTCTAATTAAAACTTTTACCTCATCTCTTGTTGGCTCCTTGTCTTGCCACTTATACAGATCCTTAAGTTTTTCTTTCAGTGTTTCCAGCAGTTCTTTGGCTATCTTCTTTATCTTTTTGATTTCCTGGGGTTTCAAGTCTGGTTTTAGCAAAAGGTCATAAATAGCCAGCGTCTCTTCGTCCAACCCCTCTCGCACTGCTCGACTTTCTTCCTCGTCTAACTCTTGCACAAATTTCAATAATGCCTCAAAGGTGGCTTCAATATTTTGGCGGTCTTTCTCCTTATTATACTCATCAATTATCTTTTCATAATGTTCTTGGAAGTCTGTCCGGAGCGGATTTCTCTGAATCAGTCGTTCCAGCTTCTCCTCAATCACGCTTTTAAGGCTTTGCACAGTTGTGTTTTTAGTTTTAGCGTGTTCAAATTCTGCCCGCAATCGGCTAAAATCAATTTTACTTATGTCATACGGCTTGTTAGGTTCTTTGGCTTTGTCGGACGTAACAGTAATCGACTCATCAATAACTTCATGCAGTTGCTTAATGATATCGCTAATATCTGCTCGATCGCGGTCTTTTTGCAGACTTTTGTAGATGATATTTATTGCTCCGTATTGATTGCGATAGGCATTCACGCCGGGGATTGTTAGACACGCTTTAAATTTAATAAATACTTCACGGCACATCACCTCGAACTTCTTTCTGGTCTCATCATTTTCGTTCACCGCTTCTTTGGCCGCGACAATCGCTTTATTTCTCTCAAATCCGTTTGTGTTGATGATTGCATCAAGCGACGCTTTTCGCTCATTGAGAAAATCACTTACCAAGTCAATCGCTTGTTTTAAGTCTTCGAGTAATTCTTCTTTGGTTTTGGTTGGATCAAGCTCTTTCGGCCCCAATCCGCCGGTTCTGCCTGTATCGCCTGTACCGGTAAAGATCGCAAGTGCTTTGCGTAAATTCTTGAGGATACCGCAATAATCAATAATAAGACCGTTATTTTTATCGCCGTTGACTCGGTTGGCGCGGGCAATCGCCTGCATCAGCGTATGGGCTTTAAGCGGTTTGTCCAAATAAAGATTCGCCAAACTCGGAACATTAAAACCGGTGAGCCACATCGCACAGATTATCGCAATTCTAAATGGGTGTTCTTCTCTTTTAAAAGCAGAATCCACATCAATTCGCGTTCCATCGGAGAGTTCAAATCCATTCTTAATAAGTCGCCGGTGCGGTGTGATATCAAAACCCCATTTTCTAAACTTCTCTACTTCTCCTTGCTCTTCACTCACAATTACCGCCATCTTTGTCTCTTTCATCCAGATGAGCTGATTAGAAAGATGATCCTTTTCTTCTCCAGCCGCCATTTTCCAGGAGTCTTCTATTTTCTCTGCTTTCTGATCCCAGTATTGCCTGATCAATTCATACATCCGCACACAGGTTAATTTATCAATACACACAAACATCGCCTTGCCGGCTTCCCATGAGGTGGTGTAGTGATCGACAAAATCCTTGGCAATTTGATTGAGCCGTTTTTTGGCAGTGATGATGTGATAATCTCGTTTGAGTTCTTTTTCCAGTCGCTGGCTAACATCGATATCATCAATTTCAATTTCTTCCAACTTTTCGGCAATACGCTCATTGATATCATTGGTGGCTACACCCAGAGTATCGCCCCGCGAATCGTAATAGAGCGGCACAGTCACTTTATCTTCTACCGCCCGCTGGAAATCATAAGTGGAAATGTAATCACCAAAAACCTGCATGGTGATTTGATCGTCTTTAAATAACGGTGTACCCGTAAATCCGATAAAGTTGGCATTTGGCAAAGCATTGCGCATATTCAAAGCAAGAGTGCCGTATTGAGTGCGGTGCGCTTCATCGGTAATCACAATAATGTCATTGCGTTTGGTATAACCTTCATCCGGATCTACTTCCTGATTAAATTTTTGAATCGTGGTAAATACATAGGCCTTGTGATAACTCATAAGCTCGGCCAAATGTTTTCCACTGGTTGGCCGGCATGGGTTTTTGTCATTATCAGCAACACTGCATCCGGCAAAGGTTTTATATATTTGGGTATCCAAATCATCACGATCTGTACAAATTAAGAAAGTATAATTACCGCCGATTTTACGGTGCACCTTCGTAGTGAAAAACACCATAGAATAACTTTTGCCAGCACTTTGCGTATGCCAGAAAACGCCGAGTTTTCCTTTGGCTCTATTGGGATCATTCAAGGCTTTGATGACCTGATTGACGCCAAGATACTGGTGATTTTTGACCAACACTTTTATTTGTTTGCCGATAGAATCGTCGTAGATAATGAAGTTTTCAAAGATATCCATGAAATTTTTTTTGTCGCAAACACCTTTCAAAAGAGTTTCCATGTCCACCACACCATGATCGGATTCTGACAAGCGCTTCCACTCATGAAAATGCTCATAACCAGCAGTGATGGTGCCGACTTTGGCTTTTGCGCCATTGGCGAGCATGACGATTGCGTTGTGATGGAAGAAGTGCGGGATAGTATCTTTATAATCAGCAAAATTTCTTTCGTAGGCGTTCTTAAGATCTTTATGAATATTTTTGCATTCCACAAACAAAAGCGGAATGCCGTTTACAAACCCCGCAATATCAATCCGGCGGCGGTAAAGATCGCCCTGCACCCACAATTCCCGCACTGCCAAAAAGTGATTGTTGGTTGCTTCATTAAAATTAAATATCTTGAGCCGCTCTTTTTTGATCTCACCATGTTCTCCTTGAAAAGAAACCAGCACGCCGTCTTTGAACAGTTTGTATTTATCATAGTTGGAAGAGAGCAATGACTGGCTCTGGGAGTAATCCACTACTTGGCGTACGGCTTCATCGTAGGCGGTTTCAGGAAGTCCTGAATTGAGTTCTTTAAGAGCCTGCTTAAGATAGCGTGTGAGCACCACTTCACGGTCGGAGTTTCTCCCCAATAGACCATCGGCCCCAAATGTTTCTTGGTTGTAGGCATACACCGAGTCCCAGCCGAGTTTACTTTTCAGGTAATCGGCAGTTGTTTGTTGCACCAAAGTATCTTCGTTCAAATAAGGCATAGTTTTATACTTCAATTGCGCCGCTCATCAGCCGCGGCAAAAGTAAATCCCTCGCCTGAGCGAGTTTTTGGTTTTGGCTTCTTAAATAGGAGCACTCTTCAAGTAAACGATTCACAACCTCAGAATATAACTCTACTAAATTCAGCACAGGAAATAACACTTTTATTTTTTTCAAGCTGGCATCATTAAGAGAAACCTGCGTAGCTCCTGTTGCAAAATTATTTTTATACTGAACAAACTCATAAGATGTCAGAAGGCCAAATAAGAAGCCTAAATATTTTTCGTCTGTAGTAAATCCAACCATTCCAGTCGATAACAATATTTTTTCAAGCAAATCAGAATTTCCCTTGTTAAAGTATAAAACCTTATCCGTGTCCTTCATTTTTGCGAAGTATATGGTATTAATTCTTGGCGCAATGTCTGCTCGGCTCGGCCTGTTCTCGTAATCAACTTCTTCTCCATTCCCAGTAATACTCGTGCCGTCTATTTCTGAAGTTTGACAATATTGACGAATATTCGTAAACACCGGAACACCAAGAGGCGCTTTTTTGAATAATTTTATTTTTGTAAATGGTAAGTATTCCCACTCGGCAGGCATTTTCCTTCCACCACGATCAACTATTTTCACTTTTTCGTGATTGGGGAATTTAAAATACACAAACCACTCGCGGAATAAGAGTCGCGCCGATTCTTCTAAAAGAAGTATCCGTCTACGGTTGGTGTCGATAAGGTCATCATAGGAAGAAAGAATGTTAGTGACACGGTTTTGATAAAATCGAGAAGGAAGAGGCATTACTACGCGCTTGAGATCAGCTAGGTTTATAACTTGCTGCACAGCACCACCTGTCTGCGCAAACAGGCCGGCGCGACCTTGCGGGGACATCAAGTAGTACATGACATATTGTGTATTAATCTCAGGGCGTAAAGCAATAAGCCCAACTTGCCGGGCGATATTAGCTCCAGCCAGGCTCTCAGGCGCAATTGCAACCTCACCTGGGTTGCCCACCAATGATATGAGGAGCTCCCCACCCCTAATTAAAGTTCGCTTGTACTGGGCCGACACCTCCGGCGTGATTGTGCGAAGCACATCTAACGCAATCCGGCCGGCGAAAATATCTCCACCCCGTACGAATAGAACCCCATCATTCTGTTCGGGACCTGGTTTGACGACACCGTATGTAATCGGACGCTTTTGTTCGGTGAGATCACTCAGACGCATGGATAAAACTGATTTCATATTCCTAATTCCTTAAAATTCTTCTGAATCTTAACCCCCAACTCCGTAGCCTCTTTGTTGAGATCCACCAGCTCGGCGTGGATGTCACGTAGCACCTGCTCGAAATCAAAGTCGATATCCTCTTCCTCAAGTGCCACACCTACATACCTGCCAGGCGTTAAGCTCCAGTCGTTTTCTTTAAGCTCGGCTTTATCCACCAGTTTGACCAGTCCTTCTACGTCCCGCAGTTTCTCTCCCGGGAATCGTTCGGTGAGCCACTCTGTCTGATGGTAAAAATAACGGGCAAGTTTTAATTGATCAACTGTAATATTCCGTGCCGTTTCAACTTGCTTTTTGAGGCTGGCAATTTCTTTTGTATTCCATTTGTCGCTCTCTTTAGCGCTATGAGTATTCAGGCACAAATCAATCAAACGGTTTGCGAGCCGATACATCAGTTCTGCCTCTTTGATGAGTTTATTATTTTCCTCTGCTACTGGTTCCAATTCTTTGAGCGCTGCGGTGAGTTTAGCATTGTCCTTGTTTTGTTTTTTCCACCAGGCGCATTTATCCTCTGTTAGTTTGGTAAATGCCTGACTTCCGCTCGTGTACGCCTTCAGGCAATCGGCTAATTCTTTGATTGTTTCTATTTGTTTTCTGTCCTTGGGAAGTGTTGCCAAAAAGGGCTGAAGCTCTTTATTTAATTTGGCAAAAACGGTGGAGTAGCCTTGCGCCAGAGCGATGCTTTGCACGGCTTCATTGAGCGTGGCGGAAATATACTTCACCACCAAATCATGAAAGCGTTTGTTCTCGCCCCGATAAAGCCAAATGATAGAGAGGATGTTTTGCAATTGTTCCGGACTAAAAGCATAGATCTTGCGCGTCACCTTGCGAAAGACGTTGCGCGCGTCAATCATCAGCACTTTATCTTTGAATTCCGCCGGTTTGGATTTATTGAAAAACCAAAGTTCGCACGGAA
>Ga0180009_10007348_pt1 | contig 11288 bp, 11 predicted proteins | sample OS_PC_MetaG_FD_123537 | JGI IMG/M metagenome (GOLD analysis project Ga0180009, IMG submission 123537) | Groundwater microbial communities from the Aspo Hard Rock Laboratory (HRL) deep subsurface site, Sweden - OS_PC_MetaG | ecosystem: Environmental > Aquatic > Deep subsurface > Groundwater...
GAGGGCCCGCGGTAGAAGAGGTCCCATTCGACCGACTCCCACTTGCGGCCGATCGCCGGGCCGTCGAGCTGGAAATCGAAAGGCCAGGTCGTGAGACAGACGATCGCCACGCCGAGGAGGACCAGCATGACCGCGGCAATGCGTGGCGTCAGGATCCGACTCATGGTGCCGAGGGGGGTTGGAGATGATGCGAAATGTCAGCCTGCTGTCGAGCCCGCTGCTCTGCCTCGCTGCGACGTCCTACTGCTTGAGCAGACCTTGCAGACACCTGCTGATGCCGCCACGGGCTTCGCGACATATTTGTCATGATCGAGGGACCATCGCGCGCCCCGATTTCGGGCGAGCTGTCTGATCCCGGCAGGTTGCGCCCCGGTCGGCCGTGGCACGCCGGCTGCTCATGTGGTGGGTGACGAAACGGAGATGAAACATGCGCCTGCGATTGCACCTGATCACCAGCCTGCTGGCCCTTGTTGGCTGTCTGGCTTTGCTCGTGGCCGACGACGATGGACCGGACTGCGCCGAGCCGATCAACGGATTCTACCACTACAGCTCCACCTGTGCGGCGGGGGCGAGTGGCGTGGTATGGCTCGAGCACCAGAACACCTCGGTGGCCAGCGGCTCCGGGGCGATCGAGATCATCAAGGTGGAGCCCGACCCCTCCACATGCACCGAGCAGGCTCCGGTCGCGACGCTCGCTTTCGAGCCCGCCGGACCCCTCGGTTCCAACAGCTTCCACTGCGCGGGCTGGAAGAATACTCCCCGGGAGACGCAGTCGCTGGCCTGCAAGCGGCCGGGCGGCGGCGCCACGTGCGAGCTGAAGCTCGAGTATCTCGGCGCGTCGTCCGAGGATCTGACCCGTTGCCAGTCGATGGCCGGTTTCGAGCGCGTCGTCGCCTTCGTGCCCGAGGCGTCGTGCGAGGCGATCGGGGCCGGGCGGCTCAAGATCGTCGTCCCGGCCCAGGCCGACCCTCCCACTTCGAACGGGACCGCCTCGTTGCCATCGGGAAACGCTGGCATGGCGTCCATGCTGTACTCTGTCAGCTACGACCGCAGCCAGTGCAGCCTCGGCCAGGGTGTTGGCGCGCCGAGCCTGATCACCGTCGAGCTCGGCATCTCTCTGGGAGTTCACGGAGATGTTCGCTACCGCTGCGCCGCGACCGCCGAGGCCTGGCAGGGCTCCTCCGTGCGCTGCGACAAGCATATCGACAACACCTACTCCGGCGACTGCCGCCTGACGCTCGAGCCGGTTGACTGACATGCGAACGTCGCGGGCGTTCATCTACCTCGCTACCCTGGTCTCCGGCGCCGCCGTGATGGCGGGCGAGATCACGGCGGGTCGGCTGGTCGCGCCCTACTACGGCACGAGCAACCTGGTCTGGGCCCTGGTCATCGGGGCGGTGCTCGGCAGCCTCGCCCTGGGCAACATCGTCGGCGGATGGCTGTCACGACGCTTTGACCCCCGCCTGACAGCCGGCTGGCTGTTGCTCGGGGCGGGCGCGGCGCTGTTTCTGCTGCCGATCGTCGCCCTGCCCGTGATGCGACACAGCCTGCAGCTGTTCGTCAGCGGCAGGACCGGCACCCTCGTCGCCAGCGCCGTGGCGATCACCGGACTGCTGGGCCTCCCGATGGTGATCCTGGGGGCCCTGAGCCCGCTGCTGATCCAGGCGCTGGTGGACCGGGCCAACCACACTGGCTCGCTGGCGGGCCGGCTGTACGCCCTGTCGACGGCGGGCGGTCTGATCGGGACCTACCTCTCTGGCCTGGTCCTCGTGCCCGTGGTGGGCACGCGGGCCACCTTCTGGCTCTGCGCCCTGGCGCTGGCCCTCTGCGGCACGTGGCCACTTCTCCGCCTCTCGCGCTTGCGCCGCTGGAGCGCGGCGTCGCTGGCCCTTGTTCCCTGCGTGCTCGCTGGCGGCGCCGGACGCGGCACCGACCCCGGCATGCTGTACGAGGGGGAAACGCGCTACAACCACGTGCGGGTGCAACAGAGCGGCGGGAAACGCCGCCTGCTGCTCAACGACGGCTTCTCCACCCAGTCGGTTTGCCACCTCGACGGCACCCTGCCGCTGGATCGGGTCTGGGGCTGGTACGCGGCCGCCCCGGCCCACACCCGTACTGGCCGCCCGCGCCGCGTCCTGCTGCTCGGCCTGGGCGCGGGAACCGGCGCCAGCATCTACCGCCAGCTCTATCCCGGGGCAACCGTCACCGGGGTTGAGATCGACGGCGAGCTGGTGCGGCTGGGCCAGCGCTGGTTCGGCCTGCCCGCACAGACCCGCGTGGTGGTGGACGACGCCCGCGCCTTCCTGCAGCGCGACCGCGGCCGGTACGATGTGGTCATCGTGGACGCCTTCCAGTTCCCCTACGTCCCGTTCCAGCTCACCACCAGGGAGTTCTTCCTGGCCCTGCAAACCCGGCTCGCGCGTGGGGGGGCAGTGATGCTCAACGTGGGACGAGATGGGCGCTCCCACGACTTGGTGGACGCCGTGGCGCGGACGGCCGCTGACGTGTTCCCACGCGTCCGTGGCGCTGACGCCGGGCGCTACAACACGATCCTCGTCGCCACCGAGCATGGGCCGGCGCAGGAGGCAGGGCTCGACGCGCTCGGGCTGCCCGCCGCGGCCCGCCGCCACCTGGCCCGCCGGCGCCCCCTGCGGCCGTGGTCAGTCCGCTCGGACGCCCCGCTGCTGACCGACGACCACGCGCCGGTCGAGGCGATCACCGACCGCATCGTGATTCGCCGGCTGCTGGGCCCATGACCGCGGCACAGATCAGGACTTGCGACGCGCGCGCCGGGTGGGTTCCCGGCGCGTGTCTGCTCCGCCCGCTGCCCCTGCTGGCCGCCGCCGTGGTCGCATCCAACGACCTCTGGCTCAAGCCGCAGAACCCCGGCGGGTGGCTCGAGGGCAAGCTGTCCGACCTGGGGATCTGCCTGCTGTTGCCGGTGGTGCTGGTCAGCCTCTGGGAATGGGCCCACTACGCGCTGCGCGGAGCGCGCTCCCCCGCGTCGGCGGCGGTGAAGCTGGCGGCGTGCGGCATCACGGCGGCCTACTTCACGATGCTGCAGCTGTGGCCGGCCTTCGGCGAGCTGCACATGCGCCTGCTCGCGCGCGTGGCGCCCTTCATCAACCACACGCTGTACCGGGACCCGACGGATCTGCTCGCTCTGGTGATGGTGCCCCTGGCCTACCTGCACCTGCGCCGTCCATGAGTGCTTGCAGCCCTGCGACTATTCCACGGTGAAGCTCGCGGCCTGGATCAGCATGCTTGAGCCGTCGGTCACTCTGACCGTCCAGCTGCCCGGCGTGACCTTGAAGTGGGACCAGGTGACCCACTGCTTGCCGCTGACCTGAATCGGTTGCCGCCAGACACGCCTGCCGTTCTTGATCCAGTGGTGCGCGATCAGATAGTGACTCTCACTGCTCGTGAGCTTGTTCCAGCAATAGACCTTGCCCGCGGAGAAGGTGGTGCCCGGCGCGACGGGCTTGCGGTCCTGCACCTGCCTGGCGAACAGCACCTCCGCGGTCGTCCTGCGGGGAGGGTCGCCGGCCGCCGGCCCCACGAGCAGGGCCGGCCCCGCGAGCAGGGCCGTGATCACAATGGTCGTCGTCCTCGTCGTCCTCGTCCTCATCATCTTCGTCGTCATCGTCTTCGCCTCATTGGTCTCGACGAGGCGCCTGGCCAACGTCGACGGCGGGTCTTTACCGCTTCGCCGCTCGATCCGCAAGACACGGGTGCTGCTGCCAGAGGCGGCCAAAGAGCCCGTGGTTGGCGTGGAGGGAGAAGCTGTCGAAGCCTAGTGGGCGCCGGTGCTGGCGAACAGGTTGAGCTCGAGCGTGCCCCGGCGCGGAACGCGTCTTTTTTCCCGCCAACCATGGGTGCGCCCCTTGACAGTTACCTGCCACAGGGCCACATTTAAACCAGGCGGTATAGACCAGTAGGTATAAACAAAGGAGTCCAAATGCCGCATCCTCGCTTCAACAAGCTGGAACCAAAGAAAAAAAAGGCGATTCTTGACGCCGCAGCAGAGGAGTTCGCCGCCCATGGCTATGCACAGGCGTCATTCAACCAGATCGTCAAGCAGTCCGGGGTCAGCAAGGGCTCGATGTACTACTACTTCGAGGGCAAGCAGGACCTCTACGCCGCGGTGCTGACCCGGCTGGCCATGGGGTTCATGGAAGATATCGACTATCTCGACCGCGCAGCCGATGCCCCTTCCTTCTGGCAGCAGGCCAAGCGCCTGAGCATCAGAGCCATGGAGTACTACGCCGAGGACCATACGGCGGCCGGCCTGTTCCGCAGCCTGTTGACGACAGAGATCTCGGACGAGTGCCGGACCATCGTGGTCCAGATGCGCGTGGCGGTGGAGGCCTGGTGGGCCCGGGTGCTGGATATCGGCCACGCCTGTGGTGCCATCCGCACCGACCTCCCCAATTCTCTGATGATCAGCCTGCTGATGGCGATCTGCGACACGATCGATTTGTGGTGTGCTGAGCGGATCGATCGCCTGTCAAGAGAGGACATGCGCGAGATCTCGCTGATGCTGACCGACTTGCTGCGCCAGATAGGTGCAGCGGAAGCGGCCGATGAGTCCCGGCGTCACGTGTGGCGCCGCTTTCACGAGGAGGAGTAGATGCACGGCACCACAGTGGCTTTCATTGTCGGCGGCCTGTTTGTTCTTCCGGCGACATCGCCGGCTCAAGCCTGCTGGTGAAGGTCGACATCCAGCGCATCGACCTGACCCTCCAGCTGCTGGCTCATACGGAGATCTTTCACCGCTCCATCGTCGTCACGCCGCAGCTGGACTACCGGATCGGTGATCACATGGCCGTATTCGCCGGATGCACCCTGTACGAGGGGAAAAGGGAATAGGCGCGATGTTTGACGACAACGACCAGGTCTACCTGGGGCTCAAGGGGTACCTGTAGTGATGGAAGGAGGCAAGGGATCGGTGCAGAAGGCGAGCTGGGCAGCCCAGGTCATCCGGTTTCGGGCCCTCGTCCTGCTGGCGGCGGGCGTGCTGGCCGGGGTCTCGATCTACTACTGCACGAGGCTCTCGTTCGACAACTCGGTGGAGGGCTGGTTCCTCGAGGGTGACCCAAGCATCGTCGCCTACCACGAGTTTCTCGACCGCTTCGTCGGCGACGAGATCTCCGTAATTGGCATCATGGCGCCCGATGTCTTCGCCCCGCAGGTGATCAAGACCATCGATCGCCTGACGCGCGCCGCGTCCAGTGCCCCGCACACACACCGCGTGCGGTCGCTGACCAACGTCAAGATCTTCGACAGTCAGGGGGACGCGATCGAGATCCGCCCGCTGGTGCGCCACGCATCCGTGACCAGCGCGGAGGCGTCCGAGCTACGGCGCCAGGCGCTGGAGAATCCGCTGCTGGTCGGCGCCCTGGTCTCCCAAACCGCCAAGGCGACCGCCGTGGTGGTGGAGCTGACCGGCGGACCCGACCTGATGGCGCGCAAGGTGGCCCAGGCGCGAGCGCTGGAACAGATCATCAAGCAGCAGGAGCTGCCCGCGGGCGTCCAGCTGCACCTGACCGGGACCCCGGCGCTTGACAAGGCCTTCTACGACCACAACGAACGCGACTTCCGGTTGATCCTGCCGCTTTCGTCGCTGGTGGTCCTCCTGGTGGTCTACGTCTTCTTCCGGCGCCTGGTCCTGACGATAGTCCCGACGCTGGTGGTCGGCCTCGGCGTGCTCTTCACCTTCGGCGTGATGGGAGCGCTGGGGATCAAGGTCAACATCCTCTCGACCATGGTCGCCGCGCTGATCCTCGCCGTCGGGGTGGCAGATTCGGTCCACGTCCTGGCTGACTACCAACGCTATCTCGCGGCGGGGCAGGGCCGCCGCGAGGCCCTGGAGCGCAGCCTGGTCCACCTGCTGGTGCCCTGTTTCTTCACCAGCGTCACCACCGCCGCCGGTTTCCTCTCGCTGCTGGCCAGCAGCCTCCAGCCGATCCGCGAGGCTGGCTGGCTGGCTGCGCTCGGCGTCTCCGTGGCCTTTGTCCTCAGCATGACCGTGGTTCCGGCGCTGCTCTCCTACTTCAAGACATCGCCGGCTCAGCTGGGGGCTGGACTCATGAACCGGCTGGTCGCCTCGGCCGCCGAGCGTCTGGGCGGTATGTCCCTGAGAGCCAGCCGGCTCGTGCTGCTGACGTCCGGGGTCCTCGTGGTGGTGGTGGTCGTGGGGATCGGCGTCGGGGGTCTCGAGGTGGGCGCCAACCCCATCGAGTACTTTCGCCGGGGCGATCGGATCCGCACCGCCACCGAGCTGGTTGACCGGCAGCTCGGGGGCAGCACCTCGATCGAGGCCACAGTGCAGGCGCCAAACGGGGGGCTGAAGGACCCGGAGGTGCTGCGGAAGCTCGATCGGCTGCAAGGAGAGCTCGGGCGGCTGCCGGGCGTGAGCAAGGTGATCTCGATTGTCGACTACCTCAAGGAGCTCAACCGGGTGATCCACGGTGGGAGCCGGAGCTCGTTCGTCCTCCCGACGCAACGAGAGGTCATCGCCCAGTACTACCTGTTGCTCGAGGGCGAGGACGATCTCGACTCGCTGGTTCAGTCCAACTACTCGTTGGGGCGAATGACGGCCCGGGTCAGCTTCACCGGGTCGAGCGAGCTGGCCAAACAGCTGCCGCAGGTCGAACAGCGGCTTGCCAGGGAGTTCAACGGCCCGGATCTCCAGATCAAGATCACGGGCTTCGTCAAGCTGATGGGGGACATGGAGCGCTACCTCGTCCGCAGTCAGATGAAGAGCATGCTCATCGCCTTCGCTGTCATCTCCATCATGATGTTCGTCCTGCTGCGCTCGGTGAAGCTCGGGGTCTTCGCCATGATCCCCAACCTCGTGCCCATCGTCCTGGGGCTGGGCTTCATGGCGCTCATGGGCATCGGGCTCGACCCGGGGACGGTGATGATCGGCAGCATCGCCCTCGGGCTGGTCGTCGACGACACCGTTCATTTCCTGGTGCAGCTCCGTCGCCAGCGGCGTATCGGGGGTGGAGGAGCCGTCGTCCGGTCGATGAGAGCCTCGGGGCAGCCGATCATCATCACCAGCATCGTGCTGGTCGCCGGCTTCTGCGTCAGCACTCTGGGGAGCTTCAACCCCAACGTCAACTTCGGGTTGATCTCGGCGGTGGTGATCGTGCTGGCGCTGGCGGCCGATCTGGTGATGCTACCCGCAGCCCTCAAGGTCCTGCGTCCGAAGCTATGAACCGGTGGTCCGGAAACCCCTGCGTGGGCTCTCCAGCCCGCGACGCCGATGATGCAGCCCTGACCGACCCACCCAACGAGAGCCGCCGGGCCGCGCTCCCGGGATCACGCGAGCAGCGATCGAGAGGCTTGCGGCTGGCCCGACGAGGCAGGCACAATGGCGCGATGAACGAGCGACAGATACGGCGGATGATCGAATCGGTGCTCCTCGGGCTCGCGGGAGGGGGACTGGCGCTGGGCGGCTGCAGCGGGGCAGGCCACCGGCCGGACCCCAACCACGCTCCCGACGCGGCTCAGGTCGCCGACGCCGGCTCGCGGCCCGCCGATGCCCGCCCCGTGCAGCCTGACGACGAGCGCCGGCGGCACTGGCGGTACCGCAGGCGGAACCAGGACCCGAACGCAACACCGATGCCCTACATGGCGCCCGACGCCGCGCCGCTGCACGTGCTGTTCACGAACCAGGCATGATCCGTACGGGCGGCTGGTCAACCGCCGCGCCGATCAGGGGCGACGGTGGCGTTCAGGCACAGGAAGTAGTTGAGGCGCGGGGCCCGTCGCTGCATAGTCGCGGCGTATGATCTGGCGCCCCGAAATCGAACACCCCCCCGAGGTCTGGGAGTACGAGGTGGACGGCTGGCTCGTCTGGGCCGGCAAGAAGGCCACCGACAACGAACACCTCTCGCTCAAGGTCGCCCGAAACGATGACTGGTGGTTCCACGTCAGCGGCACGTCGGGCAGCCACGTGGTGCTCTTTGTGCGCGAGGGCGTCGAGCCGCCGGCGGCGGTGGTCAAGGCCGCGGCGGCCATCGCGGCCTACCACAGCAAGCAGCGCGGCGGCGGCACGGTGGCGGTCTCGGGGACGCGGGCTCGCTACGTGACCAAGGCCCGGGGCGAAAAGCCCGGGACGGTGCAGATCCGCAAGGACAGGGTGTTCAAGGTCAAGCCGCGGCTGCCGGAGTAGCCGACGTCCCGCAGGGGCGAGTACCGCGGTAGTACGAGGCGTGGACCGAGGAGGGGAACGCACCAGTGCGGTCGCTCGAGGCGATCAACCTCGGCTGCGCCGTCTGCGCCAGGCGAGGACGACGGCGGCCGCGAGGAGCAACCCGCTCGGCAGGTCGGTCGCGCCCCCGGCGGGCTCGAGGCCGCACTTGCAGCCCCGGCTGGACACCCCCGTGCCGGCGTCGGCGCTCCTGCTGTCGGGCTGCGAGGTCCTGGCGTCGAGCGGCCTCCAGGCGTCCGGACGCGGCACGCTGGCGTCGGGTCTCGGCGCGGTTGGCATGCAGACCTGGTACGTCTTGCAGGTGCCGACGCTGCAGGCCGCCCCCCCCGCGCAGGTCCCCTTGACGCTGTCGACGTAGTTCGGCCCGCCCCAGCTCCAGCAGTCGTGCTGCGTGATGCACAGGTGGGCCAGCTGGCAGGTCATGCCGCCCTTGCAGGCTGTGGAGCTGGAGCAGGGCGGCGCGACCCCGCAGTACGGTCCGCCGTGACAGGTCTGGCCCTCCGACCCGGGCGGACAGTCCGTGGGCTCGGGTTGGACGACGTCGGCCCGAGCGCTGGCGTCGAGAAGAAACGCGAGGGTGGCGATCGCGATCGTGCGATGCATGGGTGACCTCCGTGACCGAGCGTATCAAGAATCGCGAAGGCCGCAAACGCCGGAGTTGCGGCCTCGAGCTGCTCCGAGTCGAGGTGCCGATCTACTGGCCCACCCTGCGCTGCTCGCTGCTCGCCGCGTTCGGCGCCAGCACGATCACTCACCCCATCGTCTGGTTCGGGTTCTTCGCCCCTTGCTGGCACGCCGCCTACGTGGCCAGGGTCGTCGCCGGTATGCTTCGCCGACGCGGCGGTCCCCATGATCACGACGGAGGGGAAGATCACGCTCGGCGAACGGGAGACCGATGCCGAGAACGCGGCTCGCCTCGCCAGCCGGCGGGCGCCATGAGCCTAAGCAGCAAGAAGAACTTGCCGAATCGTGGCTCGTCGCTCGTTCCCGTCTGTTCGGAGCTGTGTTCTGGCCGCCCCCACCCAGTCCTGAAGCACGCTCCGTTGTCTGTTGGCCATGGCAGTGAAGGCCATTCCGATCCCCATGAATCCGCCGCGGCTCCCCAAGAACCGCACTTCGGCCTTGGTCCAGATGCTTTCATGAATACCGGGAAGGCGGAGCTCGAGCCCCATCTCATTGGGAATGGGTTGGGGCCTTTGACACAGATACAATCCCCCCGCACTCAGGTTGAAGGACAGGCCAATCCAGTGTTCCTGTCCCCTGAACTGATCGACATACAGACGAACTGGAATTCGGTGACTCCGACGATACCACTGCATGAGGCTTCTCCCTTGATTTGGTCCCTATTTCCGGTGGGTTAGCTTTTCGGTTGAGCGGCCATAGCGTATCAGTGCCAAGTATGGAAATATGCTACAAGTAGGACATTATATTACCTGAGCCTGCTGGCTACAACTCTTCGAGCATCAGCGGAGTGATACCCAAGCCTCGTCACGCTGGCGGGCATCTGGTGGAGGGTAGGCTATCTTGTGGGAGGAGGTACCCGGCTGAAGATCCTGGAGGCCTTCGCGGCGCGGGTGCCGGTGGTATCCACGGCCATCGGCATCGAAGGGATCACGGCCGAGGATGGCGTTCACTACCTCAGGGCCGAGTCCGCCGCGGACTTCGCTGCCGCGCTGAGTACAGCCAGTCACAGTTATCCCACGTAGGCGAGGCACAACTCGCGCAGACGTTTTCTGTGGGCCCAAAAAGTCCCAACAGACCGATCTTCAACCCTCCTCGACGCCGGTGTAAGGTCACGCACTTGGATCGACCCCGTGGCATCGTGGCACTGTCGGGCGCCCGGCGAACGGCCTATATGTAGTCCTTGAACCAGTAACCCAGCAGCCCGGCGAGCTCGTGGAGTACCCTGCGGTTCCGGTCCAGCGGGCTGCTCTTGGGGATGAAGGACCCCAGACCGTAGCCGTGGCGCTGGTAGTCCACTGGCCAGGGGATGACCGGCTGCCCCACCTTCGCGAAGCAGCCCATCGAGCGCGGCATGTGCCAGGCGCTGGTCACGAGCAGCACGGGGCCCTTGATGCCCCTTTGGAGTATCAGCCGCCTGCTCTCGAGGGCGTTCTCCCGCGTGGTGCGAGAGTCGTCGACCAGCAGACGCGAAGGGGAGAGCCCGAGCTCCCGGGCCAGGCGCGCCAGAACGCGGCCCTCGTGCTGCCGTCCGGCTGGCAGTAGCGCGCTGTTGCCCCCGGAGAGCAGCACCACGGCCGAGGGGTAAAGCTGCGCCAGCCGCATGGTCTCCACGAACCGATCCCCGCTCTCGTTGAATTCGTAGTAGGAGGGCGTGATACGGGCATCGTCGGTCTGGCCGGTGAGCATGACGATCGCGCCGGGGGGCTGGCTCAGCTTCTCGGGCCGTGGGTGGCGTGACTCGAGCAGGTTGGTCAGCACCGTTGAGACGGCGCCGGTGCTCATCAGCCAGAGCACCGCCAACGACGCGACCAGCAGCCCTCGCCGCAGGCGTGGGAGCCGCTTGATCAGCCGCAGCAACCCGGCGAGCACGGCAAGGGTCAGGGCGAGGCGCACCGGATCGGTGAGCAGGTCCAGGAGCTTGGAGACAACGAAGAACATGGCCGCACCATAGACGGAACCGCGCGCCAGACGCAATCACCCCCCACGTCCCTTCGCCTACTTGGACCGGGGTCTGTCCCCATCCAGGACGCCAGTCCCTCCGCCCAGGGCGACCTCCGATCTGGCCCCTGTCCTTCGCAGCGCTGTTCGAAACGGTGGTAGTGGGTGAAGCAGGAGACGAGATGTCGCCCGTGAGACAGCCACGGGGGCCAGAAGTGCCAGGGTTCGACGCCGCTAGGGAGTCTGGTAGAATCGAGGTTGAGGGAGGCGTCATGCGTGGACGCTGCGTCGTTTTGGTGGCACGCGTGCTGCTTGCGGTGGCGTGCACCCCGCTGTTGAGTTGTTTCTTCGACCGTAGTGGGATACGAGCGTCTTCATCCAAGGACGCAGGCCTCTCCGACGTGTTTGGTGGAGAGGTGACCGTCACCGCTGATGGCCTGCCACC
>Ga0180009_10007349_pt1 | contig 11287 bp, 11 predicted proteins | sample OS_PC_MetaG_FD_123537 | JGI IMG/M metagenome (GOLD analysis project Ga0180009, IMG submission 123537) | Groundwater microbial communities from the Aspo Hard Rock Laboratory (HRL) deep subsurface site, Sweden - OS_PC_MetaG | ecosystem: Environmental > Aquatic > Deep subsurface > Groundwater...
AAGTCCCTGAATCCCAGGCAAAAAGGGGGGGGATCATTTGGCGGCGGGGGGGGCGGATTCCAGCTGGACGAAGATGTCGGTGATCTCTTTCTGGCGGGCGGCCAGAAGGCGGGCCCGGTGGCCGGAAAGGGCCTGGGAAACCACGTCCATGGCCTTTTCGGGAAGGTTGTTGGTCTCGGACAGGTGCCCCAGGATGATGTGGGTCATGCCGGGGTTGAGCACCCGACCCAGAAGGTCCCGGGCGTCCTCGTTGGACAGGTGCCCGATCCGGCTTGCCACCCGCTGCTTGAGGCTCCAGGGGTAGGGGCCCTGCTCCAGCATTTTGGGGTCGTGGTTGGCCTCCAGAATCAGGGCCCGGCAACCGGTGAGATGGTGGGCCACCATGGAGGTGGCCACCCCCAGGTCCGTGACCATGCCGATCTTTATGCCACAGGCCTCCAGGGTGAACCCCATGGGGTCGGCCGCGTCGTGGGAGGTGGAAAAGGGGCGGAAGGAAAGGGTGCCCACCGAGAAGGCCCGGCCGCAACGGAAGTGTTCCACGGCCGGAAGGACGCCCACGATGGGCCGGGCCCCCTGAAGGGTCTCCCGGGTCATGAAGGCGGCGACCTTGTGGCGGCGGCAGAAGGGCCCCACGCCGATCACGTGGTCCCGGTGCTCGTGGGTGACGATGACCGCCGAAAGTTCCTCGGGGAAAAGGCCGGCCAGCGCCATTCTCCGGGCGGTTTCCTTGGCCGAGAGGCCCGTGTCCACCAGTACGGACGTGACCCCGTCGGAGATCACGGTGGCGTTGCCCTTGCTGCCGCTGGCCAGGACAGTGATCCGGATACCCGGTGACTCGTTTCTTTCGTTCATGGTCCAGGCGGTTTCCCGCCATCTTCTCCAGGGGTTGTGAAGGGTCCGGCTCTCTCGGCTGTTGCGGCCTCCAGGTTGTCCCGGGCAGGACGGTACGCGGGGTCCAGGTCCAGGGCCCGCCGAAAATGGGCCACAGCCAGGCTCCTCTTCCCTTGGGCCAGGAGGGCGGCCCCCAAAAGGTTGTGCAGGGGTGCGGAATTTTCCTGGCCTTCCAGGGCTTCCCTTAAGGGGGCTTCCGCCTCTTCGGGCCGTCCCGCCAGGAACAGGGCCCTGCCCAGGGAGGCGGAAAGGGCCTTCAGGTCCGGACGCAGCCGCCGGGCCTCCACGAGGTACGGGATGGCCTTTTTCGCCTCTCCGGCCTTCACCAGGGTCTCGCCCAGGTTGGCCATGGGCGGCCAGGACCCCGGAGAGAGCTCCACGGCCCGGGCAAGCCAGGGTATGGCCTGGGCATAGCGCCCTTTTCGCGCCAGGGCAAGCCCCAGGTTGTTGGCCGCCTTGTGGTAATCCGGATTAAGGGACGTGGCCGCGAGGAAATGCGGGATGGCCCGGCTGGTTTCGCCTTGGTCCATGAGGGCGGAACCCAGGTTGTCGTGGGCCAGCCAGTTGTCCTGGGTGGAGGCCAGGGCCTTTTCGAACAGGGTCGCGGAGTTTTGCCAGACCATGACCTGGCCCCGGGCAAAAAACGCCAGGACCAGGATCGCCGTTGCCGCTACCGCCACGGTCAGGATTTTTCCCGGGGCGGGCCGCTTCAGGGCCAGGCCGGTCAGGCCCATGGACAGGGCCAGGAAAGGGCCCAGGAGGGGGAAATAGGTGTACCGATCCGCCATGGCCTGGGAGCCCACCTGGACCAGGCCGATGACCGGGAGCAGGGTCACCAGGTACCAGGCCCATCCCAGGGCGAGATACGGCGCTTTTTTCCGGGCCAGGACCGCGGCCAGGCTGATGCCGGCCAGGACCCCCACGGCCAGGAGGATTTCCCCGGCCGGGGGCATCCCGGGGTGGGGATAGAACACCGCCAGGTCCACCGGGAAAACCGTTTTGTCCAGGTAGGTGGCATACGCCACCAGGGCGTTGGCCGCCCGGACGGACAGGGACAGAATTTCCAGGGGCCGCAGCACGCCCACCTCGTACTGGGCCAGGAGGGTCATGACCGCCGAGCCCAGGGAGAGGAGGAAAAAGGGGATTTTCTCCTTCAGGACCTGGCGGGGGTTTGCCTGGATGCGTCCCAGGGGCCAGGCGTCCAGGAGCAAAAGGACCAGGGGCAGGGTGACGGCCATGGGTTTGGCCAAAAGAGCCGCCGCGAAAAGGGCCAGGGATGCGACGTATTCCCGGAACCGGCCGGAGCGGGCATACCGAGTGTAGGCGATGATGGCCAGGAGCGAAAAGAAGCAGGAAAGCACGTCTTTGCGCTCGGAAATCCAGGCCACGGATTCCACGTGCAGGGGGTGGACCCCGAACAGCGCGGCGGTGAGAAGGGCCGCTCCCCGCCGGCCCGTGAGGGAGAAAACAGCCAGATAAACCAGGAGCACATTGGCCAGGTGGAGGCCTGCCGACACGGCGTGGAGCGCACCGGCCCCGGGGCCGAACAGTTCCACGTCCGTCATGAGGGACAGCCAGGTGAGGGGGTGCCAGTTGGAGGCGTGCCAGGCGGTGAATGCCCACCTGAGCCCCTCCATCGTCCACCCGGCCAGCACCTGGGGGTTTTGGGTCACGTACAGAGGGTCATCGTAGTTGATGAAATCGAATCCCCGGACCTGGAGAAACACCCAGGCCGTGACCGCCACGGTCAGGAGAAGACCAAGGAAGGGGAAAAGCCGAGCCACAAGAGAAGGCGGGGAGCTTTGGCTTTTGTGGGGAAACGCCTTGTCCCGGGGGTTGTTCTCGGATTTCATGCCAGGTTGCGATCATTCGGACAGGTTGGAGAGGTTGTCATCTGAACCCTACGATTCCTGGGATGTCTCTTCTCTCCTCTTTTCCAAGGGAGGGCGGATGGAATCCAGCCGGTTACAACGAAAAGAAATCCCCCCTGTCCCCCCTTTTTCAAAGGGGGGAACCGGCCCGGGCCGGTTTCAAAAACAATATTTTTGATGGTGATGCAACAAGTCCAGAATCTACCAAAACCGTCATTCCGGCGAAAGCCGGAATCCAGTTTTTTCCATGCGTTACAAAAGGCCCTGGATCCCGGCCTTCGCAGGGATGACGACTTGTTGCAGGGCCATCATTTTTGATTAAGAACCCTGTTCCCGGCAATGGCTCTTCCTGTCAGGCATTGGGCTCCTCCGGCGGAGGTCAGCCCCACGAAAAAGGGCCGGGATACCCCTGAAGAGGCGGTCCCGGCCCGAAACGGATTTCATTCTGGAGTGATGCGCCGGACCCGTGGGGTCACTTCCCTGCCTGGGTGACCTGGTAATCCTCCAGATAGCCCGTGATGAGGTCCAGGGTCTCCCGGCGGTATTCCCGTCCCACCAGTTCGTCCCAGACGGGGCGTGTGCGGCGCCGGATTTCCTCCACCTGCCCGGGGTTGGGCTTCACCAGCACCAGCCCGTACTTCACCATGGCGTCCAGGGCCTTCTGGTTGTCTATGCGCACGGCCTCGCAGAACTCTATCTCCACCCCAGCCCGGCCCCCCATGATGGCGGTTTGATACTCCTCCGGCAGGGTGCCCCATGCCTCGTTGGTGAACACGGCCAGGGCCGGGGCGTAGCGGATTCGAATGGGGTTGATGTACTTCATGGTCTGGTATCCCTGGAAACCCAGGATGCCCAGGGCCGGGGCGATGATGGAGTCGAACACGTGCTGGCGCATGGATGAGGCCGCCTCGGGGACGTTCACCGGAATAGGACTGGCCCCCAGCTTGACGAGGACCTCCTTTTCCAGTTCCCCGTACCAGGTCATGAACCTGGCCCGCTGGAAATCCTCGATCCTGTCGAACCGGAACCTGGAGGAATAGATCTGGTCAAAATCCTGGTCCAGCCAGAAGTTCAACTTGAACCCGTTTTCCCTGCACACATCATCGAAGAACTCGAACATGCGGGCCCGGACGTAATCCACCTCTTCGTAGTTGGAGAACAGGAAGGGAAGCTGGAGCGCGGTGAATTCCGGGCAGATCATGGGCGCGCCCTGGCAGGAGATGCCCGCCGTGTCCAACTGGCCCACGCGCATCTTTTTGATTATGTCCTCGTCATCCCCCATGATCCCGCCCCAGTAGGCCTTGAACTTGATATCTCCCTGGGCCAGTTCCTCCAGCTTGGGCATCATGATGAGTTCGAACTGCCGGGCCCATCCCACGCCCTTGGGCGCCAGGGTGGCCATTTTGAAGAGATATTTGGGCTCCTTGGCCTTGGCCTGGGACGGCCCAACGAGGAAGCAGAGCGAGAGCAGAAAAAGGACCAGAAGGATGGAACACCGATTCTTTGCGGCCATGATGACGCCTTTCACACCGGGTTTGCCGAAGGGCCAGGAATGTCGGAACGGAGAGGGGGCCAAACCAAAAAAAATACACTATGCAACAAAAAGAGCGGAGCGTAAAGAGCGGTGCGGGAAAGCGGCATTCCGGCGGAGGCAGGGCTCATGGAAGTCCCATGGTTTTTTCGTGCGGGGGCGGGAAAAAATCGCCCCGGAACCCGAACCGTCTGGCTCCGGTTCCGGGGACGGCCCCTTTTTCTCACCGGAGGTAGTTGCCCGGCGAGAAAAAGGGCAGCTTGCGGAGGGTGGGGCTGGCGCGCCACAGGAGCCCCGAAAGTCCCTGGGGCCGCTTCATGGGCTCGGCCAGCTTCCGGGGCTTCTTTTCGTCGGCCAGGATCTCCTCGGCCGCCATGAAGGCCGCTGTGCAGGCGCTTTCCATGGAGGCGGGCACGCCGGTTTTGATCCAGTCTCCGGCCACGAACAGGCCCGGGACCGGGGTCCGCACTGCGGGGCGTAGCTTTTCCGTGCCTGTCGAGGGGCAGTGGATGGCCATGGGGATGCGGGACACCAGGGAATGGGTGAGCTTGGCCTTTTTCGCCGCCGGGAGGTATTCTGCAAGCTCTTCCAGGGTCTTTTCCACCACTTCTTCGTCGGACAGGTGGTCCAGGCGGGCGCTGTAAATGCAATTGGTGGTGATGAAGGAGTGGTCCGTGGCCCGCTTGGAGTAGATGTTGGAGTAATCGTAGAAATCGCAGTTCATGTCGTTTTCGTTGTAGTTCCGAGCCCAGAACTGCTGGCGGGTAAGCTTTTTGTCGAACCACAGGTAGGTGCTGATGTAGGGGGAGGGCCCAAAAGCCGCGAGGTCCTTGAAGGGGGAATGACGTTTCGCCCACTCTTCGGGAATCACCTGGTTCATGTCCATGGGGGGCAGGGTGACCAGGACTTGGCGTGCGCTTATCTCGGTTCCGTCCTCCAGGATCACGCCCGCAGCCCGCCCGTTCCTGGCGGCCACGGTTTTCACCCCCACGCCGGTTTCGACTTTTCCCCCGCGCTTCTCGATGAAATCCTTGGCCTGGGGCGCGAAGAGATCCCCCAGGCCCCGGTCCGCGAATCCCACGTCAAAGTGGGTGCGGCTGGTCATGTAGTGGAAGAAGCGCAGAAGAGCCCCGGCCGAGCACTGCTCGATGGGCACGTTCATGATGGCCTGGCAGGTGAAGGCCCAGAACTGCCTGATCCAGCGTTCGGTGACGCCCAGGTTCCTCAGCACGGTGAGGGCGTCCTCCTCATCCAGGCGCAGGACGTCCTCCTCGCGTATCTGCATGCACAGCCGGGAGACCCGGTTGTTGGAAAGGAGGTCCCGGAGCGGGAAGAAATCGCGTTCCCGGAGCATGCATGGGAGCCAGTTCAAGGGCGGTGGCAGGGGAGACATCTTGATGTCCGTCTCCTTTTGGCCATCCACGATGGTGATGAACTTGCCCTTCTGCCAGACGATGCGGTCTTCGGTTTTCAAAATGCGCATGAGTTTGCGCATGTTGGGATATTCGGAAAGGAAGATGTGCGGCCCCACCGTCACCGCGTCGCCGGTTTCCGGGTCTGTCCAGGACCGGGCCCGTCCCCCCAGAATGGGAGCTTTTTCCAGAACCAGGGTGTTCAGTCCGCAGGCAGCAAGCCCCACTCCGGCTGCGAGGCCCGCCAAGCCCCCTCCCACGATGACCACGTCCCGGTCCGTGACGGTTTTTTGGGCATTGGGCATGGAAATATTCCCTTTCACGGATCCAAAAAGGTTTCAGCGGCCGGCGGGTCCGTCGGCGGAATGAAGCGGAAGCCTGACGATGTCGAGCCAGTAGGACCCCAGGGAGGCGATGGCCCTCACCAGGGCCTCGAATCCCATGGGCTTGACGATGTAGGAATTGGCCCCCAGGTCGTACATGCTCCGGATGTCCTTTTCCTCCGACGAGGTGGTGAGAACCACGATGGGGATGGTCCGGAAGCGGGGGTCGCTCTTGATGGCATCCAGGGCTTCCCGGCCGTCCATGCCGGGCATGTTGAGATCCAGGAGGATGATGTCCGGACGGGGGGAGAGGGCGGGATTCGGGAATCTCCCCTGGTGGTCCAGGTAGTCCATGAGGTCCTGGCCGCTGTCCACGAACTGAAGGTTATGGGCCAGGCGATTGACCGCGAAGGCGTCCCGGACCAGAATCTGGTCGTCGGGGTCGTCGTCGGCCATGAGGATGGTGATGGGGTCATGGGAAGTCATGGCGTGTCCTCGTCCGGGAGAGGCTCGCGGGGAATGAAAATCGTGAACGCCACTCCTCCGCCGTCCCTGTTTTCCGCGAGGATATTCCCTCCCATTTCCCGAACGATGATCCGGCACTCGGAAAACCCCTGTCCCTGTCCCCTGGGCTCATCCAGGCCATCCGTGGAAGGGAAAAGGCAGGAGAGGCATTCGGTGGGGATTTCCAGCCCGGTTTCCTCCACGAGGATGCGGAGCCAAGTCCCCGGAGGCCCGGGGCCGGATGGGTTCTCGTGGACCTGGCCCCGGATCTTTATCCGGAGGGGCTTGCCGGGCTTTCTGAATGCCGCTATGTTTTCCAGGAGATGCCTGAACAGGCTCACCATCCGGCCCTGATCCCCCAGGATTTCGGGAGCCTCCCCGGTTTCCACGCGGTCTTCCGGTCCGAGCGGGCCCCCGGCCAGGCTGCGGGCAGCCTCGGACACGGCGCCCGCGAGGTCCACGGGCCCCGGGCCGTTTCCCTGGTCATGGGAAGAGGTCTCCCTTTCGGAGAGATGCGAAAGGAGGTTCTTCATGGTCATGGCCGAGGCGCGCGCCCGCTCCAGGTAATCCAGGGCCGTGGCCTCCAGCCTGTCCCCGTAATGGTCCGCCAGTCTCTGGGTGAAGGAGAGGATTTTGCGCAAGGGCTCCTGGAGATCCCGGGGCGAGAGACCCAAAACAGTCTGAATCTCCTTTTGCTCCCGTTCCCGTTCCTTGCTGCGCCGGGCCAGGGTTTCCGCGGCCCTCCTGGATTCCCGCCGGGCCTGGGCCCGGGCGATTTCCCCGGAAACAGCCGGGATCAGCCGGGCCAGGTTGCTTTTCAAGACGTAATCCGCCGCCCCGGCCTTGATGGCCTCCACGGCCAATTCCACCTCCACCCGGTCCGACAGGGCGATGTACGGGATCTGGACCTCGGATTCCTTGAAAACCGCCAGGGACTGGTGCCCGGGAAAGCCGGGCATGGTGAAGTCGGCGATGACCAGATCCCAGAGTTCCCCGGAAAGAGCCCGGGCCATGTCCCCGGCCCGGTCCACCACCCGGAAGGCGGGGTCGTAGCCGTTCCTGGAAAGCACCCGCACCACCAGGGCCACGTCATCCTGGGAATCCTCCACCATGAGAACACGCAGCGGTTTGTCCATGGCGTCCCTCATCCCTTGGGTCTTGCCGGGTTCCTTTGCTTCCATCCTCATGCGGCCGGGATAAAAGTTTCGTCCCGGGTCGCTTCCAGGGTCAGGGCCCCGGTGGGGCAGGTGACCTGGCAGACTCCGCAACCCATGCACTTTTCCACGTCCACCAGGCAATACCCCTTTTCCTGGTCCACGGTGAGCGCGGAGAACCAGCAGCGCTCCTCGCAGAGCCCGCAGGCCTCGCAGACCTCGGGGTCCACTTTGGCGGTGTAGCGGCTGGGGTCGCACATTTTGGTGCCGTGCTGGATCATCACCGGCATGGCGATGCAGCAGCACCCGCAGCAGTTGCAGATGAAGTGCATGTCCTCCGAACGGTTCATGGTGACGTGCATGAGCCCCGCCTCTTCGGATTCCCGGATGATCTCCATGGCCTCTTCCCGGCTGACCTGTCTCCCGGTGCCCCGCTCCAGGTTGTAAGCGGCGGCCTTGCCCACCTGGAGGCAGACCTCCACGGGGCCGTCGCACTTGTGGGCGATGAGCCGGCAGGTGCATTTGGTCACAGCGATGGGATCGGACTTGTCGATGAGTTCCCGGACGTTTTCATAAGCCAGGATTTGGGCCCGTGGGGAAAGGGATTTCTCCACCGGGATGATGCGGGTCATGGGCCGGGGGAGGATCTGCTCCGCCATTTTGGCGTAGGCGGGCCATTCCTCCTCCATGAATTTCTGCCACAGGTCGAAGTAGGCCCGGGGCGCTTCGGGCCACAGGATGGTGGCATCATGGAACTGAACCATGTCCCGGCACATGCGGAAGAGCACGCCCTCGGGCTTTTTGCTTTTGAAGGCCAGGCCCTTTTTGAAAAACTCGTCGAGCTTGGCCTCCATGGTTTCCAGGGCCAGGGAAAACCGTTCGGCAAGCTGGGGGGCCGTGGCCGGCATGGCCAGGAGCATTTTTGCCTCCTGCTCATCGGCCAGCATGGCAAAGAGACCCGCGATGGTGGGCGAAGGCGCGAAGATCCTGTCGGCCAGATTCTGGTAAACGCTCTTTTCCTCGGCCATGTCGTTTCCCTTTCAGGAGTTTTCGGTCTTGAGTCCTTTGTTCGGGGCGCGCTGCCTTTGAGCTGCTTTCGCAACCATGATCCGCTTGGCTGCCCGGGAACCCTATTTCCTTGAAAAGGAGCGGTTCCGCATCGGGCCTATATCTTGCGCTGTTTTTCTGCCGTCCGGGCCCTGAGCCACTCCACGAAAGGCTCGATTCCCTCGCTCGTTTTGGCCGAAACCCGGTACACCAGAGCCTGGGGATGGACGGAGAGGATGTTTTTTTCCGCCAGGTCCACATCGTAATCCAGGTGTGGCAACAGGTCGATCTTGTTCAGGATAGCCACGTCGCACACCCGGAACATGAGGGGGTATTTCAGGGGCTTTTCCTCGCCCTCGGTGACGGAGAGGACCACGCCGCGTTTGTCCTCGCCCACGTCGAACTCCGCGGGGCACACCAGGTTGCCCACGTTTTCCACAATGAGCAGATCCACGGCGTCGAGATCCAGGTCGTTGGCGGCCCGCCGGATGACATGGGCCGCCAGGTGGCAGTCGCCGCCGAATTCGTCGGTGTTCACCTGGACCACCGGGACGCCGGTGGTCGAAAGGCGGTCCGCGTCGCAGGTGGTGCAGATGTCCCCCACGATGACCGCGCAACGGGTCTCGGGCATGAGCCGGGCCAGGACCTTTTCCAGGAGCGCGGTCTTTCCCGAACCCGGGGAACTCATGAGGTTGAACACGAAGATGTTTTTTTCCGCGAATAGCCGCCGGTTTTCGGCGGCCATGGTGTCGTTGACATCCAGAACCTTACGGACCACCTTGATTTCCATGGGTTGGTTTCCGATCCTTTTTTTTAGGGCCTAGGTTTCCTCGGCCATCTCGATGGTGCTCACCGTCAGTTCACGGCCGGAAAGAATATCCAGGTCAGGCCCCCCGCATTGGGCGCATTTGAATTCCGGGGTGTCTATGGTGGAATGGAAGCCGCAGCCGCGGCACTGGACCACGATGGGCAGTTCCTCGATATGGAGTTTCGCCCCCTCCAGGGAGGTGTCCTTGGTGACCACGGTGAAGCAGAACCGCAGGCTTTCCGGAACCACGGCGGTGAGCTTGCCCAGCTTCAGGTTCACGGCCTCCACGGAAACATCCTTCATCTGGGGTGGAATGGCCTGGCGAACGATGTCCACGATCTGCATGGCAATGCCCATTTCGTGCATGGCGAGCCTAAGGAAAGGGGGTGAATGACCGGTTCCTGTGTTGTGCTGGGTGGTGCCACGCAGAGGCCTGTCCGTGACCCCCGGCGTCCGTAGGCCCACTCCTGCCGACGCCCATCCGGAATCTGGTCCAGCTCTTCATCGGAATAGTTGGATAAGAAATTTTAATGTACTACGGGGCAGGAATCCGGGCAAGGAAAAAATCATCCTGGAATTGCCGGAAATTTGGGTAAAATAACACCCCAAAAGCGGAGCATGTTAACATGCCGGCGGATCGGGTATCCGTGCCCGGCCGTGCGTTCCGGGCACGAGGTGGCCGTCAGGCCTTGGGCAGGCCCGTGATGAGGAAAACCATGATGAAAAGGGCCACTGTCTCAGGATTCAGGGCCTGAGCCTCCTGCCGGGCCTTTTCCAGGATGGATTCAGCCTCCCGGCGGGATTCGTCCAGAATGCCCTTCGCCTGGGCGCGGGCTTTTTCCACGCCTTCTTTTTTGACCTTTTATACGGGGGCTGGCCGGCAAAGGGGCGCCGGAAAAGAAGGGGGGCTCCCGAAGGAGCCCCCCCGTGTGATCGGATGGAAAATCGTGTGGCAGTGCAGGCGGCTCGGTTCGGGATCAGCCCCGCGCCCGGGTGAGCATGTTGGCAGCAAAGGCGCGGGCGTCGGCAAAGTCAGCCTCGTTGGGATGGGTGACCGCGCTGGCGGCCTCCTCGCCCCAGGACTTGTTTTCCAGGTTCTTCAGGGCCGCGTCTATGACGCTTTGGCGGACCTTGCCCCGGACGCCCATGGAGCCCAGAACATCTGCCGATGGCAGGGTGGAGCCGTAATGAAAGGCGGTTTGGGCCAGGGGGCCGCCCCGGAGGGAGCCGTGGGTGGCAAAGAGCGCCACCTTGGTGCCCTTGGGGATGGACTTGAGGAAATTGGCGGCCTTGGGAGGCACAGTGTGCCCCATGACCGGGAATCCCACGAAAATGAGGTCAAACCCCGAGACATCCTCCACTTCGCCCATGGGAGCGAGGGTTTTGGTGGCCAGGGATTCCTCAATACCTTCAAAGATGGCTCTCGCCACCTTTTCCGTGTTGCCCGTTTCCGATTGGTACGTGACTAGGACCTTCATTGTTGCCCTCCTTGAGCGGTAAATGTCTTTGGCTCCTTACAGGAAACCGATGGGCAATGCAAGGAGTTTGGCGCTGACGCCGCTTTCCGGGGGAAACTCCAGGCGAGCCAGGGGCCGGCCCGGGGTCAGGGGGGGCTGATTTCCACGCGGGTGAGGCTGATGGACAGGGTTTCCCGCGTACGGGCCCTCTTGATTTTCAGAGTGGCCTTGGAGCCTACGGGGCCGCGCATGCGGATGCGGATGAGTTCGTCGAACTCCCGGCCCTCGG
>Ga0180009_10007350_pt1 | contig 11285 bp, 13 predicted proteins | sample OS_PC_MetaG_FD_123537 | JGI IMG/M metagenome (GOLD analysis project Ga0180009, IMG submission 123537) | Groundwater microbial communities from the Aspo Hard Rock Laboratory (HRL) deep subsurface site, Sweden - OS_PC_MetaG | ecosystem: Environmental > Aquatic > Deep subsurface > Groundwater...
ACGATTTAAAAAAGAAAACCCCCATATTGATACCATCATTAACCCGGAAACCGAGGTGGTGAATACCATCAGAAAGCTTATGGATGTTCCCGGTGCTGTGGATGTCGGAGCCTTTGCTGACGGCAAGGTCAAATATGTGGGAATTCGGCTTGACAAAGCGTCTCCCATGGCCGGAATACGGCTAATCGATTTTCCTTCCAGGTTTGGCGAGGACCGGCCTTTGATAGCCGCCATCATCCGAAACAATGAGGTTATTGTCCCAAGGGGGCCCAACATTCTTGAGCCCGGCGATTTAATTTATTTTGTCACCCAGACTGAAAAACTTGAGAAAATGCTCAAACTTTTCGGTCAAAAAATTGAGCCCATTCAAAGAGCATTGATTATCGGCGGCGGACGAATCGGTGAACGGCTGGCCAAAATACTTGAAAAAGACTCGATTAAAACAAAAATCATTGAAGCAGATATTGATCGGTGTCATTACCTTTCACAACAAATGGATAAAACCGTTATTCTTCATGGTGACGGCTCTGACCAGAAACTCTTTATTGAAGAAAATGTGCGTCAGAGTGATGTCATTGTTTCCGTCACCGATGATGATGAAACCAATATCCTTGTTTCCCTGCTGGCTAAAAACCTGGGTGTTCAAAACACCATCACCAGGATTGGAAAATCAAACTATTTTCCCTTGCTGGCAACCATTGGTATTGAAAAAGTTGTCAGCCCCAGGCTGTCAGCGGTCAGCTCCATTTTGCAAGAGGTCAGAAAGGGAAAGGTTTTATCTGATATTTCCATTTTCGGAGAAAGGGGAGAATTTATTGAAGCCATTGCCCTTGAAACTTCTGATATAACGGATAAACCATTACGGAAAATATCCTTTCCCAAAGGCTCAATTCTTGTCTGCATCATCAGGGACGGTCAGATTATTATTCCGGCAGGCGACAGTGTTGTAAAGCCAGGAGACAGAATCATCATGTTTGCCGTTAAACAGGCTGTTAAAAAACTTGAAAAGCTCTTAACGGTTAAACTGGATTTTTTCTGATGCGCTGGAAATTTATCGCAAGTATTATCGGTATTCTTTTGGTTTTCCTGGGACTGTCCATGGTGTTCCCTTTACTTGTCAGCTTTCACTATCATGATCTAGCCCATGACAATTTTATTCGCTCCATCGGCATTACCATGGTGGCAGGGCTGATCCTTATTCTTGTGTCAAAAAAAAGAGACAGTGAAGAGTATATCAATCAGAAAGAGGGGATGACGGCTGTTGCTCTGGCCTGGACAGCCATTGGTCTTTTCGGTGCCCTGCCCTTTTATTTTGACCCTGAATTCACCAATTTTACCGATGCTTTTTTTGAATCGGTTTCCGGATTTACAACCACCGGATCATCTGTGATGACGGATATTGAAGGTGCTGCCAAGAGTCTTCTTTTCTGGAGAAGTTTAATCCAATGGCTGGGCGGCATGGGAATTATTGTCCTGTCCCTTGCCATACTGCCGTTTTTAGGGGTGGGGGGCATCCAGTTGTATAAAGCAGAAGTCCCAAGCCCGGTACCGGATAAGCTTACACCAAGGCTGAGTGATTCGGCAAAAATCTTATGGGTTGTTTATGCCGGGATCACCCTGACCCAAATCATTTTTTTATTAGGGGGCGGCATGCCGTTGTTTGAAGCAACCTGTCATGCATTAACTACCCTGCCCACCGGTGGTTTTTCTCCGAAAAATGCATCTGTTGCCCATTATAACAGTGCTTTTTTCGATTATGTGATGGTTATTTTTATGGTCCTGGCAGGCATTAATTTTTCCTTGCATTACCAGATGCTCAGGGGTAAAACACTTGCTTTCTGGGAAGATACAGAATGCAGATTTTTTCTTGGACTGACACTGGGATTGACCCTCCTGGTTACATGGGATATTTATGGCTCGGTTTACACTTCTGTTAAAGATGCCTTCCGGTTTGCAAGCTTTCAAGTTGTCTCAATTCTTACCACAACCGGATTTGCAACAGCAGATTATGAAAAATTCCCGGGATTAAGTCAGGTTATTTTGTTTGTCTGCATGTTTATCGGGGCCTCTGCGGGATCAACCGGCGGCGGCATGAAATGTGCCAGGATTCTTGCCTGTTTTAAATATTGTTACAGGGAATTGTTCAAGATCATACACCCCAGAAGCATCAGTCATATCAAAATCAATAATACGGTTATTTCCGATGAGGTGCTTCGAAGTATCATGGGATTTCTGGCGCTTTATATCGGTCTTTTTGTCCTGTCAAGCATTGCTCTTGCCTGCATGGGCGTTGACATGATGACGGCTTTTGGTGCGGTTGCCGCCTGCATCGGGAATATCGGCCCTGGATTTGGAACGGTTGGCCCCACGGAGAATTTTGCCCACCTGCCGGTTCTTGGAAAATGGCTGCTTGCCTGGTGCATGCTGTTGGGCAGGCTGGAAATTTATACGGTTATTATTCTCTTTGTTCCTGAATTCTGGAAAAAATAAAAAAAATCTTTATTAAACTTGTTTAATTTCAGGGTGTGTTGCCAGAGAATTCAAAAACTGCCGGGTATGACGGTCCATTCTTGATTTAAAAAGTTCAACCACTTTTTGCATCAAGGTGTGTCCGATCTCGAAATCTGATTCAAACAACTCCCGCATCTGATCGCCTGAAACAGTAATAATTGAGCTTGTCTGGGCACAGATTGCCGTAAAAGTACTGACAGCCTCCCCCATTAAAGCAGAGACCCCGAATGTTCTTCCGTATGATACTTCATCCAGGGTCAATGATTTTCCTGAACCCGATCGGCTGTTTAAAAAGACTTTACCGGAAACCAGCATATATAAAAGCTTTTGTTCCTGTTCCTGCCGAAATAGAATGCTTTCTTCATCAAATGTTTCAAGCTGTGCTATGGCGCCAACTTTTTCAAGTACACTACCCGGCAAATCTTTGAGAAAAACTATTTTTTTCAGTACGTCTTTTTCAACCATTGTTATAGGTCCTAACTAAAATTATGTTAATTCAGCTAAATTAAATCACAAGGGTAAGATTTTCAATATCATTAATGTCTTCTTTTAATTCAGGATTTTCATCCAGGGTCTTTATGATCATTTGAGCCCTTAAATCCATATGTCGTTTATACTGTCTGGCAACACCCAGCATCATATAATAGGCCAATTCATGATTCGTCTCAAATAATTGAATCATTCTTTTGCCTGAAAGGGTAATAACCTCGCAGGGTTCCTGACAAATTGCCGTATAAGAAGCTTTTGATCCTTTAATGAGTGCAGAGGTGCCGAAAGAAGACCCGGATTGGATATAATCGAGAATCACATCAATTTCTGCTGTAAGTTCTTTTTTTACCAACACCTGCCCCATAATCAGCATATAAAATGTGTCAACCTTATCATTCACTGTTATCAATTGGGTATCGATCCCAAAAATGCTTAATTGCGCTTCATTGGCGATAATCTCAAGCAAATGATTGGGAACATCCTTTAAAAGGTTGATCCGCTTTAAATCTTCTATTTTTACCATAGTTAAGCCTCGTGTGCTAAGTTAATACATAAACCAAAAAAACAAAAGAAATGGTCACTGCAGCTCCGATACCAATGGGTAATGTCCCTTCAAGAATGTCATTGTAAAGTCTGTTTTTCTTCATTTCCAGGCGTTTTCCCCTGTATCCGAGAAGCAACCAGATATTCACCGAAACAAACAAGGCAATGGTTAGGGCAGCATTTTTAAAAAAAGATACAATGCCTTTGACAAATCCCATTAAAACACCTTCGGATATAAGGTTTAATGAGTTCAACCCCTTGTCGAGAATTTTGTATGCAAACCGTCCAAGCTTTCTATAGGTCCAGTCCGCATCAATATTTTTACTCCTGACCTCTTGAACATAGTAACCGGATAAAATCAGCAGCGTAAACGCCAGTGCGCCAAACATAAGCAACTGCAACTGACCGACAACATGAGCCCCGGTATACGGTTGATAATGAACCGGAAATGGAAGCATATTGTACAGGGGTTGAAAAAATACGCCTAACCCGATACACAAAGCTGCTGCAATTCCCATGGCAAGCAGCATGTTTAATGGAGGTTCCTTGGCCCGGATACCTGAATCATGGCCGAAAAAGGTAAAGAACGGCACCTTGATTCCCGCGTGATCCACAACACCGGTAGAAGCAAATTGTAATACCAGCCAGATTAAAAATAATTTTTCATGGGCAGATGCACTGATGATCATGGATTTGGAAACAAATCCCGAGAAAAATGGAAAAGCGGAAATAGAGGCTGCGCCAATCAGACAAAACAGGCAGGTTAACGGCATGGTCTTATAAAGTCCGCCGATTTCAGTACATTTTATTTTCCCTGTCATCTGGAGGACAGAACCTGCAGCCATAAAGAGAAGCGCCTTATAAATAATATGACAGAATGCATGGGCAACCGCACCATTCAGGGCAAGTTCGGTTCCGATACCAATGCCTACCAGCATGAATCCGACCTGATTCATCAGACTATAGGACAAAACCCTTCGGATATCATTTTCAAGAACAGCATAAAATATGGGCAAAGAAACCATCAAGCCGCCGATAACAATAAGAATATCTGCCCCGGGAAATGTTCTGATCAACAGATAAACGGCAGATTTAGTGGTAAAGGCACTTAAAAACACCGTACTTGTCGGGGTTCCCATGGGGTAGGCATCGGGCAGCCAGGCATGAAGGGGAATAGCTGCGGCATTCAATGCAATACCAATAAAAATCAGGTAGGATTCAATCCCGGTAAGTCCGATATAATCAAAGGCGATGGTTCCTGTTTTCTGAACATAGAGAACAATTCCGGCCAAAAGAAAAAGACCGCCGACCAAATGAACCAGTATATACCTGAATCCGGCTTCCCGCGATTCCTTGGTTCTGGATGCGATGATCAGAAACGTGGAACTGACGGCCATGATTTCCCAGAAAAGGTAAAGGGACAAAAAATCTCCAGCCAGAACCACGCCCAGGGTTGAACCGGCATAAACAAGTCCGGACACATGCTGGAGATTGTCCTTTACCTGCAAGGCAAATAAGATACCCAGAAAAGCCATAATGGTAAAGACATAGGCAAAAATCAGTGACAGCTTGTCCACACGCCCCATTATCAGCTCATAACCCCAGAATTCCACGATCCAGGTGTTACCCAGAGAAAGGTTTAACAGCGTGATAAATACCACAACCGGTAAAGCCAGCATGTAGACAGCTTTTGCCTTACCCCTTAAAAAAGGAATCAGAACAGCACCTAATACAAAGACAAATGCAGGGGGGAGCATGTTAGTGATCATAATAATCCTCTTTGCGCATGATGATTTTTCTTAAAACCTTGGCAACAAATATCAATAGAACATAAGAGATAAACCCGTAAACAGCATAAAATCCGTAAAAATGCTCCACTGAAAATTCGCCATGCATTTGAACAAAGCTTTCAGCAATCAAAACCAGGACAAGGGCCACAAAAAATCCCATGCGAAGCCGCTTGACATTTTTAGGGTTATCAAAAATGGTTAATTCTTTTTTCATTGCGTTTCCTTAACTGGCAATCAGTGTGACACATGTGAGAAAATATAAATAAAATATATCACTGCAACACTGATAATAATGTGAAATGCCGTTCTGAATCCAGGGACTTCGTCATGATCCAGTGCTTCAAATTCTTCACCATTAAATTTTTTCTTTTTTATTCCCATATAAATGATTCCTTGATTTTATTCCTTGATTTAATTACAGGGCCAAACCGACTTTTATCAGGTTGACAAAAACCGTTGGGTAAAAGAATAAAACGATTGAAATAATTGCTGTTATAACCAAAGGAATGACAAGACATAGATTTGCTTCCTTGATTTTCACAGGAGTGTCTCCCTCCTCATCTTCGCTTTTACCGAAAAAACCTTTGTATACAATAGGTAAAAAATAGAAGGCATTAAGAAATGATGATACCAAAAGGACAATCATGAAGATGGTCTGCTGGGCTTCAAGGGTTCCTAAAATCAGGTTCCATTTGCTGTAGAACCCGCCGGTTGGCGGTAAGCCGATAACCCCCAGTGCACCGATAAAAAATGCTGCAAAGGTAAAGGGCATTTTTTTACCCAGACCGCTCATCTGACTGATGTATTTTTTCCCAGTGGCCACATAAATGGCGCCGGCACAAAAAAACAGGGTGATCTTTCCAAAGGCGTGCATGGCAATGTGGATGACCCCGCCCAAAAGACCCTGGGGAGACAAAAGCGCCACGCCAAAAATAATATAGGATAACTGGCTGATGGTGGAATAGGCAAGTCGTCTTTTTAATTCATCCTGGGAAAGCGCAATGCAGGATCCCACAAGAATGGTGACGGATGCAATGGTCATGACCATCACCCCGAGGTTATAGGTTGACAAAAGTTCAACACCAAAAATTCCGGTCATCACCCTGACAATGGAAAAAACACCGACCTTGACAACCGCCACTGCATGTAACAGTGCACTGACCGGTGTCGGGGCAACCATTGCCGCCGGAAGCCATGAGTGAAACGGCATTATTCCAGCCTTTGCAAATCCGAATACAAACATCAAAAGCAATACGGTTGCTGCAGGCTTTGACAATTGTCCGGCAAAAATACCGGCAGTGGAAAATTCCAGAGTTCCGGTCACATGATAACAATACATCATGGCAGGCAATACAAGACCGATTGAGGTACCTAAAATAAAGGTTAAGTATCTTCGGCCTGAAGCTCTTGACTTTTCATCCTGGTGATGGGCAACCAGCGGATATGTAGCCAGAGATAAAATTTCATAAAAAAGGTAAAGGGTCAATAAATTAGCGGAAAAAGCCGCTCCGATGGTAGCAGAAATCGCCAGGGCAAAGAAAGAAACAAATCTTGTCTGGCCATGTTCATTAAGCCCTCTCATATATCCTATGGAGTACACAGAGGTAACAATATAAAGGCTTGCGGCCACAATGGCAAACAACATTCCAAGTCCATCCACCCTAAAGGCAATAGCGGCACCAGGAGCAATTTCAAACAAGGTCAGGGCAATCTGTTTACCCTCAAGGATGACAGGAAGCATGGAAAGGACAAGGATAAGTTTAATGGTTCCTGCAACAAAAATCCATGATTCTCTAACATTGGGTTTGCCGGAAGATGAGATCAGCACCGGAATGACAAAAAGAGACACTAAAACTGCTAAAAGAGGTTTGATTGAGATAATGGTTTCCATTTATTGGTTTACCTTTTTATTATAATCTTGTTCATCTTCACTTCAGGAAAGGAAGAATGACCGTATTTACAATAGTTCCAGAGTACAGCCCCACAATAATAAGAGAAAGACTGACAAGTCCGGATATAATCAGCATTGAAACCGGTGCTTCCTCAATTGCGACAGGACCATGAGACTCCCCATGGCCATGAGACATGGGTTCAAAAAAACAGATTTCAAACACCTTAAAGAACAGAACGGCACAGATCAGGCTGGAAATAATAAGGGCAACGGCAAAATGGTAAGCGCCTTTTTCCAATGCGCCCAGGATCAAATACCATTTACTGAAAAATCCACAGGTTGGCGGCACGCCAATGATACTGAATGCAGCCAGTACAAATCCTGCCATGGTCCAGGGCATTTTCCCGAACAATCCCTTTAAATCAATCAAATCAACTTTATTAATCTTATAAACCATATTCCCTACTGCAAGGAAAAGGGCAAAGGTCATCAAGGCATCATTTAAGATGTGCAAAATGGCACCGGTCATGCCAAGCTGGTTCCCCATCCAGGCCCCACCGACCATGTATCCGATTTCACAGACAATGATATAGGTCAGCATTTTCTTCAGGTTTTTCTGGGCCAGTGCCATAACTCCACCGGCGAGGATAGCGATGGTAGATAGCCATACAACTGCTTCTGACAGATGCAGTGTAACAAAAATATAATCAAATCCAAATACCGTGATCATCAACCGAATCATCACATAGACCATGACTTTGGTCATCAAAGGGGCAACAACTCTTGAAAATGCAACCGGTGAATATGAGTAGGCATTGGGCAGCCAGACATGCATGGGAAAAAGTGCCATTTTTATCCAGATGCCGATCATGCATAAGATAAATGCGACCAGAACAGTGCTGGAACCTTGATGTCCCTGCAGAATATTGGCCACGTCCACCATGTTCAAAGAACCGGTCTGCATATACAGATAACCGACTCCCAGAAGATAGAAACTGGCACCGATAACGCCGATAAAAACATAGTTCAGGCTGGCTATAGGCCCCCTGTCCCTGTCTCCAAGAGCCACCATGGCATAACTGGTCAATGAAGTGATTTCAATGAGGACGTAAAGGTTGAACAAATCACCTGTGGCAGTGACGCCTAGAAGCCCTGTCACAAACAAGAGATAAATGGTAAAAAATGAACCGGCCCTGTCGTTTGTCTCCTGGTCAACGCTTTTAAAGCTTGCCACCAGATTTAAAAAGGCAATACTGGATATAAGCAGGAGTACCATGGCATTTAACAGATCAATTCTGTATTCAATTCCCATGGGAGGTGCCCAGCCGGCCAGCCTGTAATGGATGGTTCCCGAATCGATAACCTGCATCAGCACTTTAAATGCTGAAAACACTGAAACAGCAAGACCAAACAAGGCAATTGGGTAGGATAACCGTTCTTCGATCCAGGCTGCAAGCCCGGCAAAAAGAGCGGCTAAAAGCGGTGTAACAACAATGAGTGCTGGGTAATTATCCATAATTTATTCTTCCGATAAGCGCATCCTGAGTTCATCTTCTTCCAGGGTCTGATACCGCTGGTATATTCTGACAGCCAATGCCATGGCAACACCAAAGGTTGCAACAGAGACAACAATGGCCGTCAGCATGAGAACATGGGGCAGAGGGTTAATATAATCAGCCGCATGGATGACTGCCCCGTGGGCATCATGGGCATTTTTAATAATGGGTATGGTGGCATTTGTCTTGTATCCTATAGAAACATAAAAAAGGATAATGGCTGTTTGAAAAATGTTCATGCCAACCAGTTTCTTTATCAGATTGGTTTTTGCGATCATGGCATAAAGGCCGATCATCATAAGGATGACATACAGCCAGTAATTGTATTTTGCCACGATCAGGGCTAACAAATCAGTCATAGCCTTACCTATAATCCTTCATCATGTCTGCCTTCAGAGACAATATTAATATAAATGATAGCCATTACCGCCATAACTGCGATGCCGACACCGATCTCAACGCCCAGCATACCCAAGGCCCGGATGTGATGAGGATCTCCAGGGATTAAAGGCGCAAGTTTCGAGTAATCCAGAAAATTGCCTCCCATGGGCATGCAGATGGCGGCAATGCCGACATAAATCAACACCCCGACGGCTGCAAAAATTCCAAGAACTTTTTCCTTAACTCTTCTTACAAGGGTTTTCAGGTCGTAGGAAATGGCTAAAAGAATCAGACTGGAACCGAAAATAACCCCGCCCTGGAATCCGCCGCCAGGGGAAAAATCCCCATGGGCCACAACATAAAGGGCGAAAATCTGGATAAACGGGATCAAAATCCGGCAGACCGTTTTAATAATCAAATCCGAGGGAACCCACTCTTTATCCATATGTTCAAATTCTCTTCCCACTGTAAGGGTTTTTTTAGCGTCTTTTACATGAAGAATAATTCCAGTGGGTGTGTGCCGGTAAAAGCGTTCTTTCTTCTCTTGAAAATCCCTGAGCAAAAGAAAGCATGCCAATCCTGCACAAAAGATAACAGCTGTTTCAAACATGGTGTCAAATCCGCGATAATCAGCAAGAACAGCCGTGACAAGGTTGGGCACCTGGGTTTCTTCAACCGCTTTTTCAATATAATAATTTGAAAGATGCAAAGATGCAGGAGAATGAGGATCACCCCAATCTGGGAACTCTCCTGTTCCATACAGCAATAATGCGCCTGTCAGGCAAACAACAATAAATCCTAATAATTTCAATCTTTTGTCCTCCTGCTAGTCCTGAAAACAGCTGCAACAAAGAAAACCGTACTGACTCCTGCTCCAACTGATGCTTCGGTAAAAGCAACATCAACGGCTCCCATAACCGCCCAGAGCAGACACATCATAAATGAATAGGCACCAAATAAAATGGCTGTTCCGAGCAGATCCTTGACAGAGATGGCAGCAATTGCACAAAAAATAACAAAGGTTAACACAATTAAATCAATCGGCCAGTGCATGATTAACCCTTCCGTTTCTTTTTGGTCCAGTGTCTTAACCCTGCCCGCATTCCGCCATCAACAATGGAATGGGTTGCTGTGGGACTGGAGAGAAACACAAAAAATACGATTAAAAACATTTTTATGGAAAGCAACAAAGATTCCAGGGAAAAATGATGAAGATTATACAATGCAAGCCCCATCACCATGGCAAGTATCCCCAGGGTATCAAGCTTTCCTGCCGGATGGAGCCTGGTGTAAAAATCAGGCATCCTGATGATACCAACAGCCCCACCCAGAAAAAATAACAGGCCGATAAGTAAAAGTAAAATAACAAGTATATCCATGATTGCTCCAGATTAATGATCAATCCATAAAGGATTCTTCGTACAGCCCTTTTCTTTTGTGGAAATAGCGTGATGCTGCCAGCACAGCAATAAAATTCAAGAAAGCATAGGCCAGTGCAATATCCACAAACATGTCAATGCGCTCATAAAGGAAACCGATGAGCAATAGAAGAATAACGGTCTTGCTTCCGATGGCATTGACACCAATGAGCCGGTCCAGAACCGTGGGACCGAACAAGGTTCTATACATTGAAAAAAGCATCAGGAAGCATAACCCCAATGCAACGCTTAGAAAAAAAGTATTCATATCTCTTCTCCAAAAACTTTAGCAACTTTTTTTAACATGGTACCGGGCAAACTTTGAGCAGATTCCCTGTCAATTGCATGCACCCTGAAAACACCATCTTGATCTGCTGTCACAGTAATGGTTCCAGGCGTCAGGGTAATGGAGTTTGCCAGGGTTGTTATGGCAATATCGGATTTTAAATTGGTTTTAAAGGTAATAATGTGAGGATCTATTAAATCTTTCATCCGTGGATGAAAGGCAAGGTACAGCAGATGAAAATTGGCTTTAATAATTTCCCAGATCAACCAGGGAGTATATCTGATAAATCTAAAAAATATTTTAATATATCCTGTCTCCATGACTGGAAACAACAGATCATAAAAATAGTATGCCACAAAAAAACTTGAAATACCCCCCAGCCATAACAATAGAGGATCAAATTTTCCTGACAGGACAATC
>Ga0180009_10007351_pt1 | contig 11285 bp, 10 predicted proteins | sample OS_PC_MetaG_FD_123537 | JGI IMG/M metagenome (GOLD analysis project Ga0180009, IMG submission 123537) | Groundwater microbial communities from the Aspo Hard Rock Laboratory (HRL) deep subsurface site, Sweden - OS_PC_MetaG | ecosystem: Environmental > Aquatic > Deep subsurface > Groundwater...
GAAAATCCGGACCGCCCTGCTGGAAACCTGAGCGGATTTCCATGCCGCCGCCCCCGATAATGAAACTTTCCGGCCGGACGCCCTCACCGTCCTCAGGCTCGATTCGGGTGGTCCGAGCGGTCGTCCTGTTGATCCTGACGGCCTGCCTGTTCGGATCGGCCTGCTCCGGGACGGGTTCGTCCAGCGACCTTCAGATCACCCGTCAGGGAGACCGGGCGGCCTTCTCCTTTTCCGACATGTGGATGGTGCCCCTGGGGCCCGAGGTGCCGGTCATCCGGTCCGTCACTTATGTCGGCTGGTGCGACCTGGACCGGCCGAAACGACTGCAACGCATCCTGATCGACAAAAAGGCCGGCTCGTCAATCGGTGCATTTGAATACAACCGGGTGCATCCGGTCTTTTCACCGAGCGGTCGGCGCCTGGCCGTGGCCGTGGACGACCGCCTGCTGTGGTTCGATCTGAAGGACGGCCGGCCGCGGCGTCTGAACTTTGCCGGGGAAACCGTGACCTCCCTGGCCTGGCTGGGGGAAAACGAAATCGCGTACGGGGTCCGGACCGAATCCGACCGATTTTTTTGCGCCCAGAAAATCGAAGCGCCGCCGGAAAACCGCCGGGAGATATTCGCCGAACCATCCAGCCGTCCGGAGCAGTGGCCGGCATCCCTTTCCCACCTCGGCTGGCCCTGGGAAGCCTGGTCGCCCGACGGCCGATACATGGCCTTCGTACCGTTTGACCGGAAGTCCACCCTCAACCTGCTCGATATCCGGACCGGACGCCGGACCAGGGCGGGGCGCCGACCGGCGGACCAGGTCCAGGTCTCCTGGAGGGAGGACGGTTCGGCGCTCTTCTGCCTGAACACCGGCCGGGAAGGCGGAGTCGAGGAGGCCTTTTTGCTTGAAACCGTTTCCGGTGACACAAAGGACTTCAGCCGCGACATGGCCGCGAGCTTCCAAGGCGGGGGGTATCTCCGGCTTTCCAGCCTTTGGACGCCGGACGGACGAAATTTCGCGGTCAACCGGAGGCGGACGGGCGGCTGCCTGATTCGACCGGCGCCGTGGCGGGTCGTTCCGGTCTACGCGTCCATGACGGAACGTCTGAAGAGACGGGCCCGGGCTCCGGTCCTCGTTCGGGATGAAGCGGTATTGGGGGGAGAGCTGACCATCCAGCCTGTGGACGGATGGGTGACGGTCCTCGTCGGGGTGGCCGCCGGCCAATACGGCCCGCCCGGTCATGAGTTTCCGGTATACGACTATTGGGATTATGCGGTCAGCTATGACGCGACCCAAATCGTGCCGCTAGGCAAGCGGTGCGGGAACTGCGATCGTCTCATCCTGACGCCGGACGGTCGGCGCATGGTCGTCTCGAACTCGGCCTCGACCACCGTCACGGTCAGCCCTATCGACCTCCCGCCCTTGAACGACCAGGGCTCGTGATCCGGACCGGCCTCCCTTCCCTGGCGGAGCGGCCGACGGTTACCCGCCGCCCCCAAAGGTCTTGGCCCGCTTTCGGCCCATGAAGACGACCAGGGTCGAGACGATGACCAGCATGATCATCCCCGCGGCAACGGCCGTGATCATGACCCGCCAGGCCGCGCTCAGCTGGGCCTGGCAGGCCTCGACGTGCCCCGCTTCCAGGACGGCCTGGTCCGGCTGGTTCGGATCGTACCGGACTTCCACCACGTGCTCGGGCGGATAGGCCTGGATCAGGGCCTGGCCCGGGCCCCGCTCCCGGGTCGGCTCGTACCCGAAATGAATCAGATCGCCTTGATATTCCTCGTCGTCCACGGTGTAGTCATAAATGATCTCGGCCTGGTAACCCGGCGCCTTCCCTTTACCCTTCCGGACCTGGACCTCGATCAGACGGGAGGAGCGGATGGTCGCTCGGGCCGTGGGCCAGGACAGGCTGTCTTCAGCCGTGTTCACCAGGGCCTGGGCCCTTCTGATGTTCTGACTGTTAAACAGAACGAGCAGCCCCAGAACCAGGAGCAGGGTGACAGCCAGGGCGTAGATCAGGATTTTGAATCCTTTCCAGGCGCCGGCCCGGCTTTCCGGCGTGGTCAGTCGGCCCCAGTAAAGGCCTTTTTCGCTTTGAACGACCAGAAATCGGTCCGACGCCCTCTCGTCTTCGTAAACCTGGACCGCCACGGTTCCTTTGGGGGGAGTCTTGCGGCCAGAGGCGCGCAGGGCCGCAATGCCCCAGGCAGATTCGGCTTCGGACCGGTCCGGGTCCCGCAGTTCGACAAGAAATCCGGACAGATCGCTCAGCCCCAGCGACTTCATGCTCATGGATCGGGGGGCGGCCGTGCTCAGCAGCCGGGAGGCCCTGTAGAGTCGAGGCATGAGCACCTTGCCCAGGAAATAGACCAGACCGGCAAAGGGCGCCAGGGCCGGCAGTACAATCAGGGCCAGCAAAAACCCGAGCCGTTCGCCCTTCATGGCCAGATAGGCCATTGCGCCCGCCCCGATAATAATGACCAGCATCGCGAACAGGGCCAGGCCGACGCTGAACTTCATCATACGGACCGCGCTTCGCAGTTCGGGGTGCAAGCGTTTGCCATCCATCGGATCATCCGTCATGATCGGGCCTCCATATGCATGACTTCCAGCAGGACTGGTTTGATCAGTTCCTGAAAATTATGACAAAATTCGTTCCCTGTCCACGTCCGACATCGATGCTCCCTTTCAGTTGAAGCCTGACCAGGTCGTTGACCAGGCTGAGTCCAAGGGTATTCGGGTGGTTCAGTTCCACCCCTTCGGGCAGACCGACGCCATCGTCCCCGATCTCGAGCCGGACCTGCTCAAGGTCGTGCGCACCGGCCCGTATGGCGATCTCTCCGGTCTGCTCTTCCGGAAAGGCGTATTTCAGCGCGTTGGACACCAGCTCGTTGAGGATCAGGCCGCAAGGCAGAGCCTTGTCAATGCCGATTTTCAGTCCCGGCTCGACCTGGACGGTCAATCGGGGCGCCCGGCCGCCGATGAGATGAGATTGGGACAGGGCATTTGTCATTCGGCTCAGGTACTCGCCCAGATCGAGGTCGGCCAGGGATTCGGATCGATAGAGGGCCTCGTGGACCAGGGCCATGGAGGTGACCCGGTTTCTGACCACGGTCAGGGCCTCGGCCACCCCATTGTCCTTGACCCCTCGCGCCTGAAGGTTGATCAGGCTGGAAATGACCTGCATGTTGTTCTTGACCCGGTGATGGACCTCGCTCAGCAGAACTTCCTTTTCCCTCAGGCTGTTTTTCAGACGTTCCTCCGCGTCCTTGCGATCGGTTATGTCCCGGATGACGCTGATCACGGTCCCGGGTTCGCCCTGTTCGTCAGGCAGGACCGCCACCGCCACTTCGCCGTAAAAAGGCGTCCCGTCCCCCTTGAGCAGCATGTATTCACGACAAGCGGACCGACCCGATTCAAAGGTTTCGAGCGAATCCAGAATAAATTGATCCCGGTGGGTTTCCGCCACTCCCTCCAGGGTGTTGACCCGATTGGCCTGGGCCTCCTCCTGGCTCGAATAACCATACAGTTTCAGGGCCTGCCTATTGGCCATGCGGATACGGGCGTTGACGTCGGTGACCACGACCGCATCCGGGGAGGTTTCCAGAAGCGTGCGGTAGAGTTCCTCGCTCTGGGCCAGGGCCGCCTCGGCCCGCCGCCGGTCCCGGACCTCGCGCGCCAGCTCCCGGTTGGCCCGGGTCAGTTCGGCGGTCCGCTCGCGAACCCGTCTTTCCAGTTCAACGGCCCTTTGCTGAAGTTCCTGCCGGTTTTTTCTGAGCAGATGGGCCGTCCGACTTGAAATGAAACCCAGGACGAACAACATGGCCCCGACCGCGGCCACGAACATCAACTGGTTGATCAGCGGCGGGCGGACATGGAAGGCCTGCTCGAACGGCGGCGACAGGTGGGAGTGCAACAGGCCGAAATATTCCATCAGGATCATCCCGCTGAAGGCCAGGATGCACATGACCGAGACGATGAAGGGCGTCCTGCGCGGGGCGACGACCCCGAGATAGCCGATCAGGATGCAATAGATCGGCGTGAGATAGGCGGCATCGATACCACCCAGGGCGTGGATGATCCACGTGTAGGCCAGCACCTCGAGCAGATTGACGAACAGGGAAAAAAGGTTGTACAGCCTAAGGTCGTGGATACGGGCCAGAACCCACAGGGTGGGCAGGTTGTACAGGATAAGAAACGTGACCCCGGCCAGCACCAGTTGAAGCTGTCGGCTGCTGACGACCCCGGACAGCCAGGCGATCCAGGCTACGACCGACATGGTGAGCGCAGCCCAGGAACGGAAGCGGGCTCCGTTGGCGTGCCTGCGGTACAGGCCCTGCAGGCCCGCCGGACTGGCGGACGGAACCCGCGGCGTTCCCCCCTCCATCATTCGATGTGCCCCCTGTCGGAATTGAACTGATTGGAACATCCCGCGACCCCGGATGGAGCAACGGCAACTCTGGATATTAAACCCTAATTTTGCAGTTGTCTCCTACTGCGGCGCCGAAATGCGTGCTGCAACGCTCGTTTCCCACTTTTCGGCCTCGACGTATCTACTGATACGCCTGCGGCCAAAACCGGTCCAACTTCGCGTTTCACTATGCATTTCGACGCCTCGCCACGCACCCAACTGCAAAATTAGGGTTAAATATTCCCGCGAATACTACCAGTCCGGCTCCCTCCATGCAAGTCTGATTCAACATCAGGAAAGGCTGAAGCTTTGTTTAATAAAGCTCAATTTTTCCGAATTTTTTTTTGCCTCTCTTGACCCGGCCCCGAAACTGATTACACTAAATAAGTAAAACCCAATCCAAAGGGGTGAGGCGCATGAAAGCAATATTTTTATCCCTGATCGTCGTGCTGGCCATGGTGGTTCTTTCGCAAGTGGCCAGCGGCGGCGTGTCGGACAGGAGGAAGGCCATGGAAGAGCAGCGCGAGGGCCTGGCCACCGCTTTGTTTGCCGGCGGATGCTTCTGGTGCACGGAATCGGATTTCGAAAAGGTCGACGGGGTCGTGGAGGTGATTTCCGGTTATACCGGCGGAAAAGAAGTAAATCCGACCTATGAGGAGGTATCGTCCGGCCGGACCGGACACATCGAATCGATCAAGGTGCGCTACGACCCGACTCGCGTGACCTATCAACAGCTCCTGGACGTTTTCTGGCGGCATGTGGACCCGACCGACCCCGGAGGCCAGTTCGTGGACCGGGGTTCCCAGTACCGTTCGGCCGTTTTCTACCAGACCGATGAAGAACGACGCCTGGCCGAAGCCTCACGGGAGGTTCTGGAAAAGTCGGGACGATTCAGCAAACCCGTGGTCACGGAAATCCGCAAGGCCGGACCCTTCTACCCGGCCGAGGACTACCATCAGGATTATTATAGCAGAAATCCGATTCGGTACAAGTACTATCGATTCAGATCCGGTCGGGATCAGTTTCTGCAAGAGGCCTGGGGGCATTCGCCCGACTTGAAAGCGGGTTCCGCCGCGAAGCCGGGTCGGGGCAAGCCGAGCCGGGAGGAGTTGCGAAAACGCCTTACGGAAATGCAATACCGGGTGACCCAGGAGGAGGGTACGGAGCCGCCCTTTAAAAACGCGTATTGGGACAACAAGAAGCCGGGCATTTATGTGGACCTGGTTTCCGGCGAACCTTTGTTCAGTTCTCTGGACAAGTATGATTCCGGGACGGGCTGGCCGAGTTTCACCCGGCCCCTGGAACCGGGCAACATCGTCACCCGGGAGGACCGGAGCCTGTTTTCGGTCCGGACCGAGGTACGCAGCCGGACGGCGGATTCCCATCTCGGTCACGTGTTCAAGGACGGCCCGCCGCCCACGGGGCTGCGGTATTGCATGAACTCGGCCGCCCTTCGCTTCATACCCCGGGAGGACCTGGAAAAGGAGGGCTACGGACAGTATCAAAAGCTGTTTGAATAAAAGATGTCTACTATCAGGATGCCTGCCGGCCCTTGAAGGCGTGTCAGACCAAATGTGAATGAACTGCCGCTCGATAGGGCCTGGGATTTGTTCATTCGGGTCGGCGCCATCCGCGGTCCCATGATCACGCGGTGCTCGAAAATGCCCGGCTTCGATACTATTCAGTGGTTAGCGGCAACATAGGGCCGCCCAGGGGGCCTTTGGCCTTTGGACTCCGGCCGGCGCCTTTTCCATAAATAGTGAGGGACTCGGCGCCGGAGTCGTCCTTCGGCCAAAGGCCCCCTGGGCGGCTGAAAAATACTATGCCCCGATTCATTGGTTACCTGGCTGGAGGATTGCAGCTTGACCGGGAGGGATTCTGGGGTATTATCTTACCTTGACTTCCATGATTTTACGTCTGAGATTGACCTGAACCCATTGTGTTGCAAGGAGAACCCATGGCTGAAAGAGCGGGGCGGCTGGCGTTTCAACCCGGGCACATCGGCAATCTGGAAATCAAAAACCGGCTGGTCCGGTCGGCGACGTATGAAAACGCGGCCACGCATTCAGGCTACGTCACGGACGCCTTGATCGACCTTTACAAGCAATTGGCCGGGGGCGGGGCGGGCCTGATCGTCACCGGCATCGCCGGTGTTTATCCCGAGGCCCTGGCGCCGCATTTGATGATGAGAGCCGACGCTGACGACTTCATCCCCGGCCTGCGGAGTTTGACCCGGGCCGTCCATGCCCTGGATAACGGCTGCAGGATCATGCTCCAGCTTCACCACCCCGGCCGGCAGATCATGGCTCCCGAGGCGTCTCCTCCGCCCATGCCTCCGGCTTTATGGGCCTATCTGGAACGAAGCGGGTACGTGCCGCCTCCGCCGACAGGGCCGCTGCCCGAACCGACCGCCCCATCGGCGATTTTCGATGCCACGTTCAACCGGACGCCGCGGGCGCTGGAGGTCGAGGAGATCGAGGCCATTATCGCGGCCTACGCCCAGGGCATCCGGCGGGCCCGGGAAGCCGGGTTCGACGGAGTACAGCTTCACGCCGCCCACGGATGGCTGCTCAGCGCCTTCATGTCTCCCCACACCAACCGGCGCGACGACAACTACGGAGGCTCCACCGGGAATCGGGTTCGGATCGTGCGAGAAATCTGTACCCGCGGGCATCAAGAGGCCGGCATCGACTTCCCCATCCTGATCAAGATGAACACCACCGATTTCTTCGAAGACGGCACCGACCTGGAGGAATCGGCTCGGGTGGGGAAGCTGCTGGCCGAAACGGGTTTTGCCGCCCTGGAAACCAGCGGAGGGATGTGGGAATCGACGACGCGTTCAGAGGATGAGTTGGGATGGCCGCCCGTACTGCTGCCCGAATCCCGCACCGGCATCAAGACCAGGGAGCAGGAGGCCTATTTCCTGCCAGGGGCCGAAGCGGTGAAAAAGGCGGTCGATGTGCCTGTCATCCTGGTGGGCGGCATCCGGTCGGCCAGTCGGATCGAAGAGATACTGGCCTCGGGAGCAGCCGATTTCGTGGCCCTGTCACGGCCTCTGATCCGGCAGCCGGACCTGCCCAACCGGTGGCTGTCCGGTGACGGGCCGGACAAGGCGGCCTGCATCTCCTGCAACGCCTGTCTGCCGCTGGGCGATCTGCCGACCGGCTGCAAGGCCGTAAAGAAGTGAAGCCGGTGCACCCCTTCCGCTTTCTTCCGATTCCCCGGCCCTGGATCGGAGCGAATGGTCCTGGGCAAGGAGGGGGACAAGAGGCAGCCCTTCTTCGATCTCTTCCACATTGACCCGTCTGTCTTGGGGCTGTTTTCCCTGAGAGAAGTCAGACAAGATTCTTGCAACGTGGACTGGAGGGCCCGTTTCAGCATCATGAAGCACAAAACCAGGCTTGCTTAATCCTGCATTTCATGAATAATGGCCAGTCAACGGCCGGCCCCTCGTTCGAGGAGCCGGTCCCGGGAAATGGAGGATTCGACGAATGAAATACTTGAGCAGTCTGCTTTGCCTCGGATTGATCATCCTGTTCGCGGCGGGGCCGACTTTGGCCCAGGAGCCCTTTAACGCGGATGAAATCAACCGTTTCATGACCACCTTGCCGGGTTTTGTCTCACTCATGGAAAAGGAAGGGCAGTCTCTGGACGGCGTCAAGAGCCCCGGGGCCTGGGAGCAGTTCAAACTGGGCCTGAAATTCAAGTCGTTCCTGAAGGATCAGGGCTGGCCCGAACCCCAGCGCTTCATTTACGTCGCCTCCCAGGTTAGCAAAGGCCTGGCAGCCGGGCAGGCCGGAAAAAATTCCCCCGAGGTCCAGGCCCAAATGGAGGCGGCGAAACAACAGATCATGAACAATCCGGGGCTGTCGGCTGAACTGAAAAAGCAGATGATGGCCCAATTCGAACAGAGCCAGGCCGCTTACCAGCAGATGCAGGAAGTCGGCAAGGACATCCCGGCCCAGGAGATGTCCCTGATTAAAACCTATCAGGACCAGCTCCTGGCCATATACCAAAACTTTTAGCTTGTTCGACTACGGTCCGCCTTATTCGAATCCGGGGCAGCCCGAATACTCGGCCTGTTCCCGGGATAAGGGAAAGGCCTGACATTTCAATGGTCTGAATGGGTGAATCCGGCAGAAATATCCCTCTTCCGGACTCCGGCCCCTGGTCAGCCAGGGGCATTTTTTCAGGTACCGGCCCGTCTTGGGGTTGACCCAGGCCTTGTACAATTCGTATCCCGACCGCTTTTCCATAACAGTCAGTCCCAACAGGCGCTCCCGACCGGCGGTCCGCCATGACCGGACCTCATCTTCGGACAGAACGCCCTGGAAGGCGTCCCGGAACCGCCGGCAGCATAGTCCGCATTTCTTGCAGACAAAACCCTCGGGCGGCCGATCCCATTCGGCGCGGACCTTGTCGGACAGGGCCTTAGCTTCCAGACCTTCCCAGGCGGCCACGGTCGTGAGCTGGGTCTGAAGTATGGCCGCCGTATCCAGGCCGATGTAATGGTAGAGCGGTTTGGGATAAATCAGCGCCGCATCGGTCCCTTCCCGAAAAATCCGGGTCAGGATCATTTTCTTGCTGTGGTCGTATTCATCCTTGACCTGCCACCCGTGCTTGAGCAGATATTTTTCCAGGATGGACAAAGTGAGCCCGACGTCCTGCATGTCCTCGACCCCCGACGCCTGACCGCCAGCCGGCCTCCGTCCGGAGTTGCCCGGCCCGGCTGGAGCCGGTCCTCCACATGAGGGCCGGCGGTCCGTTACAAGATTATTTAATCGTAAAAACAGGTAAATAGGAGATAGAAAGTGATCAGGGGTCGGGGTTGGACAGAGAAATCCAGTCCGACTTGCGCCGCCTGTCGGTGGGAGAGGAAGCCCAGGATATACAGGCCGTTCTCAACATGGTCCACATTATAAATCCGGACCGGGCCGTTGTTCAATGGATTATTTTAAAGCCCGCCGACCTTTCAGTCTTCGGCATCGTCCAGATAGAGGCCGGTCATGGTGTATATTTCGGTCCAGCGCATTTCGCACTTGGTGCAGTATTTGGTTTTTTTCAGTGTCTTGCCCTCCCAGGCCGTGGCATCCTCGACCACGTCCTCGGCGTAGCAGTAGGGGCAAAGTCCGCCTTCCCGATATTCTTCGAATTCCTCGGTGGTTGCCATTCGGGCCATGTCACACCTCCCATTGGACTATGATTCAATATACCGGACGGGAGGGTGGTTCGCCAGTTTGCGGCCCGGGGATCAGACCCAGTAGGTGTCCCACCAGTGCGGGGATGATGATTTGTGCTTCGTCACCCGGACGGTTTTCGAGGCCGGTTTCGCCGTTGGTTCCGCTTCCTCTTCCTCCTCGTCCTCTTCCTCCTCGTCCTCCTCGTCCTCGTCCTGACCTTCGTTCAACAGGTCCACGAGGGGCGGTGCGGGTTTGAACTTCACGGTCCGCTGGGCCGGCACCTCGATGGTTTCACCGGTGCGAGGATTTCTTCCCGGCCGGGCCGGGGTCTCTTTGGGAGAAAACGTTCCAATGGGAGCCAAGGTCACCTTACCGCCCGCCCGGACTTCGGTCGAAATGGTCTGGAACACAGCATTGAGGAAACGATTTGCGTCTGCTTTACTCAGCCCGGTTTCCCGCGAGATTCGGGCCGCCAATTCGGATTTTGTCATATTGAACACCTCCATGGGACCGGACGGCCGGTCGGACCTGACTATATACCAGATTGATCCGAGTTGCAAAAGAGACCGGACGGCCGCCTCCGGCCCGGGCCAAGCGTCGGCATCAGATTTTTTTATGTGAACCGATTGGCCGGGGCCGTTTTTTCTTTCCCCGGGCCAACGGTTTTTCTATAGTCGCAAGACGGTTCGGCGTCCGGTCGGGACGCACCAGGAGGTGACCGGTGGCATTCAGCCTGGCGATCATCATCGTGGTCGGGCTATTGGCCGACGCGATTTTCAGGCGCTTCAAACTGCCCGGTCTGGTGGGCATGCTGCTGGCGGGCGTGCTGGCCGGGCCGTACGCCCTGGACCTGCTGGCCCCGGACATGATGCTTGTTTCTTACGACTTCCGTCTGATCGCCCTGATCGTGATCCTGCTCCGGGCCGGTTTTGAACTGCGCAGGGACACCCTCCACCGGGTCGGCACGGCGGCTTTGACCATGAGCTGCGTCCCGGCGGTCTTCGAGATCGTCGGGGTCACCCTGCTGGCGCCCTACCTGCTCGGCCTGACTTGGCTCGAATCTGCCATCCTGGGATGCATCCTGGGAGCGGTCTCCCCGGCCGTGGTCGTCCCCCTGATGATCGATTTCATGGAACGAGGCAAAGGTGAGGACAAGGGCATTCCCACCCTGATCCTGGCCGCCTCCTCCATAGACGACGTCTTCGTCATCGTCATTTTCACCATCCTCATGGGTATGACCGGCGGCGGGGCGGTCAACTGGGCCTGGCAGATCGCCGGCATACCCGTCTCGATCATCCTGGGCATCGTCTCCGGTCTGGTGCCCGGCTATCTGCTCTGGCTGCTCTTCCGACGCTACGACCTCAGGCCGCCCCGCCGGACCATCGTCGTTCTGGGCGTGGCCATCGGCCTGATGTGGCTGGAAAAGGCCCTGCACGGCATCGTGCCTCTGGCCGGCCTGCTGGGCGTCATGGCCATCGGTTTCATCATCCTGGAAAAGGAAGAGGCCCTGGCCCATATCATCTCATCGAAACTGAAGAAAGTCTGGGTTTTCGCCGAACTGCTGCTTTTCGTCCTGGTGGGGTCCCAGGTCAACGTGGGGGTGGCCTGGCGGGCCGGGCTGGCCGGCAGCCTGGTCATCCTGGGCGGGCTGGCCTTCCGCAGCCTGGGCACCTGGGTCTCCCTGGCCGGTACCGACCTGAA
>Ga0180009_10007352_pt1 | contig 11285 bp, 13 predicted proteins | sample OS_PC_MetaG_FD_123537 | JGI IMG/M metagenome (GOLD analysis project Ga0180009, IMG submission 123537) | Groundwater microbial communities from the Aspo Hard Rock Laboratory (HRL) deep subsurface site, Sweden - OS_PC_MetaG | ecosystem: Environmental > Aquatic > Deep subsurface > Groundwater...
ACACTTCATTCTGCCTGAGTACAATGACCTCATTTTCTAATGCCTCTACCCTTTGCTCCAATTCTTTAAAGGTGAATTTTCTGGCCATTTTTTCTCTCCAATGGATTTAAACATAAAAATGCCATATTATGACGAAGGTGTTTGATTTGAAAGGTCCTAAATAAAACAATCATTTAAAAGGATTATACTTTCTATCTAAAATTATTAATTGATCAAAATTATTGATCATTAAATTGGGATATTTCTTTAATCCAATTTACCATGACCTCAAGTGCAAGGCCTATGTTCCCAATCTGGCAATGATTATCAGCATGAGTATGGTTTTTAAAAACTTTAGCAGTTACGGATTTGGCATTTGTCAATGCTCTTACTTGCATCTTATGTGCCTTAAAAGGGATGAAATGATCATTTCTACCAGTAAGAATCAGAACATCTTGTTTTACCGATTTTGAATGAAGATTTTTCTCATTTAAATTAAAAACCATCTCCTCAAATGCCTCTAAAGGCACTTCTTTTTTTGTGATGTACATCATTTGAAAACTTTGCCACGCTTGTATCCCTTGTCCCTTTTTTATTGAATTTAATATCATTTTATTTGATATTTTCTTAAGGTATTTCGCAAATAATATGTGTAGCTTTTGAAAAATAATGTTCAGGTTTTTTATGTAATCGTAAGCAACGCTCGAAGCAATCACTCTTTTGATTCGAGGTTCAAAGGCAGCAGCCCTAAAGCAAAACCAACCACCCATAGAAAATCATAGTAATGTAACCGCATCTAATTTGAAATAATCTAAAACAGCTTTTGTCGGTTTTTCCCACCTGTAGTCAAATGCAAGTCCGTATTTTCTCAAAGCATTCCCTTGTCCAGGACCTTCAAAGCCTATTACGTCATAACCGTGCTCTGAAAAATACCTCATGGGCGAATACCACTCTTCTATAAAAGAATCAAAACCCCCATGTATCACTATTGTGCCCTTTTTCTCTCCAGTTGTTTTTAGTTTTATTGCCGGTAAGGCAACTGTTTCATACGGCACTTCAAATCTTTCTATCCCTTCGCCCTTGAACGCTCTGTAGAAACATTCACTGAAGTTATCATACATCCTTTGTTTCTCTTCACTCCTCTCTAAAATATAGAATTCAGCTGCCCTGTAATGAAATGCTGCATCCATATATCTTTTTTCACAAAGAGCTGCTTGAGCAAGCCTTACCATTTCTCTTTTCCAGTCATTAAAATTTGTAATCCTTTGGCCCACTCTTTTCATGTCTTCAAATTTTGTGTATCCGAGAGAATGCCAGCGATTTAGTTGGAAATTGAAGACAGATTTTTTATGGAAAACTTGGTATCCTACAGGGAATACTATTTTGATTTTATCAGTGTCTGTCATTGAATATTTTATTTTTTAAGCATTCAATTTGCCTTATTCGGCCAAATAAAAGGCTGAGGTATCCTTTCTCTGCACGATTTTTTGATTCAACTTCAATTAAGGAAACTGTATCGGAACCATAACCATTATTTCAGAGGGCCGTACAGGAATACCCGGATAACTGCCTGTATCGCGTCCCCTTCTAAGCCATCGAACAATACGTTGATTCGTCGTATCATCAACCCGAAGCAAAAGGATCATCATATCTTCCGGTTCAGGGAAAGAGTTTTGTCCGCCGTCTGACACACGACCTCTAAAACTATCAGTTTTTACATAGAATTTTGGCCAATGGAGATGGGGTTTCTTATCAGTACCAACATTGGCAATCGTAATCCAATAATGCAGATTTAAGGCCCGGTCTGTTCTGTATCCATCAATTGAACCGGTTACTGGAAAATCTAATCTGTTTTCTATCAACGACCCAGGCGGCGGATTCATAATTACAGAGTCTGCATACACATTTTGGGAAAGGCAGAGAACCACCATAACTGTCAATACTACAATACTACCCGAATATTTTGTAATCTTCATCATTTGCTGCCCCTTTTAATTTTAAATTCTTCAGACGACATTGTCGTGATATCGGATAGATGAGGAAAATAAAAACCAACATCTCTTAGAGTGTTTACCACCGCATAGTCTTGATACCCGACAAACGACTTATCTGTTGATTCTCCTACCGCTAATAAAACAATAGCCCCGGTTTTCACATTCCCAGGAACAGATATGCGGTATTTAAATTCAACGCCATCTCTTGTTTTATCGGTGAGACGTATTTGAGGCCATAATTGCAAACCACTGAGGATACCAATCCAGTATTTTTCAGATTCATTTTGTTTGTATATACTTCCTTGGACCTCTAATTGAGGAGGGTTTATTTCTTCATAGTATTTTGTGATCTTTATTTGATGGATAGAAGATGGTTTGCGATCAGAAGCAGAATTGGTTTTATTGCTTGCTATCTTCGGGGGCAGCTCGTCTCTGATTCGGATAATTTCTAGGGTTTCTCGCTGCCCATCTATTATTTGATTCAATGTTTCAATAATACTGTTGTTTGACAATTCGCTCCGATAAAAGCTCACCACTGCCAGCAAAAGACCAATTATAGTTATTACCATTGCAAGGTCGAGAACGATTCGACATCTCTTTAGCCGCGCCAATTGGAATGATATCCAAGCAATGATTTTCATTTATCTTCGCTTAATTCATAATGGATCGTTTGGGATAATTTTTGTATATATATAGCTCCGCCTTTTTCCTTACAGGGTTTAGGTTGTTCAGAAAGCATGAATTTGTTTCCTGATTATCTATATAAGGAGTTTTAGGAAAAATCAATCCGGGTAAACCCTGAGTTTCAAAGAAAAAAGGCATTATTTTTTTTGAGATGAAAAATTAAGATAGAAAAGACAGCCTGCAATACTGCCTGCACCGTCCGCTATAATGTCCGGGACAGAGGCGCACCGTGAGGGAACAAAGGCCTGGTGGATCTCATCGGATATCCCGAAAAAACAGGAAAAAAAAATAGTAATGATGGTTATTTTTACAGGGGACCAGAAAGGTTTTTCCGCTGTTAAATCTCTTGCACAAAGGATGGCCAGAAGGGCATAGACACCAAAATGGATAACCTTGTCATCATAGGCAAATAAGGGCTCTGAAATAAGGGAGGGGTAAGAAGACTGCCAGGCAATAAAGGTGCACAGGGCAAGCACCGGCAGTCTGTAGAGAAAAATCAGGTTCAGATGCTTAGAAGATGGCCTCATTTAATGTTCTTTTCTTAATATGATCCAGGACAGGGTCGATGAATTCAGTTATGGAAATTCCCATCCTGACCTTTCCGTCAAGGGTTCTGATGGAAAGAGTGTTGGTTTGTTTTTCTTTGTCCCCGATGGTGATAATCAGTGGAATATAGGAAAGCTGTGCATCCCGGATCTTTTTTTTCAGGGTTTCATTTCTCCTGTCCACTTCGCATCTGATGTCGTGGGTTTCAAGTTCTTTTCTGATCGTTTCGGCATGATCTGCCAGATCCTGGTTGATGGGCAGCAGGATAGCCTGTACAGGTGCCAGCCATAAGGGGAATTTGCCGGCAAAATGCTCCACAAGGATGCCGAAAAATCTTTCCAGAGATCCGTAAATGACGCGATGGATCATGATGGGCCGGTGCTTTTCATTATCAGCGCCTTTGTAGCTCAGGTCAAATCGTTCCGGCAAAGCCATGTCCAGCTGGACCGTTCCGCATTGCCAGGTCCTTCCCAAAGCATCCTTTATGTGGATATCAATTTTAGGGCCGTAAAATGCGCCGTCTCCTTCGTTGATAAAATATTCCCGGCCGTACTGATCCAGTGCGGCTTTAAGACCGTTTGTGGCCTCGTCCCACTGTTCGTCAGACCCGATGGATTTTTTGGGCCGGGTGGACAGTTCCAGGTGAAAGTCCAGGCCGAACCGGCTGTAGATCCTCTGGGCCAGTTCCAGGACGCCGAGAACTTCAGTTCCGATTTGATCCGGGGTCATGAAAATATGGGCATCATCCTGATGAAAGGCCCGGACCCTGAACAATCCTGACAGTGCGCCTGAAAGTTCGTGCCTATGGACCAGGCCGACTTCACCGGCTCTTAAGGGAAGATCCCGGTAAGAGTATGATTTTGTTTTGTACAGCAGCATACCGCCGGGGCAGTTCATGGGCTTGATGGCATATTCTTCTTCATCAATGACCGAGGTGTACATGTTTTCCCGGTAATTTTCCCAGTGTCCGCTTTGTTCCCATAATTTCCGGTTGAGCATGACAGGGGTTTTGGTTTCCACGTATCCGGCAGCCTTGTGCTCATGGCGCCAGTATTCAAGAAGGGCATTCCAGACATCCATGCCCTTGGCATGGAAAAAAGGCATGCCGGCTGCTTCATCATGAAAAGAGTAGAGATCCAGCTGGGTGCCAAGTTTGCGATGATCCCGCTTTTTGGCTTCCTCAATGAGGTTAAGGTAATTGTTCAGCTTTTTTTTGTCAAAAAACGAGATGCCGTAAAGCCTCTGGAGCTGTTCTCTCTGCTGATCCGCTCTCCAGTAGGCACCGGATATTTTCAGCAGTTTGAATCCTTTGATCATCCCGGTATGGGGAATATGGGGGCCGCGGCAAAGATCAATAAATTTGCCGTTCCGGTAAAGGGAAATTTCCTGGGATTCATCCAGTTCATGGATCAGCTCCAGTTTAAACGGGTTGTCCTTGAAGATGTCAAGGGCCTCCTCTTTTGAAACTACCTGTCGTTCAAAGGTGCTCTTGGCAGTAATGATTTTTTTCATTTCCGCTTCAATGGCACCCAGATCGTCTTTTGAAATCGGGTCCATGTCAATGTCATAGTAAAATCCATCTTCCACAACAGGGCCGATGGTCAATTTTGCTTGAGTGTAAAGATTTAACACCGCCTCTGCCATGACATGGGCAGAAGAGTGTCTTAAAATATCAAGACCTTCATCATCATTGGCGGTAATAAAGCTGATGCCGCTGTCTTCTTTGACGGGCAGGCTTAGATCCAGAAGCCGGTCATTTATTTTCATGGCCACGCAATTTCTGGCAAATCCTTCTGAAATACTCCTGGCAATATCCATTCCTGAAGGGAATTTTTCAAAGCTCTTTATACTCTTGTCTGGAAATGTTATGTTAATCATCTTGTTTTCCATTGTGTTTTGTTTTCTGTTAAATGTAAAACATGAATTTTAGAAGAAGTAGTGTAAACAATCAAGGGAAAAAATATTGAAATACAAGTTTATTGAGTCTGATGAGGAATTAAAAGATGTCTGTGATGGCCTTTTAACGGAAAAACGGATCGGTGTGGACCTGGAAGCGGATTCCATGCATTGTTTAAAGGAAAAAATCTGCCTGATCCAGATTGCTTCGGCCAGGGAAGCATTTTTAATTGATCCGTTTGAAATTAAAGAGATGACCCCTTTTATAGATGTGCTTGAAAATAAGGATGTCATGAAAGTCTTCCATGGGGCTGATTTTGATATCAGGAGCCTTGACAGGGATTATCAGGCACAGGTAAACAATCTGTTTGACACGGAAATTGCCTGCCGGTTTCTGGGCATCAAGGAACGGGGGCTTGGCGCCCTGATAAAACGAAACTTTAATGTGGATGTGGATAAGAAATTTCAAAAGGTGGATTGGGCCAAACGCCCGCTCGATCAGGAAATGATAGAATATTCAGTGGGGGATGTGGCCTATCTGGATGAGCTGCATGGGATTATCCATGCAAGGCTTGTGGAAAAAGGGCGGCTTTCCTGGGCCAAAGAAGAGTTTGAGATACAGGCAAAGGTGCGGTATGAAAATAATCATGCGTTCCCCTTGTTTGTAAAATTCAAAGGTGCCGGCAAAATGGATAACCGAAGTCTTGCAGTGCTTGAAAATTTATTACAGGCAAGGCTTTTGATTGCGCAAAAAAAAGACCAGCCTTTGTTTAAAATTTTGTCTAACCCGTCACTAATGACCCTGGCCCACGAGAAACCCGTTACAATTGATCAGATGATGACCATAAGAGCCTTGAGCAAAAAGCAGATGGACATGTACGGAAATCTCTGCCTGGACGCCATTATCAAGGCAAAAAACCTTGAACATAAGGCATTGCCTTCCTATCCAAAGACCCCAAGACCCAGAAAAGATTATCAGGTCCAGGACAGGATTGAACGCCTCAAGAAAATGAGGGAAAAATTGAGCGCTTCAATAGGGATTGAGCCGGGATTTTTATTGAATAATATGGTGATTTCTGCCATTGCCGTTAAAAAACCGTCTACGCCTGAGGCGCTTTTAAAAATTGAAAATGTAAGACAATGGCAGGTGGAAGCAATGGGTGAAAAGATTATCTCAACCCTTGGGTATGGAAAGTCTTAACGGAGAAAAACATGGAACTTGAATTTGTTAAAATGGAAGGCCTTGGTAATGATTTTATCCTCATAGATGATCGGAACAACCATATTGAGCAGTACATGTCGTATCCGGAATTGTCAAAAAAGCTTTGTTCAAGACATTTCGGCATTGGCGCGGACGGGATTATCCTGATTCTTGATGCTTTGGACCATGATATTAAATTTCGCATCTACAACTCCGACGGGTCTCAGGCCCAGATGTGCGGCAACGGTATGCGGTGCTTTGCCAAATATCTGTATGAAAATAAGATAATGAAACCAAAGAAGATACGGGTGGATACAAAGGCGGGAACCGTTATCCCGGAAGTGATCGTTAATGAGAGGGGTCAGGTTTGTTCCGTAAGGGTGGACATGGGGGAACCGGTTCTTTTTTGCAAAGACATTCCCTTTGAAAGCCCCAATGAAAAAGCCATTGAAGAACGTCTGACCGTCGGGGGCAAGGTCTACCAGATGACTGCCCTGTCCATGGGAAATCCCCATGCCGTTCTCTTTGTTGATGATGTGGAAGCCATTGATATTGAAACAATCGGCAGATCCATTGAAACCCATGAGCGGTTTCCAGAGAAGACCAATGTTGAGTTTATTGAAGTTCTAAACAACAGGGAATTGAAAATGAAGGTCTGGGAACGGGGCGCCGGGATTACCCTTGCCTGCGGCACAGGTGCCTGTGCCGCACTTGTTGCGGCAAACCTCACGGGCAGGGTCCAGGATAACGCTGTTGTTCACCTGGACGGCGGAGATCTTGACATTCACTGGGACAAAGAGACAAACCATGTTTTTAAGACAGGTCCTGCCAACCTGGTCTTTGAGGGCCGGATCAGGATTTAAAATCGTTAGGGTTCAGGCCAGAGAGCATAAAAATGGCTGACCGGTCCGTGACCCTTGCCGGTCGTATAGTTGGCCCCTGCTGCAAGGGCACTTGTGATATAGGCTTTGGCATTTTTCACAGCGGTTTCAAGCGCCACTCCCCTGGCAAGATTGGCACACACGGCCGAAGACAGGGTGCAGCCGGTGCCGTGGGAGTTGGGGGTGTTGATGCGGGTGCCGGGAAGTCTGATCAGGGTATCCATGTCTTTTCGGTACAAAAGATCACAGCTGTCCTCCTGGGTGAGATGACCGCCTTTGAGCAGGACATTGGCACAGCCCAGGCTTGCAAGATCCTTTACCGCCCGGGTCATGTCTTCTATGGTTTCAACCTTTTGATCCAGCAGAACCGATGCTTCGGGCAGGTTGGGTGTGATAATAAAGGCTTTGGGGATAAGGATGGTTTTTAATGCATGAACCGCATCACTTAAGAGCAGGTTGTCCCCGCTCTTGGATATCATGACCGGGTCCAGCACAATATTGGGGCAGTGCCACTGGACAAGTTTTTTGGCCACCATTTCAATGACTTCCGGGGAGTGGAGCATACCGATTTTTACGGCATCCGTACCAATATCTTCCATAACCGCATCAATCTGCTGACCGATAAATTCAGGGGGCACCGGAAAAATACCCGTGACCACCCGGGTGTTCTGGGCGGTCAGTGCGGTAATGGCAGACATTCCAAAACAGCCAAGGGCGGAAAAGGTTTTTAAATCCGCCTGGATACCGGCGCCGCCGCCGCTGTCTGAGCCTGCTATGGTCAATGCCCTGAAATAGGATTTCATGATTGTTTCTCCTGTTGGGTTTGTTCAAAAATATGGACAAGCTGTCGGCTTGCTTCAAAGGAATCTGTTGCCGAACAGATGGCAGATACTACGGCAATGGCACTGGCGCCGGCTTTCAGGACTTCTATGGCATTGGAGGCACCCAGTCCGCCGATGGCCACCAGGGGGTGGCGGGAATAGCCCTTTATTTTTTTAAGGCCTTCAATGCCCCAGGGGGTCTTGGTATCTGTTTTTGTTGGAGTGGAAAAGACAGGGCTGACCCCCAGGTAGTCCACATCCAGGTCCTGGGCTGCTTTTACATCTTCCCAGGTTTCCACGGACAGCCCGATGACAGCCCCGGGACCCATCAGTCTTCGGGCATGGTCATAGGGCATGTCGCTCTGGCCAAGATGGACCCCTGCAGCCTTTGCCGCCAGGGCAATATCCACCCGGTCGTTGATGATCAGGGGGATTCCGGTGGGTTTCAGAAGGGCGGCAAGGCTCAGTGCTTTTTTTAAAAACAGCCGGGTGCCAATATCTTTTTCTCTGAGCTGAACACAGGAAATTCCTGCCCTGACCGCATCCTGAACAATTGATTCAAGCGCTTTTCCTAAGCAGGCTTTCCGGTCTGTTACAAGATAAATTCCTTTCATGATCTTCCTTTAAGCTTTAAAGAATTCCTTGATATGGGTTTGGGATAATTGATAAAGGCTATCAATAAAATTGACCTGGAGAGAGCCGGGGCCCTGGGCAGTCCGGGCGGCCATTTCTCCTGCAATGCCCATGACTGCCATGGCATGGGCGGCCGCCTTGTCAACTTCAGGATTTACGGCTGCAAAAGCGCCGCAAAGAGCTGTGGCAGTGCAGCCAAGACCTGTGACGTAAGGCATCATGGCGTGACCGTTTTTCACCTGGAGAAGGGTTTCTTGTGATACAATATAATCTATTTTCCCGGTAATGCAGACCACACAGCCATATTCCCTGGCAAGCGCCTTGGCAGCATCAACGGCCTGATCCGAGGCGCTGGTGCTGTCAACGCCCTTGGTTTTCTGATCCTGTTGGCAAAGTGCCATGATTTCCGAGCCGTTTCCCCGGATAATGGACGGCGGGGTTGCCTGGATCAGTTGTCTTGCGGTCCGGGTCCTGTACTGGGTCGCACCAACGCCCACAGGATCGATGATGATGGGGATCTTTCGTTGTGCGGCTTTCTTGGCAGCCTTGAACATGGCCTCAATCCAGGCATCGCTCAAGGTGCCGATATTAATGACCAGGGCTCCGGCAATCCCTGTCATCTCTTCTACTTCAGGCAGGGCGTGGGCCATGACCGGGGAAGCGCCGATGGCCAGCAAGGCATTGGCCGTCGTGTTCATGACCACATAATTGGTGATGTTGTGGACCAGGGGGGCAGTTTTTCTTATTTTTTCAACATCTTTAAAAATACTTGACGCATTGATTGTCATTGGGAGTCTCCTTATTTCCAGGTATGGATGAGCGCTGCTGCATCCACTTTGTTTTTAATGAGGCCGTATGTCAGGGCAAAGTCGGCAAAGGCCTGCCATTTGACAGGATTGTGCCCCAACTTGACGGCAAAATAGGGCCGGGTCAATTCAAACGCCAGGGTTTCAATTGTTTTATCCGCCTGGGGCACGGCAGCAAGATAGGTTGCCAGGGCATCTTCAGGATGGGCGGTTGTATAGGCAAACGCCTTTTCAAGGGCTGCAACAAAGCCTTTGACAGCAGCGGGTTTTTTTTCCAGGGTTTTTTGACCGCAGACAATAATTAATTCTTCATAATCCGGAATCCCCCATTTTTCCAGTTCAAAAAATCGGGCCGTATACCCGTGCTGGGCCATGCCCACGGTTTCATAGGTCTTAAAAGGCCCCATGATGGCATCTACTTTTTTGGAAACCAGTGCCGGCAGGATGGTAAACCCCACATTCACAGGGGTGTAATCCTGGATCTTGTTGATGGCCGCAAAAGCATCCAGCATAACATCCATGAGTCCGGGAACTGTATAGCCGATTTTTTTATGGGACAGGTCTTCAGGATTTTTAATACCCGAGTTCTCCAGAAAGAGCAGGGTGGTCAACGGGTGGGTCACCTGGGGAGCCACCACCTTTATATTCAGACCCTGGTCAGCCGCAATAATGGCCTGGGGCTGGTAAGAGACGGCAAGGTCCATATTGCCGGATGCGGCAAGTTTTAAAGCATCCGATGTTTCCGACGGGCTGATGATACTGACTTCAATGCCCTGATCAAAAAAATATCCTTTTTCCTGTGCCACATAAAGGGGCAGGTGATCCACATTAGGGAACCAGTCCAGCATGAGACTGAGTTTCTCCCCTGCCATAAGGACAGAGCTTTGGAACAACGTGAATGCCAAAATAAATCCGATAATCTTTTTTTTCATAAGTTGTTTTCCTTTGTTATTTCCATTTTATGATTTTTCGTTCTAAAACGCCTACCAGCCACCACATGGTAAGGCCCATGGCAGTGAGCCACCCGATGGCGGCAAATACCAGGTCCACCTGAAGTCTTGCATTGGACTGGATCATGAGAAACCCCAGTCCCTGCTGGGCGCCAACCCATTCTCCGATCACAGCCCCGATGGTGGCCACGGTGACCCCCACCTTTAAACCGGCAAAAAAACGGGGCAGGGCCCAGGGCCAGTACAGCAGTATCAGGGTTTTATAAAAAGAAGCTCCCATGAGGCGGAACAATACCCTGAATTCCGGATCACAGCTTTTAAGCCCTTCCAGAAGGCTGACGCAGATGGGAAAAAAAATAATGATCCATGCCATGAACACTTTGGAGGCAATCCCATACCCCAGCCAGACCACCAAAAGCGGTGCCAGGGCAAACACGGGTATGGCCTGGGATGCCACCAGGAACGGGGCAAGTGCTTTTTCCATGGCAGGCTTGGCAAACATGATAATGGCCAGGGGGACTGCGGTGCAAACGGCCAGACCAATCCCCATTAAGATTTCCGTAAAAGTGACGGCCGCATGGGGTAAAATAAGGGGAGCCCGGACCAGGGCAACGGCAAAGATGCTTGACGGGGGCGGCAGGATAAAAACAGGAATCGCCAGGAGTCGGACAACAGCCTCCCAAAGTCCCAGGATCACTGCCACAACCAGGGCTGCCAGCAGATTAACCCGGTTCATGGATCAGATCTTTCTCAAGCATGTCCAGGACATCTGCCTTGATTTCCAGTAATGCCGGGTCATTGAATTTCCTGGGTTTGGGAGATTCCAGGACAAAATGCCGGAATATCGTCATAGGCATGGGGGTGAGCAGGTAAATCTCATCTGCCAGGAGCAGG
>Ga0180009_10007353_pt1 | contig 11285 bp, 8 predicted proteins | sample OS_PC_MetaG_FD_123537 | JGI IMG/M metagenome (GOLD analysis project Ga0180009, IMG submission 123537) | Groundwater microbial communities from the Aspo Hard Rock Laboratory (HRL) deep subsurface site, Sweden - OS_PC_MetaG | ecosystem: Environmental > Aquatic > Deep subsurface > Groundwater...
AAAGCAAACGGTTGAATGCGGCTATGGATACGGATTATCTGGAGAATGTTATGTTTAAGTGACAGACACCGGCAACCAGGCAAAGCATAGGGGCTTCTTAATATTTACATGCGTTGGCCCTGTAAACATCATTCACGGACCTTGACAAAAAACAGGGCGGCAAGTATTCCTTTATTTAAAAACCGATCCACAATTTTTAAGGAGAGTTGCCATGACCGATCATACCCCGAAGCTCTTGGATGCACTGGATGCTTTTGAAGATGGTATTTATATTGTAAATGATAATTATACGGTTGAATACATGAATAAATTCATGAAAGTGTTGTTTGGTGAAGGGGTTGGCAAGAAATGCCACAGCGTATTGATCGGATCGGAAAAACCATGCGACTGGTGCAATTATAAAGAAATTTTTAATAAAAATGAAACCCATCACAGTCAGGTCTATATCGAATCAGTGGATAAAATTTTTTCCCTGTCAGAACTGCCGGTAACCAACCAGGACGGTACAAAATCCAAGCTCTCCATATACCGGGACATCACTCACAATGTGCGGCAGGAGGAAAGGCTCAAATCCTCCAAGGCAAGCTATCAACGGCTTTTTACACATGTAGGGTGCGGGGTGTTTATCAGCAGTAAGGAGGGGCGGTTTTTAGATGTCAACCCCACCTTGTTGAAAATGCTCGGATATAAGAATAAAGAAGAGTTCCTTTCCCTTGATCTTGCAAGGGATGTGTATTTAAATCCTTTAGACAGGCGAAAATATACACAAATTATAGAAAAAAAAGGGCAGGTCGTCGATTACGAGGTGAAATGGCGGCAACGGGACGGCCACATACTGCATCTTCTTTTAACCAGTAATGTCAGGTATGACACCAAAGGAGACATCCTGGGATATGAAGGGATCGTTGTGGACCAGACCCGGAGAAAGAAACATGAAATCGAGATAAAAGAAGCCCATGATTTTTTGGATAAGATCATTTCATGTTCCCCCAATGCCATTATGGCAATGGATATGAACGGAGTTATCCGACTGTGGAACCAGGGTGCTGAAAATATCTTCGGGGTAAAATCTGCCGAGGTGGTCGGAAAAATGACCATCCAGCAGATTTTTTCCAATAAAGTGGCCAAAAAGGTCATGGAAATGATGAGAGATGAAAAGTTCGGGGGCAAGGGCAAGCTTAATTCTTATCCATTGAATTTTAAAAAGGACAATGGGGAACTGGTGGAAGGGAATTTGTCTACCAGCCTTATTTATGATGATAAAGGCAAAGAGGTGGCATCTGTCGGGTTGTTTGTCGATCTAAAAGAACGGCTCCAGACAGAAAGGGAATTGGGCGCAGCAAGACAACATCTGCTCCAGTCAGAGAAACTGGCTGCCATGGGAAGACTCACATCCCAGATTGCCCACGAGTTGAATAATCCGTTGTTTGGTATCATGAACACCCTTGAATTGATGAAAACCGAAATTTCACCTGAAAACAAGAGACGACGGCTTTTAGATATGTCATTGTCAGAGATTGAGCGGCTGGCAGACATGCTCAAGAAAATGCTGTCCTTTTCAAGACCGGATCAGGACAAGCGTGTTGAGATAGACATTAACGTGGTTATTGATGAGCTGCTGCTGCTGTATGAAAAACGGCTAAGGGAAAACAGCATAAAGGTAATCCTTGATCTTGCTGAAAATCCGGGAACTGTTTTTGCATCCAAGGATCAATTGCGCCAGGTATTTATCAATATGTTTTCCAATGCCATGTATGCCATGCCCGATGGCGGTGAACTTCAAATATCCACTAAGGTCAGTTCTGAAAAGCTTTATATCATCATCAAGGATACAGGGACGGGTATAAAACCTGTTCATATAAAAAAGATTTTTGATTCATTCTTTACGACCAAGACGGAAAGCGTTCAAGGTGTTGGCCTGGGACTTTCCGTCTGCTATGGGTTTATCAAGGACCATGATGGGGATATCACAGTTGAATCTGAAGAGGGACAATGGACAAAGTTTACCATCACGCTTCCCATTGCAGGTAAGTAGAGTGTAAAAGGAAAAAATAGCTGCCGTAAGATCTGAAATCTTCCTTTACCCCCTGATATTTTTTCAAAAAAGTATCAGGGGGTAAAAAAAACATAAAAAATAATTCCGTCCAAATTGTCAGATAACACCTGGAATTCGCTGAAAGTCCTTTACCTCGTAGAGTTTCGTTGAATTGCCTCGAATAGAAATTATTGTTATTACTGTTATTATAGGAATGATTATTTGCTTGACAAAAGATATTTTATGAAATAACTATAATAACTAAAAATAGAAAGTCACCTAAATATTAACAAGGAGGGTGTTATGGAAGACACGTTGACTGTATTCACCGCGAGCAAATACTGCAATGTTTCGTCTAAAACCATTATCAACTGGGTTGAAGCCGGACACATTAAAGCATATCGAACCGTTGGCGGACATCGCAGGATAAAAAAGTCTGATCTTGAGACATTTATGAGAAGCCAGGGGATCCCCATTCCGGAAGAAAAAGAGGAGGGCGCCAGAAAAAAGATTCTTGTTGTAGATGATGATATGATCATTGTTGAGTCAATTGTACAGGCTTTGGAAGAAGATGAGTTTGACTATGAGGTGATTTCAGCATCAGACGGTTTTGAAGCAGGTCTCCAGGTCAATCATTTTCATCCTGATCTTTTGATTCTTGATATTATGATGCCGGATATCAAGGGGTATGAAGTCTGTAAAAAAATCAAGGCAAATGAAAAAACAAAAGAGATAAAAATTATCGTATTATCCGCATACCTGGATGATGATAAGTTCGCCCAGATGAAAGAGAATGGAGCGGATGTCTGTTTTTCAAAGCCGTTGCCCCTGTCCAAGCTCAAGGATGAAGTGGCCAAATTATTGGGATTAAAATAGGAGGGAGGCAGATCATGAAATTAAAAGAATCTTTGGAAAAAAAGAGATTTGTTGTAACGTCCGAAGTGCAGGTTCCTCTCGGAGATGAAGAACCCGAGGGACTTGTTGAAAGCCTTGGCAGGGTAAAAGGCCGTGTGGACGGTGTATCTGTTTCGGAAATAGAACTTGAAGGAGTGGTAAGTGACACCATCAAAACATGTGGTCTTTTAAACGAGAATAATTTGAATGCCATTTATCAAACCACTACAAGAGATAAAAACCGTTTCCAACTGCAAAAGGACCTGACGCTTGCCCATGAGACCGGTGTGGAAAATCTTCTGGTATTTACCGAAGATTACAGGATTGCAGGAGATACCCTTCAAGAATCAATGTTCTTCCATGTTGATTCAGGGAAACTGGCATCGGTTATGGATCATTTGAAACAAGGGGTTTCAATTGAAGGAAAAGAGCTTGACAGCAAGATTGAGTTCGTACTGGGTTCCGGAATTGAAACACCCTGGGGAAAAAACATGCCAAAGCGCGGCATGGAAGAAATGGAAGATATGATGAATGTGGGTGCAGGATATTTTCTAACAACGCCTATTTTTGATATTGATCAGTTTGCAAAGTTCATGAAGCAGGTTGCGCCGTTTAAAGTCCCTGTCATTGCTGAGGTTATGATTTTGAGAACCGCAGGGATGGGCAAATTTCTGAACCGTCATTTTAAATCCGGGCTTGTACCTGAGTGGGTTATCCAGAAGCTTTTGAAAGCACCTAATAAGCAGAAAGCGAGTATGGAGCTTTTTGCCGATACTGTTAACAGTCTGAAAGATATTTGCCAGGGGGTTCATATCATTACCATTGGAGGTGTTGATAACCTGGTGCAGTATCTGAACGCAGCCAAATTAAGATAAGGGAGAGCTTTGAAATGGCAGAGGCAATTAAGATTGATACCCTTGACATTGAATTTAAAGATGAGGTTCTTGGAAAGGTACCTGATGCAAACTTTGATCTTTGTCTGACATGTGGGACCTGCACAGGAGGGTGTGCGGCTTCGGAGCTGATGGACATGGATCCGAGAAAGCTCATACGAATGTTGAATTTAGGGATGGATGATGAAATACGCAAGTCAGACTGGAAGTGGGTGTGCAGTATGTGCGCACGTTGTGTATCCGCCTGTCCCATGAAAATTAATATCCCGGCACTGGTGTTTAATCTGCGGGCAAGTGTTCCCAGGGAAAAAAGACCGAAAGGAATCCTTGGTTCCTGTGACCAGCATATTCGAACCGGCAGTGCAATGGGGGCTAAGAAGGATGATTTTGAATTCACTGTCCTGGATGTGGCCGAGGAAATCCGGGAAGACCAGCCGGGGTTTGAGGATTTAGAGGTTTCAGTAGATCGGGTAGGTGCCACAATGGTACTGAACCAGAACTCCAGGGAACCTGTAACAGAACCCGAGGAAATGGGACCTTTGTGGAAAATTCTTCATACCGTCGGTGCAGACTGGACCTATCCGTCCGTGATGTGGGCCGGTGAAAATTACTGCATGTTCATGGCCGATCTTGAGGGATGGAAATATATTGTAGAGGAGTTTGTCCACCATGTGGACAATAATTTAAAAAGCCCTATTGTCGTCAATACCGAGTGAGGGCACTCATACTTTGCGATCCTGGAAGGATTGCGCAGATTTAAGATCCCTCACAAGTTTCAATTGACCACCATTATTGAGTTGTATGCCCAGTGGATAAAAGAGGGTAAATTAAAGGTCAACTCTGACTGGAACAAAGATATCAAAGCCAAATTTACAGTGCAGGATCCCTGCAATATCGGAAGAAAAAGCGGGTCCAATAAAATTGTAGATGACTTGCGCTTTGTCATCAAAACCGTTGTGGGTGAAGAAAATTTTATTGATACCGTACCCAACAGGGGCAATAATTATTGCTGTGGCGGCGGCGGCGGTGCTTTGCAGGCCGGATTTCCCGACGCAAGAAGAGCGTATGGCCAGACGAAATTCAACCAGCTCAAGGCAACCGGTGCAACCTACGTGATTGCACCCTGTCATAATTGTCACGGCCAGGTTGAAGATATTGGCGAACATTTTGGCGGCGGCTGGCATGTTGTCCATTTATGGACGATTATCTGTCTTGCCATGGGCATGCTTTCTGAAACTGAACGAACCTATCTTGGGCCGGATCTGGCTGAAGTGGGACTATAAAAAGGAGGGATCCAAATGGCCGAAAAAGGTAGAGGGTCGGTAATGGTCGTCGGTGCCGGCATCGCAGGTATTCAGGCTTCGCTGGATCTGGCGGATTCAGGGTATCTGGTATACCTCGTAGATAAAGATACAGCCATTGGCGGAACAATGGCGCAATTAGACAAGACCTTTCCCACCAATGACTGCTCAATGTGTATCATTTCCCCGAAACTGGTTGAAGCAGGTCGTCATCTCAATATTGAGCTCATGACCATGACGCAGATTGAAGAAGTCACCGGTGAAGAGGGTGATTTTACAGTAAAATTAAGACAGGAACCCCGATTTATTGATCTTGAAAAATGTACTGCCTGCGGAGAATGTTCCAAAATCTGTCCCGTAGAGCTTCCCAACCAGTTTGACGAAGAGCTGGGTGACAGAAAGGCTGCATTTAAGCTTTACCCCCAGGCAATGCCGTCGGGTTTTGCCATAGAGAAAAAGGACAAGGCCCCCTGCCGTCTGACCTGCCCTGCAGGACTGAATGTGCAAGGCTATGTTCAAATGGTAAAGGAAGGCAAATATAAGGAGTCCCTGGAAATTATCATGGAACAGCTCCCGTTGCCCGGAGTTCTGGGCAGGGTCTGCCCCCATGAGTGCGAGGATGCCTGCAGGCGCTGCCAGGTGGATCAGCCGGTGGCCATAAGGGATTTGAAACGCCTTGCTGCAGACAGTTTTGACCCCAGAGAGGTTGAAATTGAATGTGCTGAAAAGATCGGTAAAAAAGTTGCCATCATCGGTTCCGGACCGGCAGGTCTCTCGGCTGGGTATCATCTGGCCAGAAAAGGGGTGGATGCCACCATATTTGAAGCGCTGCCTAAAGCAGGCGGGATGCTCAGGGTCGGTATTCCGGATCATCGTCTGCCGCCGGAAGTCCTTGATAAGGACATCGAGGTGGTTACCAACCTTGGGGTTGAAATAAAGCTGAACACAGCTCTTGGAAAAGATATCACCGTGGACAGCCTCTTGGCTGACGGGTTTGATGCGGTTTTCCTGGGACTGGGTGCCCACAAAGGGATTGCACTTGGCATCCCGGGAGAAGATCTTGAAGGGGTCCGCCAGGGCGTTGATTTCTTGAGAGAACTCAATCTGACGGGGAAAACCCAGGTTGGAAACAAAGTCGGGATTATCGGCGGCGGAAATGTCGCCATTGACGTGGCAAGGGCTGCTGTTCGACTGGGCGCCCAGGAGGTTACCATCCTTTACCGCAGGACCCGCAAGGAAATGCCGGCCTGGGAAGAGGAAATCTGTGCTGCTGAAGATGAAGGAACAAAGATTGTCTATCTTGCCGCTCCACAGAAACTCATCGAAGAAAACGGCAGGGTCAAGGCCGTTCGCGTGATCAAGATGGAGCTGGGAGAACCGGATAAATCAGGGCGAAGACGCCCGGTGCCTGTTCCCGGCAGCGAGTATGACATTGAGATTGATCAGCTTATTCCTGCCATTGGTCAACGGCCGGATCTTTCTGCTATAGAAAACCTTGCTGATCTGAAAATCAGCAAATGGGATACCACGGAAGTCAATCCCGTCACCCTTTGTACAGACAGGGAAGGCGTATTTGCAGGCGGTGATGTTCAGACAGGACCCAGCGTTGCCATTGCTGCCATCGCAGCCGGTATGGAAGCTGCTGAATCCATTTTCCGGTATCTTACAGGAAAGGATATGGAAGAGGGAAGAGCAATTCCTGTTGTTGAAAACCCTGAATTCCGTCCGGTTGAAGCAGACATGGCAAAAGTGAACCGGTATAAGATGCCGGAGCTGGCCATTGAGAAACGGGCAGGCAATTTTGACGAAGTGGAACTGGGATATGGCAGGGAAGAAGGTCAAAAAGAAGCGGCCAGATGTCTGAACTGCGGATATTGTTCTGAATGCATGCAGTGCGTGGATGCCTGTCTTGCCAATGCGGTTGATCATTCCATGACGGCAAAAGAGCATACCATTCATGTGGGTGCGGTTATCATGGCACCGGGGTTCACCCCGTTTGAACCCACCCAGATGATCACCTACTGCTATGGTCACAGCCCCAACATCATGACCAGCGTAGAATTTGAAAGAATCCTGTCTGCATCCGGTCCCTATGCCGGACACCTTGTCAGACCGTCGGATCATGTGGAACCCAAAAAGATCGCCTGGCTCCAATGTGTGGGTTCACGGGATATCAACAAAGGGGATCATTCCTATTGTTCCGGTGTCTGCTGCATGTATGCCAACAAACAGGCCGTGATTGCAAAGGAACACAGTGCCAAAGGCCTGGATGCAGCCATCTTTTTCATGGACATGAGAACCCATGGCAAAGATTTTGATAAATACAATATCAGGGCTCAGGATGGCGGGGTTCGGTTCGTCAGATCCAGAATCCACTCTGTTTTCCCTGAACCTGGCGATAAATATAGAATTGTTTACTCCACGGAAGCCGGGAGCATGGTTGAAGAGATTTTTGATATGGTTGTCCTTTCCGTTGGTCTGGCGCCCAACAAAGACGCTCAGGCGCTTGCGGACAAGATGGGCATAGAACTCAACAGCCACGGGTTTGCCCATACGGATAACCTGTCGCCCGTGTCCACCAATAAAAAAGGGGTCTATGTCTGTGGTGCCTTCCAGGAACCCAAGGATATCCCCTCATCGGTCATGGAAGCCTCGGCTGCGGCAGCAACCGCCACCATGGCAATGAAAGATGACAGATGGAGCATGACACGGACCAGGGAACTGCCGCCGGAAAGTGATTTTTCAGGGCAGCAGCCAAGGATCGGTGTCTGGGTCTGTAACTGCGGTATCAACATCGGCGGTGTTGCCGATGTACCGGCAGTCAGGGATTATGCCAGCACTTTACCCTATGTGGTCCATGTGGAGGATAAACTGTTTACCTGTTCACAGGATTCCCAGGATAACATGAAAGAGCTGATACAGGAACACAAGCTCAACAGAGTGATTGTGGCAGCCTGTTCTCCGAGAACCCATGAGCCGTTGTTCCAGGAAACCATCCGGGATGCGGGCCTGAACAAGTATCTCTTTGAAATGGCAAATATCCGGGATCAGAATACCTGGGTCCATATGAAGGAGCCGGAAAAGGCAACCCAGAAAGCCAAAGATCTGGTTCGCATGGCTGTCGCCAAGGCAGCGTTAATAGAGCCCTTGCATCAGGTCAGCCTGGATATCCAGAAGTCTGTCCTTGTGGTGGGCGGTGGTGTGGCCGGTATGGAAGCAGCTCTTGGCGCAGCCAGACAGGGCATTAACGTTCATCTGGTTGAAAAAACAGGCACTCTGGGGGGAATTGCAATGCAATTGAATGCCACCTGGAAAGGAGAACCGATTCAGGCGTATCTGACAGACCTGATTGAAAAAACCAAAGCCCATGAGTCTATTCAGCTGTATCTGGATTCCCAGATTAAGGCAACAACTGGATCCATGGGAAATTTTGTGACCCAGATTGCTAAAAACAGTGACAGCAGCCAGGTTTCCATTGAACATGGCGCTGCCATTCTTGCAACCGGCGGCATGGAGTACAAGCCCCATGAATACCTCTATGGTGAAGACCCCAATGTGCTGACCCATCTGGATATGGATGCAGCGTTGCGGGAAGATGATCCAAGGATTGATAAGGCCAGGGCCGTTGTATTTGTCCAATGTGTCGGATCAAGGAACGATGAAAATCCCTATTGCAGCAAAGTCTGCTGTACCCACAGTCTCAAGAGTGCGTTAGCCCTTAAGAAGAAAGATCCAAGGAAACGGGTTTATGTGGTCTACAGGGATATTCGCTCCTATGGGTTCAGAGAAGATCTCTATAAAGAGGCAAGAGAACGGGGTGTGCTGTTTATCCGGTACGACCTTGAAAAGATGCCGAAACTCAGAAAAGATAGCAACGGTGACCTGGAATTTACGGTCATTGATCATGTTCTCCAGATGCCGGTAAAGATCAACCCGGATCTGGTAGTTCTTGCATCCGGTGTGGTTCCCGGTGAGAACAAGAACCTGTTTGAAAAGTTCAAAGTGCCGACAAATGCTGAAGGCTTCCTTGTAGAGGCCCACGCAAAACTGCGGCCGGTTGATTTTGCATCTGACGGCCTGTTTGTGGCAGGTCTTGCCCATTATCCCAAACCCCTTGAAGAAAGCATTGCCCAGGCCCGTGCCGCTGTTGCCCGCGCCATGACAATTCTTTCAAGAGATTCATTGATGGTGGGGGGTGTTGTGGCAGAGGTCACCCGTGAAAAATGTGCGGTCTGCCTGACCTGCGTGAGAACCTGCCCCTATGGGATACCCACGATTCATGCGGATGGGTATGCACAGATTGCTGCCGTGGAATGCCATGGTTGCGGGGCCTGTGTGGCAGAGTGTCCGGGCAAGGCCATTAAACTGAATCATTTTACAGATCCGCAGATTCTGGCAAAAACCGATGCACTTTTTGAAAAGGCGTAAGATTATGTGTAAACTTTTAATCATCAGGATTAATGGAGGCGAATAATGACCCAAGAATTTGAACCCAGGATAATCGCTTTTTGCTGTCAGTACTGAGCGTATGCAGCCGGGGACCTGGCAGGTTCCATGCGACTCTCCTATCCTGCAGATGTCAAAATTATTCAGGTGCCGTGCACAGGCAGGGTGGATATCCTCCATCTTTTAAATGCCATTGAGGATGGTGCGGACGGAGTATATGTGGCAGGATGTCTTGAAGGCGAATGCCACTATTTGGAAGGTAATCTTAAAGCCAGAAGAAAGGTTGAATACGTGAAAAGAACCCTGACGGAACTGGGGATTGAACCTGAACGGGTGGAGATGTACAATCTTTCTTCAGCCCAGGGTGCACGGTTTGCCGAGATTGCCAATGAAATGGTGGAACAGATAAGAGGCCTAGGACCAACACCTGTGAAAAGCAATACTGCGGCATAGGTGGAGTTAATAATTAATTAAACCCTGCCGGACAGCGGAACGCTTTCGGCAGGGTTTGAAAAAAAGATAGAGGTGAACAATGATAGTAGCAGATCGAAAGTCTCTACAGGAGATTTTAGCGATGGTGGAAGACAATAAAAAGATTCTCATCGCAGGATGCAAAGGGTGCGTTACTGTCTGCAATGTCGGCGGGTTAAAAGAAGTTGAAATACTGGCATCCTCAATGAAAATTGCCAGGAAAAAACAGGGAAACGACATTGAGATTGATATTGATGTGTTAGAAAGACAGTGTGACATAGAATATGTGGCCGGAATCAGTGAAAAAGTGGGTGACTATGATGCAGTGATTTCTCTGGCCTGCGGTGTCGGCCCCCAGTTTCTATCTGAAATGTATAAAGACCAGACATTTTATCCTGGGGTTAATACCACCTTTTTTGGTGGAGCCACTCAGCACGGCATATGGGAAGAACGGTGCGCAGGCTGCGGTACCTGTGGTATCCATAATTTCGGCGGGCTGTGCCCCATTGCCAGGTGTGCAAAAAGCTTGATGAACGGCCCCTGCGGCGGATCATCCGGCGGTATCTGTGAAGTGAATAAAGAAACAGAATGCATCTGGGATTCTATTGTGAGAAAGAAAATGGATGCCGGCAGGCTTGAAGACCTTATTGGTGTAAAAGGGATTAAAAACTGGAGAACAGCCAGAGACGGCGGACCGAGAAGAAGTATCAGGGAAGAATTGGTTCAGGGAAATATATAACAGACAAAGGAGAGAACCCACAATGAGTGAGCTTAAATCAGGCAGTAACCTTGAAAAGGTTCTAAAAGCCGGACACTTCGCATTTACAGGAGAATGCGGGCCACCAAAAGGTGCCAATGTAGCGCATTTGAAAGATAAATTAAAACACCTTAAAGGCAATGTAGATGCCGTAAATATGACGGATAACCAGACAGCCGTGGTCAGAATGTCTTCCATGGCAGGGTCTGTACTGATGATCGAAGAAGGGCTTGAACCCAATTTCCAGATGGTCTGCAGGGATCGAAACCGCCTGGCTATGATGAGTGATATCCTGGGCGCCTATGCCCTGGGGATTCGAAACATGCTCTGTCTTTCAGGGGATCATCAGACATTTGGGAATCACCCGGATGCAAAAAATGTTCATGATATTGATTCCATGCAGCTGATTGCCATGGTCAAAAAAATGAGGGATGAAGGAAAGTTCCTCAATGACGAAGATATTGATGTGCCGCCTAAAATGTTTATCG
>Ga0180009_10007354_pt1 | contig 11283 bp, 7 predicted proteins | sample OS_PC_MetaG_FD_123537 | JGI IMG/M metagenome (GOLD analysis project Ga0180009, IMG submission 123537) | Groundwater microbial communities from the Aspo Hard Rock Laboratory (HRL) deep subsurface site, Sweden - OS_PC_MetaG | ecosystem: Environmental > Aquatic > Deep subsurface > Groundwater...
CGGCCGCGGGTGAGATAGATTTGTCGTGGACAACGCCGGGCGACGACGGCACCACGGGAGATTTAATCACCGGCAGTCAATTCCATATAAAATATTCGTCGGATGCCGTGCAGAGCTGGGGCATGATGCAGTATGAATGGTATATATCAACAGCGGTTTCGCGCGGAACGCTTTCGGCTCACAGCGTAACAGGATTGAACAATCAGACAACTTATTATTTTTACATAAAGACCGCTGATGAAGCTGGCAACTGGTCGCCGCTCTCCAACAAGGCGACATCTTACACGATTGACGCGATTGCTCCGTCGGCGGTTTCCAACCTCACGGCTCTTTCGGGAGCGAGCGGTCTGGGCGGCCAGATAACTCTTAACTGGACTGCGCCGGGCGACGACGGCACAACGGGGACGGCGTCATCGTATGAGGTGAGATACGCCACAAAATATATAAGCTCCGCGGATTACTCCGAGTCCTGGACAAATATTTACGCGCAGAGCTGGACGCCGCAGATATCTCTTTCCGCAGAGAGCTATGTTCTCACGGGGCTGGGAGAGGGGACGACATATTATTTCGCTGTAAAAGCCCATGACGGATTCGGCTGGTCCGTCTGGCCGGGCACATCGTCAGCCGTAAACAGTTTGAATTTTAATTTCGCGTCATCTTCGGCTCCGGCTGCTGTGACGGATTTGAACGCCGTGACAGGCTCGGGGGCGGGTGAGATAGACCTGTCGTGGACAACGCCGGGCGATGACGGCACGACGGGGAATTTAATAACAGGCAGTCAATTCCTCATAAAATATTCATCCGCCGCCTCGCAGAGCTGGGACACAATGGATTACAGCTGGTACATATCAACAGCTGTCGCTAATGGAACATTTTCAGCGCACACTGTGACTGGCCTGATAGATGCCACGACATATTATTTCTACATAAAGACATCGGACGAGGCGGGGAACTGGTCGCCTCTCTCCAACAAAACGACTTCCTATACGAGTGATATTCCCCCCGCGCCCGCGAATTTTACGGGAACAGTCTTATCCAGTTCAAGCATCAGATGGAACTGGGATGATGTCGCCGGCGAAATGGCGTATAGGGTGAAATCAGGCAGCGCGCCTTCTGTTGTTCTTCAGGAGCTTTCCGCGGATGTCACATGGTGGTTTGAGACAACTTTAACGGCCAACACGTCCTATTACAGGGTTGTCACAGCAACCAATTCGGCGGGCGAGAGCGCTCTTTCAAACGGGGCGACTGTCTGGACACTGGCGAATCCGCCGCTCAACACCGATTTTGTTTCAGTGTGGCAGTCCAGCCTTACATTCAGCTGGTCGAATAACGGCAATCCTTCATGGACGAGATGGGAGATACTCCGTTCAACGGATAATTTTATCACGAGCACCGAAACATTGAAAGATCTTGCGGATAATTATATAACGCCTGGTTATACTGACACGGGTCTTAGCGCGGAATCAACTTACTGGTACAAAGTAAGGGCCTTTAACGGCGTCGATGCGCCGACAGACTATGACACAGCCATTAGCACGGTGACATGCGATCTGACGGCTCCGTCGGATATCAGCAACCTCACGGCGCTTTCCGGCGCTACGGGTTTGGGCGGTCAGATAACGCTGAACTGGACTTCCCCCGGCGACGACGGCACGACGGGGACGGCGTCATCGTATGAGGTGAGATACGCCACAAAATACATTAGTTCCGCCGATTACTCTGAATCCTGGACAAATATTTACGCGCAGAGCTGGACGCCGCAGGTTTCGCTTTCCGCTGAGAGCTATGTTCTCACGGGGCTGGGAGAGGGGACGACATATTATTTCGCGATAAAAGCGTATGACGGATTCGGCTGGGGCGTGTGGCCGGGCACATCGTCAGCCGTAAACAGTTTGAGTTTTACTTTCGCGTCTTCGTCGGCTCCGGCTCCGGTCAATGATCTCAACGCCCTTACGGGCGCGCTGCCGGGAGAAATAGACCTGTCGTGGACAACTCCGGGCGATGACGGCACGACGGGGAATTTAATAACGGGCAGCCAGTTCCTCATAAAATATTCGTCGGATGCGGCGCAGGTCTGGGGCACAATGGATTACAGCTGGTATATTTCAACGGCTGTGGCGCGGGGTACTGTTTCGGCTCACAGCGTAACCGGATTGAACAATCAGACGACTTATTATTTCTACATCCGGACGGCGGATGAGGCTCTCAACTGGTCGCCTCTGTCAAATAAAGCGACGGGATTCGCTCCCATTGTGCCGACGGCGGCGCCTTTAAGTTTTGCGGGCAGCGTTCTTTCTCCTTCGTCCGTTCGCTGGGACTGGACGGATGATTCTGATAACGAAACGGGTTTCTATATCAGAAACTCCACCGGCGGCATTATACAGACACTCGGTGCCGGCAGCACTTCCTGGACTGAAACGGGCCTTACGCCCAACACATCTTATTACAGGTATGCCCAGGCCTTCAATCCGGCTGGTTCAGGCAATTCCCCCGCCGACGAGCCGTGGACGCTTGCCGCGGAACCTGTTTTCAGCGTCATCAGCGTCGGGAGTTTTACCGTCACACTCGCATGGGACAGCGCGGGAAATTCTCCCGTCACCAGATACGCCCTGTCGCGTTCAACGGATAACTTTGTTTTGAACATAACGACATTTATCGCTATCGCGGATAATTTTATTTCCGGCACGACTGTTGCCGCTGATCTCCGGCTGGACACGACATACTGGTTCCGGCTCTGGGCATATAATAATGACGGCCTGGCGTCCGCCATCGCCTCGACAGGCCCCGTGAAAACGGATAAAACGACGCCTCTTCCGCCTTCCACCGTCGCGGGTTATCCGGCGACGGTTTCTTCCATTATGTGGGATTGGACGGACGCCGTTTATGAGGACGGTTACAGGATACTTTCCTCAACTGATTTCTCTGTGCTGGGCACTCTTCCCGCTGACACGACATTCTGGTCGCAGACGGGGCTTTCCCCCAACACGGCTTATAATATCTATGTCCAGGCCTGGAGCTCGTATAACGGCTTTTCCGCATCCTCCGCCTGCGCCCTTTCTCCGCCGTACACCTATCAGATCCCGCCGTTGGCATCCGCCACGCCTCCGCTTGTTTCCACAAACACGGCCACGATTTACTGGACATCCTCTGCGGGGGTGAAATACCGCATAGAAAGGAACGGGGTGTTTTTGAGCTCCGTGACGGCCTCCGCTTCCGAGACAAGTTTTTATGACACGGGTCTCGTGCCTTTTGTCAGCTACACCTACTCGGTTTATTCCGTCAATGACGCCGGTCAGTGGGATATTTCCAGCGGTGTGATTATAATAGCGACAACTTACAATGTGTTTGATATTTCGGGCTATCTGAGAGACAGTGACGGGGCGGTGATCCCGGGCCTGGCAGTTTCTCTGGGCGGCGATTCCTCCGCCGGCTATGTCTCTAATGCCGCGGGTTTTTATGTTTTCGGCGGTCTCGCGTCAGGCGATTACAGCGTGACGCTTTCTTCAAGCCCCTACATCTTCACCCCCGTCTCTTACAGCACAACCTCACTCTGCGCGGACATAAGCGGCTGGGATTTCCGCGTGCTGGTGGTCCCGAATATCATTCCCGGCAAACCGGGTTTTGTGTCGGTGGATTATCCTCTTATCTTTGACGGCGCTGTGAAAATAGAAATATACTCGCCGGGGGGAAGGAAGGCCGTGGATATATACGGAAACACATGGTACGGCACGGAAAACAATTCAAGGCCTTCCTCTTCGTCGGATATAATGGAATCGGGGGCATACATATACAGGACGCAGACGGCGACAGGGCAGAAGAAATACGGCACGGTGATAATCGTAAAATGATGAAGAAAACAATCATAGCTCTTGCGATTTTGGGCGTGTTCTCAACGACAGATTCGCACGGAGCCTTTTATAATCCCGGCTGGTCGGCGAGGGCCGAAGGTATGGGCGGCGTTTTCTGCGCCTCCGGCGGCGACGCGTCGTCGCTTTTCTATAACCCCGCCGCCATAAGAGGGCTTGATTCCCCCGAGTTCGTGCTCATGGGTTTCAAACCTTATATGAGCCTCAGCGGCGTTGAGTGGAAGTATTATCAGTTTTCGGCTGTGTATCCAAAGGATTCTTTTACGATGGGCATGGCTTACTCCGGTTTCAACGCTCAAAGCCTTTATTTTGAGAACAGCCTTTTGCTTTCCGGGGCTTTTTCACGGGGTTCCGCGGACATCGGGGGCAGTTTGAAATATTTGAGCCATTCTTACAATCTGCCTCATGAAATGCAGCCATTTTTTGATTCAAACAGCGCCTCGGGTTTCAGCGCCGACATGGGCGCCGTGTTCAAACTGAACGGGACTTTCTCGGCGGGCCTGTCCGCGGAAAACATTATTCCAGTAGATCTGGGAATAAAATACGAAGACGAGGTGCCGTCAATTTACAGGATGGGTTTCTCGGCAAAAGCGCCGGAACTTGGTTTTTTTCAGAATGTTCTCACCGGTATGGATCTTATATACCGCTCGCAGGACTGGGGTGATAAACTGAGCTGGGGTCTTGGAGCGGAAGCATGGTTTGCGGATAAGACTCTCGCCGTGCGCTGCGGATACAGCGTGACGGCGCTTAACATGGGGGCGAGTTTCGTCGTTGAGGACAGGAGTGTGGGGCTGGATTATTCTTTTTCGCTGCCCCTTGAAATTCAGGACAATTCGGGCTCTCACCGCATTCAGATGGTTTTCCGCTTTTCTCCGCCCAGAGAACAGGTGCTGCCGAAAAATATGGACGGAATCAAGGTGCCTGTCAGACGCTCAGACGCCGTGCCGGACCTGAAATCCGAAGACGCTTATCCGGAAGATGTTAAACCCGCTGTTTCCAAACCTGCTCCTGTCCCGTTCGAGCGCGTGGAGACACGGCCTGATGATACAGCACCTGTCGCTGAGAAGATATCAGAAATTTATCCGGATGATATTGTTCCCGCTGTTCCCGATCCGGCGCCTGCCGCGATCAAAAAAGCGCAGCCGCCAACCAAAAAAGCCGGGGCCACCGACGAGGCGGAAACAACTTCTGACATGGACGCCGAAATCAAAAGGATGGAAGAAGAGATTTTAGGCGCGCCCGCGCCGCCGCCGCCGTCGGCTCCTGCGCGCATGACACCCGCGGAGAAGGCGAAAGCCGGAGCGCATTTCAACAAAGCCACAGAACTTTATAAACAGGGCAGATATGAAGAGGCGATAGCCGAATGGCAGGAAGTTCTCAAAATAAATCCCGACCACAAACTCTCAAAACAGAAAATCAACAAAGCCCAAAGTTTGATTGACACTAAATAACGAAATACGATATAATGAGCAATGAAAATTTGGAAAAATATTTTTCAGAAGCGTAAAAGAGGAAAAAAGGGGATGAATTAATTTCCCGGGGTAAAGGAGGTATTTGAAAAATGCATACTCGACAAAAACTCAATTTTCTTTCGGTGGCCTGTTTTTTGGCAGGCGGTGTTTTGTTAACTTGCCCCGACGGACTTTCAGCGGCGGGACAGCATAAAGGCGAGCAGAAACAGATAGGCGTTGATATTCAATTTTCCGGAGCGCGAGGCGAAACGGTGACTGACGCAGAAGGTATAACCTATAAATTTTACGGCTACGAAATCAAAGAGGCCAAAATATATCCGTCGGAATACAGGGGAACATACCCTCTTTATTTTTTTGGTATGAAAGTGCCGGTGAAAGTTATTGTTACGAATAAAGGTCCCCGCTCAAAAGCAAAAATAAGAGTGGCGACTCTGGCCTACTGTCTGAACACCGATGGCACTAATGGTTTTCGCCTAAAAGATACTGAAATCGTGGATGTGGAAGTAAATAAAGGCGAAACCAAAGAAATTGACGCTTCTTTTGTTTGTAATTATTCGCCCGAGGCCGAATCCGGTCTAGACCGTTTTATTGTGCAGGTGCTCCACATGAATTCAGGCAAAGCCCCCCGCAATCAGGAAGCCGCGCTTATAATGACAAAAGAAGGTATTTTCTGTCCGCCGGAATATATTCCCGAATCAATAAAATAGAAAAAAGGTGCCCTTAATATTTTTTAAAACCTGAAGGCGAAAGCCGGCGCGCATTTCAACAAAGCCACGGAACTTTACAAACAGGGCAGATATGAAGAGGCGATAGCCGAATGGCAGGAAGTTCTCAAAATAAATCCCGCCCACGAACTCTCAAAACAGAAAATCAACAAAGCCCAAAGTTTGATTGACAGTAAATAACGTTAATCTTTAAATTTGACAGTCTGAATTGTTTCAAGAAAATCTTTGCGCAGGTTTTTAAAATCCTTTTTCAGAGATTTACAGATTATGGAAAATTGTTTTTCATTATGTACAAAACTTGCCGCAAGATAGTGAAACGTCTTTTTCTCACCGCGATATTTTCTTTTACGATCGTATTCGAAAAATGCGCAGGTTTTTCCGTTTACAGTTATTTCCTTAATGGTTGAGACTTTTTTTATTTTGCCTTTGTGCTTTTTGCTTTTTTTGCGGAGCTGATTTGATTTTGCGGCATCATAAGAATTTTCTATGCCTGGCCACATTTCTAAATCGAGCACTGATATTGTAATTTTGGGATTATAGTCGACAGGTTTGCCAACAGGATATCTGGAAATGCTTGTCAGTGGTTGCCATATTTCGGAAAGGTCAATATCGCTTTTTACGGATTTTTTTCTCACCATTTCGCGCCCTTTTTTTATTTGGCCTTGAGGAGCAAATGACCATTGTTCCGGCTTTGAAATTTTGAAACCCAGACTGTGGGCGACATAGTTATTGTTTATATATTCCTCTGAAGATATTGTCATTTCAAAATTGCTGATGGATGATTCGTCCTCGAAGATAATTTCATCGGGTTCTTGGCAAAAAATTCCGGTGGTAAGGGTAATCAGCATGAACATGACGGTGAGAAAATAATATTTCATAAATCCCCCTTTATAATGCGTTTGGAATTAATTTCACTGTCGCACTTTTTAATTTGAACAAAATCCGCAATGACTGTCAACCTTTTGCCGCGAAGTTTTCGCCGCGAAGGCGGGTCAACCCCTGCCACCGCCCATCTTGAACCAAAAAGCAGTAGTTATAACTCCGACTGGTTTTAATTATTTCAGTTTTTTTCGCGGCCCATGACAAGTTTCTGTATGCGGCGCGAAAGGAACGACTGCCGCCGGATGTTGTAGCCGACGGCCATTTTAACGACTTCGTAGGGCATGATCATTATGAGTTTTTCCCTGGCGCGGGTGATGGCCGTATAAAAAAGGTTTTTGTTCAGCAGAAAATAACAGCCGCTCCGGGTGGCCAGAAATATCACCGCCCTGGATTCGCTGCCCTGGGATTTGTGCACGGTCATCGCGTAATTGAGAGTGATGTTGTCCATCCTTGAATAGGGAATGCTTTTTTCTTTTCCGTCAAAATCCACCGTCACGCGGTTTTCGCTGTGCGTGTCATCGGTGATGATGCCTATGTCGCCGTTGTATATATCCAGGTCGTAATCGTTTTTCCTCTGCATCACTTTGTCGCCTACACGGAATTCCCTGTCGTGGACGAGGAATGAAGTTTCCTCCGAGGCGGGGTTCAGCCAGTCGCGGAGGCGTATGTTCAGGTTGGAAACTGAAATATCGCCGCCCCCTTTATTGAGAGGGGTCAGTATGTTTATGTCCTTTATAGGGTGATAACCCGCCTTTTTGAGTTTGTCTATGGAGGAATACAGGGCTTTGATCATTTCCTCGGGCGAGCCTGTGTCTATGAACTCAAAATCGTCGGCGTTGGTCATAGGGAAGGCCTTCTCCATGTTTATCATAGAGGCGTTTTTGAGGATGGTGGATTCTTTTTTCTGGCGGAACACCTCGGGGAGCATTATCTGGGATATGGAATAGCTCCCGACCAGCGCCTGCAGGGAATTACCCGCGTCCACCGGAGGCAGCTGATAGGGGTCTCCGATGAAAACGATCCGGGTGTTCTTTCCCGCGCCTTCACAGAGCGCCTGAAGGAGGAGTATATCCACCATTGAGGCCTCGTCAACGATCAGATAATCTTTTTCAAGAGGTTCTTCAGAGTTAACGCGGAAGCCGTCGGCCGGAGAGTATTTGAAAAGGCGGTGAATTGTAGACGCACTTTTACCCGTGAGATTTTCAATCTTGTTGGCCGCTTTTCCCGTCGGCGCGCATAGAGCATAGGTTTTTCCGAGTTTATCCAGCAGCGCCAGCAGCCCTACGCAGAGCGTGCTTTTTCCTGTGCCAGCGGCGCCTGTTATAACCGTCATGGGATTGGAAAGGGCTCTTTTCACAGCCTCTATCTGGTCGGGCGAGAAGTTGATCTTCACCTCCGATTCTATTCCTTTTATAAGGTCATAAAAATTTTTCACTTCAAACACGGGGAGCTTTATTTTTTCCGCTATTCTTTCGGCTACGGCGTTTTCGGCCTCGTAATACCTGGGAAGGTACACCATGTCGTTTTCTATGACGAGGCCCTTGTTGGAAAGCGTTTCTGATTCCGCCCACGCGCGGGGTATTTCAAGGAGTCTTGACGCGGAGCGAACGACCTCGTTGAGGTAGAGGAAATTGTGGCCTGTTTTCTGAAGAATTGTGTTGATCGAGAAATATATGCCGGCCGCGATACGCTCGGAGTCCATTTTCCCCACACCGACATTGCCGGCTATGATCTCGGCTTTTTTGAAACCTATGCCTTTGAAATCGCGTATCAGCCTGTATGGGCGCTTCTTGATAAGAGAGGCTGCCTCCGCGCCGTATTTCAAGTAGATGCGGCTGGCCCACTTCGGCGAAAAACCTATGAGTATGAGTTCTTTGACGCTGGTGTTTATTGAGGAGGAGCTTTTTTTTATTTTTTCCAGAAGCTTTTCGCTGATGCCTTCCACCTCAAGCAGCTTTTCGGGATTTTCCTCAAGTATTTCCAGGGACTTGTCTTTGAATTTTTTCACTATTCTTTCGGCCATCTGCTCCCCGACGCCGTCAATACAGGACATCATGAATTTTATAACGCCCTCTTTCTGGTAGGGGAGTTCCCTGTAGAATTCGTCGATCTGGAAGCTCTCTCCGAATTGCGGATGCGAGGTTTTCGTGCAGCGGGCATGGATCATATCGCCTGTTTTTATACCCGGCAGGTAGCCGCAGATCTTCGCCTCTTTTTTAGTTGCGGTCAGCACCTGGGCCACTTTCCACCCGGTGTCCGGGTTTGCGTATATTATGTTTTTGATCTCGCCGCTCACCTCGGCGTAATTTTTTTCTCTGTCGGTCAGGAAATCAAAATTCAGCTGCGCTTTATCAGGGGCGTTATTCATTCTTCAGCTCCGGCTTGCATATTTTGATGGCGGGGCAGTGCCTGCACAGGGGCCCCGGGCGTTTGACATAAGAGTTGTCCGAGGCGAGCTCTCGTATCAGGCATTCTATTTCACCGCAGAATATTTCCGGCTGGGATGTTTCAAAACTCAGCTCATTGCCGTCCCGCAGATATGCGAGGGTGAAGCGGATATTTTTGTGGTGTTTTCTGTAGAGGAGAAAAGCCGCGCATATGTAAAACTTCATCTGTATGTCCGCTTTCAGTTCTTCTTCGCTCAATTCGTTCTTTCCGGTTTTGTAGTCTATTATGTGCAGCGCGCTGATGTCTTTTCCGGAGATGATGTCCATTCTGTCTATACGCCCGGTGAGACTCACTTTTTCGTTGTCATAAAAAGGGATGTCAAAAGCTTTTTCAACGGCATACAGCGTTTCCGGGTTTATCTCTTTTGAGGCGAAGCGGTTGAGGAAGACATCCGCTTCAAAAAAAGACAGGTCTCCGGTTTCTGGGATTCCCGGGAATTCTTTTTTGCGGGAGTTCGCAGCGGAGTAAAGTTTCTCCATGTCCCGGCTCACTCCGGCCGCGACCAGAGCTTTGCAGTAATCCTCTATCACCGCGTGTATGTATGAGCCGAAACGCGTGGCCGGGTTTTCCTCCTGGAAAATGCCTTCACCGTAAGCGTAATAGTAGCGCCGCGGGCATTGAAGATACAGCCGCAATTTTGAAGCGGAGACGCTTTTGAGTTCCACCGGTTTGATGTCTGTTGCCATTTCTCAATTTTATAAAAAAACGCTGAAAATTGATATAGAAATTTTGTCTTAATTTGTGGCCGTGCCCTTATTTGATAAAATATACATATGAATTGCCCTAAATGCGCTCTTTGCGGAGGTAAGGCGGCCCCGTATTCTTCAGCGCCTCATTATTTCGTCTGTGAAAACTGCGGTTTTGTCTTTCTTAACAGGACTAAAGTTGTTTCCCGCCAGGACGAGAAAGAGCGCTATCTCAAGCACACGAATGACCAGGGCGATGCCGGTTACACTAAAATGCTTGAGGAATTCATAAAGATCTGTGTCGCGCCTTTCGCTCATGCCCCCGGCCCGGCGCTAGATTACGGCTCCGGACCGGAGCCGGTTCTTGCCGGTATTTTAGAGAAGATGGGGTATAAAGTTGACATATATGACCCCTTTTTCGCGCCCGCTGCAGATTTTGATCCGGGAAAATACGGCATTGTCACGGCCGTTGAGGTGATAGAGCACATGAAATGTCCTTTATCGGATATTCGGATCATAGCGGATATTCTGAAACCCGGCGGAATTTTCGCCGGAAGGACGATGTTTCTTACAAAAGAGGATTTTGCTCTTTGGTGGTACCGCCTCGATATCACGCACATTTCATTTTATTCCCGGGAATCTCTGTCATATATAGCTTTGGAAACGGGCATGAAGACCATACTGTTTAAGGAACCCTGTTTTTTCGTCATGAAAAAAAATGGCTGAACTGAAAGGGGAAGGAATGTGGGCCGGATGCCGGACTATGAAGCGACTATTGACCGGTAGTTCTCATAATCAGAGATTAGGGCTTGTGCTCGTAATCGGGAAAAAAGGGAAATACGGATAAAAAAAACAGGCGAAACCGGATTTTGATCCGATTTCGCCTTGTTTTAATTTAAAAATTAAGAAAAGTTATTTGGCTTTTCCGACTATTCTGAAAACCTTTGTTCCGCAAACGCCGCACAAGCCTTTGATGGCCTTCATGCCGTTCTTCATGATCACATCCTCAGGGCTCTTGATCTCAACGTTTTTCTTGCACTTCATGCATCTTCCTTCTGCCATTTTGTTTACCTCCGCTAAAATTGCTAACTTGAACCGAATTCTGAGCATATTGTAGATAAAAAAGCAGGTGAAGGCAATGAGGAAAGGCACTATTCACGGGGCGCCTCCTCTCCCGATGTCTAATGTCAAGACCTGACCCCAG
>Ga0180009_10007355_pt1 | contig 11278 bp, 10 predicted proteins | sample OS_PC_MetaG_FD_123537 | JGI IMG/M metagenome (GOLD analysis project Ga0180009, IMG submission 123537) | Groundwater microbial communities from the Aspo Hard Rock Laboratory (HRL) deep subsurface site, Sweden - OS_PC_MetaG | ecosystem: Environmental > Aquatic > Deep subsurface > Groundwater...
AGCTGCCAGGGTAATAACTTATCAGATAAAACTTCTAATGAGAATAGAAGAGTTAACCATTATGAATTTTTAGACACGCTCCTTTAGACATATCTAAAACTGGTGTGGCTATTACAAAAAAGAAGGCGAAATTGCTTGATCTGAAGAATATTAAATTTAAGGTTGCTGATATGAAGCACACATCTTATCCAAATAATTATTTTGATGCAATTGTGTGTATGTTTACTCTTAGCCACGGATTATTAAAAGATAATGAAGATGCTGTTAATGAGATATATAGAATTCTAAAACCTAAAGGAATGCTTATAACTGAGCTTATGTCTGTGAAAGATAAAACCTGCGGTAGGGGAAAAGAAATAGAAAAGAATACATTCTTGGGTGGCATGGAAGATGATAAACACATGATGCACCATTATTTTACTAAAGAAGAAATTAAGAGGTTATTATCTAAGTTCACTAGTTTCAAAAGTTCGTTAAAGACATATTTTGGTGAAGTAAAAGCATATGATATTGAAGCAATCAAATAAGCTATTTTTAGAAATTGTCCCTTTTCTTGTTCGTAATCCCTGAAATTATTGAGTTTAACATCGGAATTTAACGAAGTCGCCGAAGGCGATTTGGGTGGAGAAATCTGCAAGGTTTCGGAACCGTTAAATTCCTGTTAGTTTCGTCTGACCAAAGGGAAGACCTAAAATTTAGTGCAACGTTCCGAAGGAAAATTTTAGAGTTTTTGAGTCAGCCGTCCATCAAGAACGAAGTTCAATTAAATAAGAGAATAAAGGGCAAGAATTGTTTATCTTTTATACACTTCATAAACTCTTCCTGGTTTGTAATTAGGATTAAGTTCTGCTTTATCAACAATTCTCAATTCTACACCGGGTAGATTATCGTCCAAATGACGTTTCACTTTCATATCTGCTCTTGGTACAATTTCTAGTGGAAATGTTCCATTTGCGTCAAATTCTGCAACTCTTTTAAATCCTTCTTCTTGTAATCTTTCAGTAAGTGTTGGAATTTTTATAACATATTGTGGATTCATTTTGTTTTACCTCTATAATATAATTAGAAACAACTAGTATTTAAAGCTTTCGGTTATTAATCTTTTATAAGTAGTAACAATTCTTGCCCAATCACAAAATAGGCTGACTCAAAAATTGAACTTAACATCGGAATTTAACGAAGTTGATTTTTCAGAGCTGAAAAAATTGAGGCAAACCACAATTTTTTCCTCGAAAAATCAATTTGGGAGAGCAGGGGAAAATGCTTGGCATTTTAGGCGAAGCCGACCCTGCGAACCGTTAAATTCCTGTTATATCCTTTTCCCATACGAAGTGTGGGAAAATTTCGTCCGAAAAGTCGCAAGGGGAAAAATTGGAGCAGTTACATCTGACTGAAAATATACAATAATATTATTACAAATATTGCAGTTAAAATCCATCCAATTTTTTTCTTCTTGTTTAAGAAACAATAAATAATTCCAATTAAGTTCAAAGATAAAAGTAAACTCAAAATATCAAAGAATAAAAATATCTTTCCATTAAAACCAGATAAAAAATCAAAATAACTAGTACAAGGTCTAGATATTTTTAGCCCACCGCAGGCATGAGGATTTTTATATGTTAATAATGTATAAATAAACATGATTAATGGGATGATTAAACTTAACAGAAATATTTTCTTTGATTTGAAAAAATCTTTAATCTTCATATAATGGAGTTTTATCTTTGAACTATTTAATATTTTCCCCCTTGCGATTGGATATAACATCGCGATTAAGCGACCCGTAGGGCTCGAGGTAAAGAAATTTTTCCCTCGTGAAACAGAGCTGGAAAAATTGCGGAACGCTCGAGTGTTTTTGCGTAGCAAAAATATAGGTGGAAAAACCTGCAAGGTTTTGGAACCGCTTAATCTGCTGTTCAACTCTCCCGAATACTTGCAGGGATTGATTTTTAGTGCAACGATGCCGAAGGCAAAAAATCAAAGTCGTGAGCCATATTAATTTTAAAGAGGACACTTTAGGATGGCGGGACGCTGTCCATTTAATAATAGAAATTGTTGTGTATTTTTGTTTTGTGAGCCACCGCCTTTTTTGCTTCTTTTTTTCTAAAAAAGAAGATGGGGCACTCTCGTTGTTATGGATTCTTTTGGAATCTATCTAAAGGATTGTAATTGTTAAGTTTCCATAAATTATTTTTTTGAAGCCAATTTATGATTGTTGTAAAATAAGAATTAATATCATCAAAATATTTTTTAAGAGAGATAATTTTATCATTCAATTCGATAGAATTATTTGCTAGTCCATCCTCTTTTCTTTCTTCATAAAATACTATACCATGAGCCCAAATATTTCTATCAGGATTTATTTTTATTAGAGCTTTTGCAAAATTGTCAAATTCTTCGTCTGTTTTAAAATCTTCTTTTAGTTTACAAATGAATTTGTATTTTAATTGTCCATACATCATTTTTGATTGAATTTGACAATATTCTTTCATAATTTTCTCAATAATTGACATCCAATGAAGAAATCTCCCCCTATAAATATGAATGGTTTGAATGTCATTAAATTCTTTGTTTTTATCAGAAACATTATTTTTAGTAATTAAAAAATCATCTGCCATTTTAGAAATTATTTTTTTAACCCAACCATATATTCATAAAGTCCTTTTGCTACATATAAATTATATTCTCCAACTTTAAGAGGAGTTGTTTCGTAAAGTGAGGAAGCATGAACTTTAATGTTTGATTCAACAAACGATTTCATATCATCTGTTTTTTGTCCAGATATTTCTTCAACAAAATCATAAACTAAATTATAATCTGCATCGACAAGACCAACACCTGTTGTATCGTATAACATTATGCCTGCTCCAGTAATATCATTATTCTGATGAGTTATACTTACTGAAGTAGATTCTAAGGAAATATCATAAGTTCTATATGAGCCTCCTGCTTTTAATTCCCAGCCATCATCGTATTTACAAGAATATTTTGAACAAAAAGAACCGCTTTCAAAAGTAGAAACTACTGCATCTAATTGAGGGGGATTATCTTCCAAATTTTCAGAAGATTGAGTATTTGTTTGTTGAGAATTATTATTTGAATCTGGCAACAATGAACCAATAATAATCAATCCGACTACAACAATAAGAGTAATTACCCACCATTTTTTATACCATTCTTTCTGTTTTGCCATTATAAATAGTTAAATAAAAACTCATATAAAAAGTTTTGCTTTTCGTTCGAGAGTGCCCCTATAATATCAGAAAAATTTGGGCGAAGCCTTTTATCCTCTGTTAGACAAAGTGCGAAGCATTTTGTAATGTTTTCGTTGGTCGGATAAAAGAAGTTTTTCTGCTTGACGAAGTCAAGACAAAATGTGCGAAGCACCAAGGCGGCTCACTTTTTTTATTAACAACAATTTCTACAATTTAGGGGTGGGTGGTCGGGGGTTTTAAAGTGTCCTCTTTACTAACTTTTACATTTTAGTTTTGGCTCACGATTGAGTTGAACATCGCGATTAAGAGAAGTCCGAAGCCCTCGAAAAAATTTCCCTCGTGAAACAGAGCTGGAAATTTTTTCAGAGATGGCGAGGATTTGGGAAAATTCAGCAGGAATTTTCCTCTTAATCGCTGTTAGCCGACCCAACGAACGAAGTGAGGAGAGCCTGCAAGGCGTGGCAAGGATTTTCGTAGAAAATCCGCAGAGTTTTTTTACTGCCGAAAATCTGATGGGTGCCGTAGTTTTTACTTACTTTAATATAAATAATTGCGAAGCAAACAAAATATCCGTAGGATGAGAAAGGGGCTTTTTGGTTCTTTTTCTAAAAGAACATTTTTATCAATATATTTAAATATGTGTTCTATATTATTAATCTATAATGGATAAATCAAAATATGAAGTTGAAGAAGTAGTTTTTTCAAAATGCCCAATCTGTAAAAAAGGCAAGGTTGAAAAACTAAATCCAAAAGGATTTTTTGGATTTGCTAAATCTACTAAAATAATTTGTGACAAATGTTTTGCTCAATTTTCAGAACAAGGAGAATATCAAGAAGAGCAAACTTATAGTTTAGATTTATCTGAATCAGAAGAAAAAAATAATTATGATGGAGAAACATTAAAGAAAAGCGAATGGGAAAGAGGGATTTCTGACTTAGACTTATGTGTTAAAAATAATACTCCTCCTGTTGCCAATGTTGTTGGATTAAATATAATCTTACAGCAAGGAGAAAAAGCTCACTGGTATTCTTCAACAAGATTAATGGAAGAAAGAGCCATAAGACATACTTATGGTGGTGCTGTAAGAGTGATGAAAGGGGTTTATGTTGGGGGCAGAAGAGGAGAATCACATGGAGAGATGCGACAAATTGATGCTGGAAATTTGCTATTGACAAATAAAAGATTAATCTTTAAGGGAGGAATGAGGAGTTTTGAACATAAATTAGACAAAATTGTTTCTGTTGAAGAATATAAAGATTCTATTGGAATTGGAGTGAGCAACAGGCAAAAAGCACAATATTTTATAGTGGGTGAACCTCATAAGTGGGCAGTTTTTACGAGGATGGCTATTGAAAATCTTCATAAACCGCAATGGCTAAAACAAGAAGAAAAAAATAAAGAGATGTTTCATTCTGACGAAGGTTTATCTCCGATTAATGTATTGAGAGAAAAAGCAAAAGAGCATCAAAAGAAAAAAGAATTCAAAAAAGCTGAAGAGTTGTATAAAAAAATTGCTGAAATGTCCAAAATGGGTTTTGATTATTGTACTTTTGGGGATATTCTCTACAAACAAGATAAATTTGCAGAATCAATTAAAGCATTCAAAGAAGCAATAAAACTTGAACCTGATTCTCCATATCCTGTGAATGCTATTGAAAAAGTTAAGAGAAAACAAGAAGCAAAAAAGAAAAGGAAATAAAATGACTTTTGGCGTTTGTAAATTCTGTGGCAAAAATAAAGATTTAACACAACATGAAATAATGGCTCAAAGTTATGGTGGCAATCGTGAAGATATTAATAATGTTATTCCAGATATTTGTAGAGAATGTCACGACCAACTTGAGCAAAATATGAATAAACAAAAAGGGTTGGCAGGAGCAGGTAGAAATATTTCTCCAGAACAAGAATTTCCTATTGGTTCCACAACTGCTCAATTACAGACAGGAAGTGTTTTTTTAAACGATGCTGGAATTGGTTATATAGATACAGGTTCTCCAATTTATGGGATGCGTTGTCATAATAAAACAGTTGGAGAACAATTTATTGAAACTTCATTAAGCGGGGGGAGTGTAATTCTTGTTTCTGGTTCTCCTAGCAATTCATGGATTATTTATTCTGTGGCAAAAAAATAAAAAAATCTCACGCAGTGAGCAAAATGTCCGAAGGACTAGCCCCTTTCTCATCCGTTTTCTAAAGTAAGTAAAAATTTGGGTCGAATGTAATAAGCCGTTAAACATTTGTTATGAAAAGTGCTAAGCATTTTTCTCTTTCTTTTTTATTCGTTTAACGAAGGCACCCATCTTTAAGATTTTAGGTTTACCGACGCAGGAGGCAGTAAAAAAATTTTGGCTAACGCCTATTATTAGCACTTTTTAGTCTGGAAATCTTTAAATAGTCCCAAAATAATATAGTTTTGATGGATAAAAGTTCTATTTTAAAGAATTGTGAGAATGAGGCTAAATTAAGAGGTATGAGCGATAATTCTATTAAATCATATCTTTTTGTAATAAAAGATTTTTTAAAAAGTGCTAATAATGTTGATATTGATGAGGCAAAGGAGTATTTGTTAAAGTCTGGAAAAGCTAAGAGGAATAGATTTTTTGCGCTTAAATTTATGTTTGAGAATGTTTTACATGTAAGATTTAGTTATGTTGTGCCATTAGCTAAAAAAGAAGGAAAATTACCTAGAGTTTTATCTAAAGAACAGATAAGAAATATAATAGAAAATATTAAAAATAAAAAACATAAACTCATGATTCAAATACTTTATTCTGGAGGGTTAAGAGCTTCTGAATTAATAAATTTAAAACCTGAAGATATTAATATAGATAGAAATGTTATTTTTGTTGATCAAGGGAAGGGGAGTAAAGATAGAATTACCCTTTTATCTAAATCAATAAAAGAGTACTTGTTTAAATATTTATTAGAAAATAAACCTGTTAAATACTTATTTGAGACTAATTTTAAGGATAAATATTCTACTAGAACTGTTCAGAAAATTTTAGAAATTAATTCAAAACAAGCAATCGGCATTAAAATAAAACCACATACTTTAAGACATTCGTTCGCTACTCATTTGTTAGAAGATGGTGTTGATATAAGATATATACAAAAACTTTTAGGGCATAAAAATTTACAGACAACACAGATTTATACGCATGTAGCTAATGCTGAATTAGGAAAGATTAAAAACCCATTAGATAGTTGAATATGGTAAAATATTTAAAAAGAAATGTGGATGGTAAAATATATGACAATAGTTACTAAATTAAGACTGCATGGTTTTAAGTCTTTTGCTAAGAAAACTGACTTAGTTTTTGGTGATAAGTTTAATTTAATTCTTGGTTCAAATGGTTCAGGAAAAAGTAATTTATTAGATTCACTTTGTTTTGTTTTAGGTAAGACTTCTGCTAAAAGTTTAAGGGCTGAGAAATCTGCTAATCTTATTTATAATGGCGGCAAGCTTGGAAAACCTGCAAATTCTGCTGAAGTAAGCATATTTTTTGATAATTCTGAAAAGAAATTTCCTATTGATTCTAAAGAAGTTAAAGTTTCTAGAATAGTAAATAAAAAAGGTCAATCTATCTATAAAGTAAATGATAAAAAAATGAATAGGCAGCAAGTTGTTGATTTATTGTCTACTTCAAATATAGATCCTGATGGGCATAATATAATTTTGCAGGGTGATATTGTGCAGTTTGCTACTATGAAACCAATGGATAGGAGAATATTAGTTGAGGAAATAGCCGGTATCTCTGTTTTTGAAGATAAAAAAGTCAAAGCCATGGGTGAGTTAGATAGAGTAGAAGAAAGATTAAGAGAAGCACATATAATGCTTGCTGAAAGGGAGGCTCATTTGAGAGAGTTGAAAAAGGAAAGAGACCATGCTAAAAAATATAAAGAGTTACAAGAGAAAATTAAAGATAATAAAGCGACTTATAATCATCTTAGAAGAAAAGCTAAAGAGATAAGTTTAGCAAATTATGATAAGGATATTGCAGATAGTGAAAATAAATTAAATAAATCTAATTCTAAAATTGAAGAGTTAACCAAATCTGTTTCTGAATTGAAAAATGAGATTAATAGAATTAATAGTGATTTAGATTTGAAAGGTGAAAAAGAACAGATGGATTTAAGACAAGGTATTTTAGCTGGAAAATCTGATGTTGTAAGAGCAAGAGCAAGAATGGAGATTATTCATTCTGAGATTAAAAAAATAGAAGAGAGATGTAAGCAGTTAAAAGATAGTATTAATGAAAATCATGCTAAATTAGATGCTTTGTTTGCTGAAAGAAAGAAATTAGTTTTAAGAGTTAATAAACTTGAGAAGGATGATAAAAGATTAGAAGAAAAGGCTGATAGTGGTAATAAATCTGATTCTTTTGATAAAAAAGTTAATGACTTGACTAGATTAAGAAGTATGTCTAGTGGTCAGTTTTCTGATGCTTCTATTGATAAAGTATCTAATATTCCTGGAGTTCATGGAACTATATCTGAATTGGGAAACGTTGATGATAGATTTTCTATGGCAATGGAAGTTTGTGCTGGTGCAAGAATTAAAAGTGTAATAACTACAGATGAGCTAGTAGCTAAGGAATGTATTGAAATTTTAAAGAAGAATAGATTGGGTGTTCTTACTTTTTTACCTTTGAATAAGATTAAACCAAGAGGTTTGGATGCTGGAACAAAAGATTTAGTTAAAGAGAGTGGTGTTCATGGTGTTGCATTGGATTTGGTTAAATTTGATAAAAGATTTTCTAATGCTTTTAGCAATATTTTTGGTTCTACTTTAATTGTTGATAATATAGACACTGCTCGTAGGATTGGAATTGGAAGAGCAAGAATGGTTACTTTGGATGGAGATTTGGTTGAAACTAGCGGAGCAATGATAGGTGGTTATAGAAGGAGAAATTCAATTGGATTTAAACAAGTTGGAAATGTAGAGAAGAGAATATTAAGTTTAGAGAGAGAGATTGATGGCATGCGTTCTGGAAAATCTCCAATAGATAATGAAAGACAAAACATTATGGGAGAAATAATGGAGTTCAATGCTGACATTAGAACTTTAGATAGTAAGACTGAGATGATTGGAGATGAAAATGAAAAGATTGAGAAAATCATTAAAGATCATGAAAGAGAGAAAAGAGAATTTTTAGAAGAGACTGAGGATTTGAAAAAAGTTGTCAGGCTAAAGGAAGGCATGTTAAAAGATAGTGAGGGGAAAGAAAAAAGATTCTATACTGATATTAAAACTTTAGCTGCTAATAGAAATAAATTAGAGCAGGATGCTGAAAAAAGAGCTGGTTTTATTGTTATAGAGAATGATAATTCTAGAAAGATAGAGAATAAAGTAAATGAATTAAGAATTTATAGAGCGCAGGTTGTTGCTGAATTGGAAGGTTTGAAGGTTGAGGCTGAAGAGTTTAAGGATGGAAAAATTAGGAAGAGTGTTGATGTTGCTATATTGAAAAAAGAAATTGATGATTTTGAAAAGTTGGTTGCTCGTTTGGGTAATGTTAATATGCGTGCACTTGAAGTTTATGATCAATTAGCTGAAAATTATAGAGAATTATTAGAGAAGGTGAATAAGTTAAGGTCTGAGAAAGAAGATGTTATGAATTTAATAGCTGAGATTGCAGAGAAAAAGACTACTGTTTTTATGGAAACTTATAAGCATTTGAATTCCAGATTTAAAGAGATTTTTAATAATTTATCTACTAAAGGTCTTGCTTCTTTGGATTTGGAGAATAAAGAGGCTCCTTTGGATGGCGGTTTGGATATTAATGTTCAGATTGCCAAGGGAAAATATTTGGATATTAGAAGCTTGAGTGGTGGTGAGAAGACACTGGCTGCTCTGGCTTTCATATTTGCGATTCAAGAGTATAATCCTGCATCCTTCTATATTTTAGATGAGGTAGATGCTGCGTTGGATAAACACAATTCTGAGAAGCTTGGGAAGTTGTTTGCTAAGTATGCTAGTAATGCTCAGTATATTGTTATTAGCCATAATGATTATATAATAAATGAGGCTGATATTTTATATGGTGTTTCTATGCAAGATGGAATTTCTAAAGTAACTAGTTTGAGGATATAAAAAAGAAAAAAGAATTAATTTTTTTTGGCTCTGTTAATCATAACGAACATTACAATTAAACCTGCTAAGATAAATAACCAGACAATATCTAATACTGCTAATTTTGTTGGTGCTTGTCCTGTTGCTGCGCCTGTTATAGCATCAAGGAAACTTTGTAAAATACTTCTTGATTCTTCTTGTGCGTTTTCTTCACCATTTCCTGCAACTGCTGAATCTTCTTCATTTAAGCTACCACTAATTAATTCTGGTATTTCGCCTATGATATTATTCTCTGTTGTATTTTCTAGTGGTTCTTGTGAAGAAAGATATTTTCCGCCTCCACCTCCGCCACCTCCGCCGCCAGTTGGTGGCTCTGGATTACCTTCTGTATATGAGGCTGTTAAGTTTAATTCATATCCTCCATAAATCCATTCTGCTGTTTGATCTGTGTTATGGCCGTTTATTTTAAATGTTATTATATCTCCCGGATTGCCATTAATATGAACTAAATAATAAAAATCTGTTAATTCTCCAACTACATGTGTATCTTTTAATTCTCCATTTATGTATGCTGCTACTGTTACTTGATTTGCTTGTTCTCCATTAACAGTTACTGTTCCCCAATGATCTGCTGGCTGAGCTAACACTATTGGAATAAAAAATAAAAAAGTTAATAATAGTATTATTTTTTTCATTTTACTCTATCACCAACATTGCAGATTCTAACATTCTTATCCAATAAGGCGCATTGTTTTCATTATTCATGTATAATAAGTCATTAATTGGTCTTTCTGGTACATAAGATGTCCAAATTGTTCCATTGTGATAGTATACCATGTTGTAACTTCCATTAATAGATTCTAATACGTTGTCTACTGAATAATCACCTTCCAAAGATGTTATGTTTTCTATTACTGGTTTTGGTGGCAGCCATAAATCATCCCATACTGGATGTAGTCCAAAACAATATGTGTTTCCTTCGCATTCTTGAGAGATAATAAATGTTAATGGTTCTAGTTCTCCCCAGTTACCTACTTCATCTTTTGCTTGAACTTCAACTAAATGATTACCTAATTCTAACCCACTGATGTCTATTGTGTTTTCTATTAATTCTATTAGTTCATCAAAGTTTCCGTTACTAGCTTCCATATAAATAGGTGTTTCGTAATTATGATCTATATAGAATCTTGCTTCTTCAATGTTTGTTAATTCATCTAGAGCTTCTGCAGTCACTTCTGGATCATATTCTGTTGGACTTGGGTTAACATTTACACCGTAAACTATTGGGCCTGTTAAATCAATTATATATTCGTCCTGAGCAATTCCTAGATTGCCTGTGTGGTCTTGTGCATAGAAAATAAACTGGTGTGTTCCTTCTTCTAATTCATCTACTTGTAGTTGACAAGACCATGTGCCTTCATTTTCTGTACAATCAATGTCTGCTGGATAGTAATATGTGTATAATGGTGAATAAACTTCTACCATTATTGTAAACTCATTTACTCCAGAGTCTGAATCATATACATCAAATGTTACAATTGGTGTTGGGTCATTACTTGGGTTTTCTGGTAAGAATACAATGTTATCTATAACTGGTGCTGTGTTATCAATCATTACTTGTCCATTTAGAGAATTTGTATTTCCAGCCATATCATATACTGTTATTCCTATTGGTTGATCATTGTCTCCTATTGTACCAGAAACTATTATTTCTTTTTGATATGTGTCGCTACCAATAAATTCCATTACTTCTAATGAAGAACCGCCTATATTTGATGCATTTAGATAAACAATATCTATCCCATTAGCATCTGTTGCTTTTACAGTTATTATTACTGTGTCATTATTCTTAGCTTGTGTTTGACCTGCAGGATATTCTATTGTTAAATTAAATAAGTCTGGCATTGTTGTGTCTATTATTGTCCATGCATCTGGGCAGTATCCATAATATATTTCATTTATTACACAATCTCCTTTTGGCATACCTTC
>Ga0180009_10007356_pt1 | contig 11278 bp, 9 predicted proteins | sample OS_PC_MetaG_FD_123537 | JGI IMG/M metagenome (GOLD analysis project Ga0180009, IMG submission 123537) | Groundwater microbial communities from the Aspo Hard Rock Laboratory (HRL) deep subsurface site, Sweden - OS_PC_MetaG | ecosystem: Environmental > Aquatic > Deep subsurface > Groundwater...
ACAACCAGCCGCAAGCTTTTTAATTCAACAGATCTGGGGTCAACCATTAAATTATTTTTTACTAACCATATCCTAACCTTTGGTATAAATTTTATACAAATAAAAGCTAACAATAAAACAAATAACGCTGCCCACAAAGTAAACAATAAATAACGCATTTTCAAAAATAATATTTGCTCCCAGCTAAATATTCCAAATATTATAACTATTAAAAAAATTAAACCAGAGCTAATAATCAATAGCAAACTCTCTATAATTACGCTATTAACAATAATGCTATTCGCTATACCTATACCCTTTCCCAATAAGAACCGTTCTATATAATGAAACACATTACCTGGAATATATTTTGCAATTTGTGACCGGCCATAAATAACAAAACACTTCTTAAACGTCAAATGTCCCCCAAGACCATTAGCTATTTTTTGCCATGCAGAAGGCATTAAAAGAACTAATATTGAATATATAAAACTAGCAACCACTATCCCAACCCATCTCTCAAAGATTGAGAAAACTTCCACTAGTTCCTGCCAATGTACCCAACCTACCCACACCATATAGGCTATCGAAAAAACAATAATAGCATAGCCACAAAACTTTATTATTCCTCCAAATCTTAAATTGGTTTTTGTACTACTGCTTCTTCGCTTGGTAAGGTTATCGGGTTTCATAATAATTATTTTTCTACCTCACAAAGCGCTATTATCCAAGGAATGGGCTTTAATATTTCTATAATCTTAAAATATTCAGCAACAAACCTTACAAATTCATTTGCAGACCAGTGCTGGTTATGGCCAGGAGTGTTACCAAATTTACTTAAGTATCTTCCTCTTAAGACATTTAGAATACGCCATAGTGGCTCCTTTGGTACAGAAATAGCTACCCATTTCTTGGCAACCCTTTTAAATTCCTTCAATACAGTCTCAGGGTTTTCTAAATGTTCAAGAATTTCAAAGGCAGTTATAAAATCAAAAGAGTTATCATTAAATGGTAATTCATAAGCTGAACCTTTGATAAAGGAAATATAAGGAAAACTCAATCTTGCTTTCCGGACAACATCCTCTCCAATATCGATACCAACAATTTGGCAATTTTTTTGCCTATACATTAAATTAGTGAGATATCCCTCACCACACCCCACATCCAACAGGTTACTACACTCCACTTTATCGATTAGTTTCTTAACATTTTTTAAAAAATTACCTACTACAATTTTCTCTAGTTTATTCTTTGAAGAATATTTGTTATAAAAATTTCCCGAAACAAAGTGCTTATCTTTATCTATAATTACCCCCTTGATTTCTCAATCACCTTTGAGCATCATTTCTAATCATCAAACACATCTCTTGTCATTATTCAATCTGCCAAATAAAATCTTTGCTTGGGAAATTCCGAGCCAACCAAAAATAAAGCTTCCCTGACCTAAAAGTATATTTCATTAGATAAAGGTCTTATCAAAAATAACTGATTAAAACCCATTAAAAATCTTCTATACTTAATTATCTTCATTCCAGTATTAAAGCAAACTTTACCCATCGTCTTATAATCATATAATTTTCTATGCTGTTCGTTTGCTTTTTTACTAAAAAAACCTATTTTGCTACCAAAATTATGAATATTATTTGATATTGGATGAGGAGTTGTTAAAACAATGTATGCATATCCTGAATTACTCAATAACTTTCTTAACTTTAGCAATACTTTTTCGGGTTCCTCTAGATATTCAAGTACCGCTAGCATAACAATAGTATTAAAAGGACCATATTTGTTCACTTTCCAAAAAAAATTTTCTCTATCAACCACAAAAAAAACTCGTTGTGGATTTAAATTTTTAGCAGTATCTATTGATTTTTGATCAATATCTACTCCTATATAACATTCTTCACTAGACAAATATCTCACTAAAAGCCCTACCCCACACCCAAAATCAAGAACTTTGCCTCTGATATAAGGAAGAACAACCTTCAACCTTCTCCATCGTAAAAACGGGGAAAGTAAACCTTTTGTTTGATCTACCATCTTGTTCTTTAATATATATTAATATATATTCTTACATTTTATTAACAATTTTTCTTATATTATACTGCAGATCCTCCAATAATCTTCTATTCACAGTCATAACATCTCCCAAAAGTCCAACTATACCAAACAAACAACCAAGAATCATTAGTATTGCAGCTAATATTAAAGATTGAACATGCCCATCAGCTCTGCTTACTATAATAAAATATAGATACCTAAAGCACAATACTAAACCTCCTATAAAAAAAATAGAACCTACCGTAACAAAAAAACGAAGAGGTTTATAATCAATAAATATACGAAAAATAGTAATTATAGACTTTGCAACATATAAAGGGGTATTCTTTATAAGTCGTGAAGATCTTAACATAGGATTTACATTTACCTGGACAGAAGAAACAGCCATACCCCTTACTCCAGCTTGGATAATAGTTTCCAGCGTGTAAGTATACGACGAAAACACATTAATCTGACAGGCTGCCTCTCTCGAAATAGCCCGAAAACCACTTGTCACATCTAGGACATTAAAACCAGAAATAGTCCTTACTACCCAGCTTCCTACTTTTTATAACATTTTCTTAATCCTCGAAAAGTATTTTATCTTATCTATGGGCCGCGTTCCGATGACCATATCAGCTTTATTTTCAATAATAGGTTTTATCAGCTTTGAAATATCATCTCCACAATACTGATTGTCAGCATCAGTATTAACAATAATATCTGCACCTAATTTTAAACAAGCGCCCAGTCCAGCCATAAATGCTTTTGCTAACCCTTTATTTTGGGGAAAGCTAATTATATGATGAACACCTAATTTCTTAGCTACTTCTACTGTGTTATCAGTACTCCCATCATTAATTACCAGGTATTCTATAACATCAATATTATCTATCTTTTTGGGTAAATCTTGGACTGTTTTTGGTAATGTCTCTTCTTCATTAAAGCAAGGGATTTGAATTATTAGCTTCATTATGCCTTCACCTAAAACTTTAAAAAACTTTAAAATAAGTATACTAGTTTAAACAAATACATACAAAAAGAATTAAAAGAGCAAACAAAATTATTTATATATTTCATTAGCAAGTCTGGCTATAGAATCAGCATAGGTTGTTCCTGGCACTGACCATCTTTCATTTAAATGATAAAGTTTGTCGCCAATATAATTATGCCCGGTACCAAAATGTCTTGGGTCATACTTCGTAGAGCAGTATAAGTCACCTTTACTGTCACGTATATCTAAATGGTCGGGATAAACATACCAAGCTAAATGTGCAAAATGAGCAATTACTCCAAGCTCTTCTGTGGCAAAAGTATTATAAACGCCAGGACTTGTTGCTCCTAGCCCACAAAAATTATTTGCATCTGGAGGAACGATTCCACCATATTTTAAAAATCCAGTTTCATGACACATTTGAGCCCAGGCAATATCAACTCTTATATTAAATAGATCAGCATATTTTATATAATATGGTGCTATTCTTCTAGCTCTGTCTATCTGACTTTGATCGCTATTAAATCTCATAAACATGTTTATTAGCATATCATTAGTTACATTTACCTTACCCACTATAGATGTTTCTGGAGTTACTACATTAGTTGTATCTTCACCAATATTAACTTTCTTTGTAGCAAGAGTCCATCCATGTACTGGAGATCTTGCATATACATACAGGGTATGGGTACCGCTAAGACCTTTGGTATTCCAGGTAAAGTTATATCCACTGTTGGTAAATCTCTCCCCAAAGGCTGTTGCCACATCACCTCTTTTTAACCCGTAGGTTGCTGCACCCAAAAGCTTCCCTGATCCTGCTTGACCATCAAGGTAGATATGCACTGTATCTATACCTGTTCCAGAAGTAGAGTTTTTATCAATAGCCCAGCCGCCAATAATAATGCTATCTCTTGGGGAAAAGGATGTTGGCGGGGAATCAATGGCTATTGCAACATCTGGAGAAGGTGCATTAATATTTACCTTCTTTGTGGAAAGAGTCCATCCATATACCGGAGAGCGGGCATAGATATATAAGGTATGGGGTCCTGTAAGCCCTTTAGTATTCCAGGTAAATTCATATCCGCTGTTGGTAAATCTTTCTCCAAAGGCAGCTCCCACATCAGGCCTTCTTACTCCATAGGTTGCTCCCCCCAAAAGCTTGCCTGAGCCGGCTGGTCCATCAAGGTAGATATGTACTGCATCTATACCTGTTCCTGTGGTTGAATTTTTATCAATAGCCCAGCCGCCAATTTTAATACTATCTGTCGGAGAGAAGCTTAGCGGTGGTGAGTCAATAGAGATTGCATAACTAGGTTCTAATCCTTTACAATTAATTTTTTGGGTTACGTAATTCCATCCTTTTGATGGATTACGAGAATAAATATATAGGGTATTAATACCCTTTGGGAGATTATCAAAATTAACTGATAAGTTAAATCCAGAATTTAAAAAATTTTTACCATAAACATCAGCTACATCAGCTCTTCTTACTCCATAGGTTGCTCCCCCCAAAAGCTTGCCTGAGCCGGCAGGACCGTTAAGGTATATATGCACTGCATCTATTCCTGTTCCGCTACTGCTTGTTGAATCAATAGACCATCCACCAATTATACCCATGCCAGATAAAAGTTGATTTTCCCTGGGAGAATCTATTGTAATTAAATGAGTATTGTTTATAACACCCGCATTTAAAAATTCTCTAATGCCTTCAAATATACCTTGCGCAGCTTTTTCTTTAAAACTATCGCTTCTTAATAGACTTTCCTCATATGGATTGGATAAAAAAGCAACTTCTACTAGTGCAGCAGTCATATTTGTATTTTTAATCACATAAAAGTCTGCAGTTTTAACTCCTCTATCTCTAAGACCTACACGCCTCACAACATTTCTATGAATAGCATAAGTAAGTTGTGCACTATATTTTGCTCCATTTAGACTAAAATATGTTTCTGTTCCATTTGGTACTGGATTCTTCTCGAGAACTGAATTATTATGAATTGATATAAATAGGTCAGCTTTTTTAGAATTTGCTTCATTTACTCGTTCTTGAAGTGATTTTGAAATATCGGTAGTTCTTGACATTAAAACTCTTATTCCGGCACCCTCCAGTTTAGATTTTAGCTTTAGCGCAATATCTAAATTGGGAATTTTTTTCATAATAACCTGAATAACCAATTGCTCCAGGGTCTCTTCCACCGTGGCCTGGATCAATATATACTGTATATGTTCTTTGACCATGTATGGTATTTTTAAAAGGAATAACAGTAAAGATTAGTAAAAATACTACAAAAAAAATAAATAAACTTAATAATTTCTTTAAAGATTTTGACATATTATTATGGTCCTATTCCTTTATTAAATCACTTCTTCTATAAACAGGAGTTGATATGTCAAGACCGCCATAAATATTTATCTTTTCTCCATCTATATAAAATTCTACTGCACTTATATTGCTAAATTCAGTTAGAGTATTTACGATAGAGTAAATTACAAAAATATCTTCTACACTACTAGCTTGTCTACCTTCAACAAAAGCTTTATTAAAACTTACTTTAGCTATTCCATCAATAATCTCTAAATTTAAAAGTTGAACATTTTTAGGAATTACTCTAAATAAATCTGCCGACTTAGGACCTTTTAAAATCTCTTCAATAGCACTCTTAGGAGCATTCGCGGTTGACACAGTTCTTTCCTCTGGTACTAAGAACTGGATGTTTACATCGGGGAAATATACTTTAACAATAACCTCGGTAGCCTCTATATTTTTATCTAATATCTTTTCTTCTTCGGGTGATACTTCCTTTGCCTCTTTAATATTTTCAAGTACCTTAACATCGGTATATGAATCTTTATCACTTTCTTCTTCTATTACCTCAATAGAAGAATCTAAACTTTCCTCTTCTCCAGTATCCTGCTCTTCAAGCAATAAAGATACTTCATCATCCTCTAAACCTTCAGAAGTTTCTTTATTATCTATTTCAAGAAGATAGTCATCTGATTCGTCTCTAAGGAGTCTGCTACTTCTAAAGAAGGTAAAATAAGCAAATAAACTAATTAAAATAATTATAATTGCTGCAAAAATAGCTGGGATTATAACATTTAAGATTTTCTTTTGTCTTTTCTTCATTTTATTGCTACTTATAGTTCCTATATTTTTTAATACTTAGATATTTTAAGTAATTATCACATATATTTGTTTTTATGTAAATATATAAATGACTAACTAAAATTTATAATTTATTTTCAATCTAATTATAGTTAATTTCTAAAAACCATCACAACATATTAAGTTTTAACTGAAAGCAGTTAAAACTTTAATAATGAAAATATAGACATTTTTTTTAAAACTTACTAAAAATTTTCACCTGGACCCTTTTATAACTTCCAAAAATTGCAATAATCCTCTATATTAATTATTATTTATGTACATTTACAAGAAATAAAAAATGCAAAACAAGGATAATTTAAATAAAAAACCCTTATTACTCTAAACAAAATAAAAATGCTAAATGCAAAATTGCCTGAAACTTATAAAATACCTAAAGTTATATGGATTATAGCACTCTGCTTTTTTATTAAAACTTTAATATTGGCCTTCTGGATTACACCTCTTTGGGATATACCTGATGAATATGCACACTATGCTTACATTGAAGATATAGCTAAAGGAAAAGGCATACCGGTATTAGGTAAATCATTAATATCGGAGGAAATTGTTGATTCTATTAATCCTAATTCAAAAGAATCACCACCAAAAATGAATTGGATTGCCCAACACCCACCAGCATATCACCTAATCGGAGCAGTCCCCTTAAAAATAGCTGAACTTTTTACTGAAGATAAATACTGGTTATTTAGAGTTCCCAGAATTATTAGTAGTTTATCAGGTGCTATAGCACTTATAATTTTTTATTTGATTTTTAAAGAAGTAACAAATAGTAATTTTTTTTCTATAGCAGCAGTAGCTACCATTAGTTTTATTCCTATGTTTAGTCAGATGTCATCGGGAACAAATCATGATATAACAGTAACGCTGTTCTCAGCCTTGGCAATTTTATACTGGTTTCGCTTTTTAAAATCAGAATCTTACAAAAATGCACTACTTATGAGCATGTGGTTATCTATAGCGTGTTTTACCAAAATAACTGCCCTAATAATTGCTATACCTATGTTAGTAATTTCTTTTTTTTACATTAAAGGTAAATATAAAAACCGTATTGGTAAATGGTTTTTATGTGGAGGAATTACTGGTATATTGCCAGGATACTGGATGACAAGAAATTTTATACTTTTTGGTAATCCGCTGATAGACGCAACTTACTTTGCTAAAGCCAGTGGCATAACAACAAAGATAAACATTTTAAATTATTTGCAAAATCAACAAGTTATCGAGCAGACATTTAGAAATTTTATTGCTCTCATTGGGTGGCAGGGTACAGGAAAAGGCGAAGTATTATTGTTCCAAGTTAGTGGATTATATTTATTAATCTATTCTCTATTTTTATTAATACTTGTTTTAGGATCATTTTTCTGGTACATAAAATTTTCTTACAAACATATAAATGGAAAGGGTAAATATGCATTAATTTTTTCAGTAATTTTCCTTCTGAGTTCATATTTTTTAATATTTTCTAGTAAAAATTATCCTATTTACCGTCAATTTTTATATTCTCTACTTTTTGCAATATTCCCTTTTATAATATTATCTTTTGAAAATAAAATAGCAAAAGAAGATAAGCTTATGATATATTCACTATGGCCTATTCTAATTTTTCTCATCTCTTATATACTAAAGTTAAAAGAATTATATGAGATTTCTGGCATACTTAGAGCTGTACATGGCCGCTACTGGTTTCCTTTAATACCCCTTTTAGTTATTGCGTTTATATTCCCTTTCTTTAAATTACTAAATTCATATATTACAGAAAAAAGAAACTACAAAAAAACATTATTTATTATTACTTTTTTTATAATTGTTCTAATAATTTCATCGATGGAAATTTGCTTTTATGCTAGCGAAGTTATTCCATTTTATCTTAAAATGTCATGAAACTTTTAAAAAATAAAAAAATTATATTAATAATTCTATTTACCTTATGGTTTTTAGCAATATCTTTTTATTTGGGTAAAACACTTTTTTTAAGTTCATATGCAGAAACTTTATTCAGAAATGAAATAGTTGAAAATATACCAGCTGGAGAAATAGTTAAAGGATTTAAAATTGAACAACCAATTTACTTACCTGAAGAAATAGAAAATGAAGATATATGTATTAGTATACTGATGGCAACATATAGAAGAAGAAATGAAAGTCAAGTTGAAGTATCTCTTGAGCAAAAAGGTCATAAAAACAGAATCATCTTATATACTAAATATATTGATGATAATTCGTATCAAAAAATTTGCTTTTCAAATGATAACTACGAACCTGGACCTGCTTTTATAAAAATTACTGGTATAGACGGGTCTCGGGGTAATGCAATTACTGTATGGCTTACCAAAGATACACCTCATGGTGAAGCTATAATAAATGGTGTCCCCCAAGAATATAGTTTAGTTTTTAAAATAGGAAAATCTATTGGCAATTTATGGAATCAGCCTGGTGAAATAAAATATGCATTAATTGTTTTTATGACCACATTCATTATATTGATGGCAGCTTTAACTTTATTTTATATCAAAGAAAATAATCTAAAATAAAAGAGAGTTATTTGACTTTAAAGAAGTTTAAAAAAGACTAATAAAATTTGTAAAACGCTCTAACTTAATTGAAAAATCTTCCCTTTCAAGAGTAAGATTAGGATTGTAAAACGGATCTATTAATAAAAACTTTCCCCAACGATTTTTTAATATTTCTATTTCCTCTTTCTGCCCATCATGCTCGCCAAAATTGTTTTCGTAACTACTATCTTTTACACCATTATACTTAAATTCAATGTGAGGTAATATTACATTGTACAATCCTCTACTATAATATTTCAGGCATAAATCCACCTCATTAAATATCAACGTCAATCTCTCATCAAATCCACCAACTTTTTCAAATAATTCTTTTTTAGTTACAAGGCATCCTCCTCCAACAGCCAAATAATTTGAATTAACTAAAAGCCGCCCAAAATATCCAGGAGATTTCTTATCAAACCCTTTATGGCTAAAACCAAAACACTCATTTAAACCAAGAATTATACCTGCATTCATTATATTCACACAATCACTATTAAGAATTTTCCCTCCAGCAGCACCAATACTTTGCCTTATTGCATAGCCAACCAATTCTTCAAGCCAATTATCTGAAACCATTTCTATACAACTATTTAAAAACACCACTATTTTACCTTCTGCCATTTTAATCGCTGAATTGTATAACCTGGAATGATTAAACTGGTTGTCTAAATCTACTATTTTTATTCTATCAGCCTTTAATTTCTTAGACCTTTTAATAAGATTTTGTAATTTTTCCTTTAAAAATAGATTGTTTATAATAATAACTTCAAAATTTCCATAACCCTCTTTAGAAAAAATAGAATCCAAGCACTTGTACAATAATTCTGGTGGGTTTAATATAGAAATAATAACTGAAACAAGTGGTTTATCTTTAACTAAGTAGTGTACGCGATTATGTCCTGGATAATTAGGAATAGATTCAACCCAGCCATCTTTTTCTCTTCTTTCCATTGCCTCACGAATAGCTTTAATCCCTGCTTCATAGGGATATATTTTAGCGTCAATATCTAGTGATGCAGAGCCAGCAATAGCCCTCCAGTGATATAAAATTTTTGGAATATGGAATATTTTATTAGTTTTCTCTGTTAATCTTAAAAGAAGATCGTAATCTTGACTACCTTCAAAACCTTCACGAAAGCCTCCAACCTCTTTTACTAAATCAGTACAATACAAACCAAGATGACAGGTATACATATGAGATAATAGTGTGTCTGGAGACCAATCCGGCTTAAAAAAAGGGGAAAATCTTTTACCATCTTCTCCAATTTTATCCTCATCACTATAGATTATATCCGCTTCCGGATATTTATTAAGAAGTAAAACATTTTCATAAAGTGCATCAGGGACTAATTCATCGTCATGGTCCAGAAGAGCAATAAACTCCCCCTTAGCCAGTTCCAGTGCTGAATTAGAGTTGGCTGAAATATGTCCCCTTTTTTTACAGTATATTACTTTAATTCGGCTATCTTCTTTTGAATATTTATCCAGGATATTTTTTACATGAGGTTGTGTAGAAGCATCATCTGATATACAGATTTCCCAATTCGTGTATAACTGTGATTTTACAGACTCAATACACTTATGCAACCATTTTTCTTCAGTATTATATACAGGTATAATGACTGATATTAAAGGCTTGCATGAAAGATTTTTAATGTTCTTATATATTTTTAGCTTATCGTACTCTGTAAGTGAATTCTCCTGTATCCACAAACTATAAAAAAAATCATCCGTTTTAAAATTAACACATTTTATAAAGCCATATTCTAAAATCTTATCCCATATACTGCTCCATCCATCTCTTTTTATCTCCTTTAAAAGTATTCTTAAAAAAACTAAAACATCAAAAAAGGACATCTTTTTCTTATTTATAAAAGATAAAATTGATCTTACAAAAATTTCTAACCCACCTATCTTCATTAATTGAAAATCTGTAAGACTAAACCTAGAGACAACTTCACCAGGGTCCAGCCTTAAAGCATTAGTATCATGGGAAATAAAAATTACTGACTGATACTTTGATAATTTCTTAGATGCTATTATTCCAAAAGTTATGCTATCTTTTTCATAAAAACCACTACCTTTATCCAAATAAAGTTTCATCTTTAATATTTTTTCAGAAGAAGCGAACCAAGAAACATAAACCCAACCAGTTGGCCAGGGCTTCCTTACTAAAAACTGTGGATCTTCGGTCTCTGATTCATAAACACAACTATTGCAATCTCCAACGTAATATAAATTTTTAAGTAATTCCAACTTGGGTTTATACTTTCGTCGTATAATTAACTTCTTTAAACTACCAATCATTTTTATAATCTTTTTAAATCCGCGTAAAGGTTTGGTTATTTTCCATGAAATGGAATTTAAAATTAACTTTAGTTGATTTTCTTTATTTTTTAATCCTATTTTTAACTCAGTTAACTCCTGGGTTTTTTGGGTTAGTTGATTTTCTTTATTTTTTAATCCTATTTTTAACTCAGTTAACTCCTGGGTTTTTTGGGTTAGTTGATTTTCTTTATTTTTTAATCCTATTTTTAACTC
>Ga0180009_10007358_pt1 | contig 11276 bp, 11 predicted proteins | sample OS_PC_MetaG_FD_123537 | JGI IMG/M metagenome (GOLD analysis project Ga0180009, IMG submission 123537) | Groundwater microbial communities from the Aspo Hard Rock Laboratory (HRL) deep subsurface site, Sweden - OS_PC_MetaG | ecosystem: Environmental > Aquatic > Deep subsurface > Groundwater...
CCGCGGTGATCACATCGTCGATGATCAACACACGGCCCTGCAGCGGCGCACCGACCAGATTGCCGCCTTCGCCGTGCGCCTTGGCCTCCTTGCGGTTGAAGCAGTAAGGTACATCGCGACCGTGATGGTCGGCCAGTGCGACCGCCGTGGCGGCGGCTAAGGGTATGCCTTTGTAGGCGGGTCCGAACAGGACGTCGAACTCGATGCCGGAGGCGACGATGGCGGCGGCGTAGAAGCGTCCCAGCCGCGCCAGGCAGCTGCCGGTGTTGAACAGGCCGGCATTGAAGAAATAGGGGCTCTTGCGGCCGGATTTCAGGGTGAATTCACCAAAACGGAGAACGTGGGTTTCAATGGCGAAGGTCAGAAAATCGTGTTGATAGTCTTGCATGAGCCGCTCGAGGTTTGATGGGGGTTGGGCCAAGGTGATGGCCGGCATGTGCGGTATGATACACGGCCGAATTCACAGGGTCAGCACGTGCGCGTCATAACTCTCAATGCCAACGGCATACGTTCCGCCGGCCGCAAAGGTTTTTTCACCTGGCTGGCGCGACAGAAGGCCGATGTTGTCTGTATCCAGGAAACCAAGGCCCAGGAAGGGCAGCTTACCGATGCGATTTACCATCCGCGCGGTTTCCATTGTTATTACCACGATGCCGAGAAAAAGGGCTACAGCGGGGTGGCGATCTACAGCCGCATACAGCCGGATCGCGTCGTCATCGGCCTGGATTGGCCGGAGTTCGATGCCGAGGGCCGTTATCTGGAGGTGCAGATCGGCAAGCTCAGTGTGGTGTCATTGTATCTGCCCTCGGGTTCCTCCAGCGAACTGCGCCAGCAGGTGAAATTCAAGGTGCTGGGTCGTCTCATGCCCTATCTGCGTGGTCTGCGTCGCAAACGTCGTGAATACATTATCTGTGGCGACTGGAATATCGCGCACAAAGAGATCGACCTGAAAAACTGGCGTGGTAATCAGAAGAACTCAGGTTTCCTACCCGAGGAGCGTGCGTGGATGGATGTACTGTTTGGCAGTGCGGGTTTCGTGGATGCCTTTCGTGTGGTCGATCCTCGGCCGGAGCAATACACCTGGTGGTCGAATCGCGGCCAGGCCTGGGCCAAGAACGTCGGCTGGCGGATTGATTATCAGGTGATCACGCCGGGGCTGATGCCGCAGGTTAAGGCTGCGCGCATCTACAAGGAACAGCGCTTCTCCGATCATGCGCCTTTGATTATGGATTATGACTGGGAACTCTAAACAGCGAGTCGCGGCAACACCGTTATGCTGATGGACGTCAGCCTACTGTCGGCCATGCTGATCGGTTTTTTCGGCGGTGTTCATTGTGTGGGAATGTGTGGCGGCATTGTCGGCGCCCTGACCTTCGGTTTACCGGAGACACTGCGTCAGCGCCCGCTTTCCGCCTGGCCATTTCATCTTGCCTATAACCTCGGCCGCATCGCCAGTTATGCCGTGGCCGGTGCGCTGGCCGGTGGTGTCGGCGGCCTGGTCCTGCATTTCACCGAGCTGCATCAGGCACAGCAGATACTGCAGATCATCGCTGCCCTGTTCATGTTCGCATTAGGATTGTATCTGGGGGGCTGGTGGTCGGGGCTGGTGCGCATCGAGCAGCTGGGACAGTTGCTGTGGCGACGCATGGAGCCGATAGGCCGCCGTTTCCTGCCGGTCGCAACACCAACACAAGCCTTCGCGCTGGGTCTGGTATGGGGCTGGTTGCCCTGCGGCCTGGTCTACAGCGTGCTGATCTGGTCACTGACAGCCGGCAGTGCACTCGAAGGCGCGCAGCTCATGTTGTGCTTTGGTATCGGTACCTTGCCCAATCTGTTGTTGATGGGTGTGCTGGCGGCCAAGCTTGGCCAGTTTATGCATCAACCCTGGCCGCGGCGCGTCGCCGGCGGCCTGGTGATGCTGTTTGCCATGGTGCTGTTGGCGCGGGTCTTCAGCGGGTGAAGAACTGCTGACGGAACTGCACCTGGTACTCGTCCTTCTCGCCTTCCGGGCGCACCTTGAGATGGAAATTCAACATTTCTTCATTGCTGATGCCGAAGTCGGCGATGTAATAAATGGCGTTGGGCTCACGGATTTCGCGCAGCTCCAGATCGCATTGTGTCCCGGTCAGGGTGGTGGCCATGCCGGAAACGGTGGCGGCGACGGGTTTACCGGAGGTGCCTAATACTTTGTGGAGCACGACAACATTTAGCATAGCGTGATTGCCGCTGCGTTTAATGTTGTATTCCGTAGCGACCTTGGGTGGGAGCAAATCCGTGGTCAGTGCGTTGAAATGCACGACATAGTCGCCGAAATCCTGGGAATTTTCTGCACGAGCATTCAGCGCCAGCAGGCACAGAGAGATCAGGCACAGCAGTTGCAGAAATTTATTGGTATTTTGCATAAATGCGCTCTCCAAAGTGGTCTGGTACTACCACTATAGACCATATGCCTTTGGCGCGTGGCGGGAAGTATTGTGTGCTGGGGACGGCGCGGTTTTTGACGGAATAGGCCGTGCCCAATACTCCCTGGAACTACCAGTGTGTTTTACCCTGCCGCAGCGACCGGCGTCCCGGTCTGGCTATCGTCGATCTCCGGCAACGGGCGTTGCAGGGCATCGCGCAGACGGTTGATGGTTTCGAGTTCCTGACGGGTCTCGCGGCGCAAGCCTTCCAGTTCGTTGATCTTGCCTTCCAGGGTGTCGCGCGATTCGCTGATGCGGCGCAGCGTGTCGAGGCGTTTTTCCATGACGCGCTTATGATCCTTGATCTGTTGCACCAACGGATTCATGACCTCTTTCAGCCAATTGTCGGCATCCTGATTGGCGCGGAAAAACACATTGCGCGCCTGGCTTACCAGCGAGATGAAAAATTTCTTGATCAGAAAACTTTGCTCGGTCATGGCCGTGACCGGGCTGTTGCGGAAGGCGTCTGCCTCCTCCAGCAGCCGGTGCAGTTCCATATTGAACTGGTCGACCGAGAACACCTTGGGTGTGACCGCAGGCAGGCCATGCTCTTCGTGGAATTTACGGTAAGTGGCGCGGATCAGTGTGCGGGTCTGTTCCGCCTGATGGGCTACCTGGTCCATCGTTTCGCGGGCGCCATCGAAGAACACCTGCATGGAGCTTTTCAGACCGTGCGTGGTCCAGGCGCCGGTCATATCTTTGCGGGTCTTGTTAATGAGCTTGTCGAAGGAATCAAGACTGAGCGCATCCAGCATGGTTTTGGCGGCGCTCTGCAACACGCGGCGGCTGGATTGGAAGCCTTCCACGTTGCGCAGATAGGTCGACTGTTCTTCGCGGGATTTCTTCATCAGATGTTGGATGACATCGGCATTTTTTCCGCGCAGGGCGCGGAGGTTTTCCAATTCCTTGGCGGTCGTCTGCAGACGTGTGTCGAAGGTGTGGTGGGTGTCGTCGAGCAGGCCACCGACCTCCTTGACGATGTAGTCGCGCAGCACATCATGTTTATTGGGTAACACCTCATCGGCCAGGAAGGATTCCAAGGCCAATAATCGGCTGCGTTCCAGCAGCACATCGTCGTTGCGGACCTTGCCAACCAGACCTTTTTGCGCCGAAACCGGGAACACCCGGTTGCCGTTGACGCCCAGGAGTTCCGCAACCTTGCGGCGCTGAGTATCAATGCTGGCGTTGATCGCGGAGTTGTCTTTGAGATCGTCCCACAGGGTGTCGATCTTGTTCAGTGCGACGACCAGATTCTTGTTATGCGTACTGCTGCTGTTGCGGTGAACGTGTTGTTCCCACATATCCAAATCAGAGCGGGTTACCCCGGTATCGGCGCCGAGCACGAACATGACGGCCTGTGCGCTAGGCAGCATATTCACTGTCAGCTCGGGTTCATTGCCGAGGGCATTCAAACCGGGGGTGTCCAGAATCACCAGGCCCTGCTGCAGCAACGGGTGGGGGAAGCTGATCAGCGCGTGGCGCCACATCGGGATTTCGACCTGCTCAGGCAGTTCCCCGGTCTTTTTGAATTGCGAATCCTGGGATTCGTCATACAGTCCCAGGGCACGGGCGATCTTCAGAGGCACGCGTTTCGTCTTGACCACTTCACGCAGCGACTCGGCCATCTGCTCCGGCGAGTCGGTATCCAACGGCATGCTGACCCAATGCAGCGGGTCGTTTTTGTAATCGCTGATGGAGCGTTCTTCGCGACGTGTCTCGATCGGCAGTAGCCGCAGATACGATTGTTTGGTTTCGCGGTCGAAAAATAATTCGCTCGGGCACATGGTGGTGCGACCGGCTTCCGATGGCAGCAGACGTTGGCCATAGCTGGCGAAGAAGATGGCATTAATCAATTCGGTTTTGCCGCGTGAGAATTCGGCGACAAAGGCCAGAGTGAGACGATCCTTGCGCAGGGCCTCAAGCGTTTCATAGATCCGCAGATCGTTTTCGCTCTCATTCAGCTCGCGCTTATCCAGCCACTGTTGGAATTCCTCCAGGGTCTGTAACACGTCGGCTTTCCAGGCGCCGTAGGCGCGCATCCGCTGACTGAACTGATCCTGTGCCATTCAAAACTTCCTCACATACCGAGCGTGCGGCCGGGGCGGTCGCACACATACTCTTGGGCTAGCGACCCCAGGGAGGAATTCTTGAGCTCAAATAACAGTAGCTTAGGTGGATTGGCGTGGCTCAAAGCAAGGCTGGGCGGTGTTGTGACCGGATTCACATTCCGGGTGGTGCCGGTATCAGGTCGGGCAGGCGGCGCGGCGCGCGGATGCGGAGTCGTTTTTCGCGACCCGCACTGCCAGCCAGCAGCTCGACAGCGCCGGTCGTGACGCCAAAAGCGTCGGCCAGAAAACGGATCAGGTGGGTATTGGCCTTGCCATCGACTGGTAGGGCGGTGATGCGGATTTTGAAGCGATCACCATGAGGACCGACGAGTTCATCCCGGCGTGCCCCGGGCTGGATATGCAGTGCCAGCAACAGGTCCGGGCCATCCCAGCGGTACCAGGTGGGCGTTGTCACGCAGGTTCAGGCGGCTAGCATGCTCAGCAACGGCAGGACCAGACGTCGCACCACTTCCAGACCGAGGATGGCCAGTAGTGGAGACAGATCCATCCCGCCCATCGGCGGCAGCAGTCGGCGCACGGGCTTCAATACCGGTTCGGTGATGGAATGTAGCAGGCTCACCGCCGGATTGTAGGTGCCGGGATTGACCCAGCTCAGGATGGCTTGAATAACAATGCCGTAGATGAACAGCTTGAACAGCAGGTCGACGAGTTCAGTCAGACTGACAAAGACGAGTGTCTGAATGTCAATGCCGCCGCCCCGCAGCAGAAGGATCAGTGCGATGCCCAGCATCTGTACCGCCAGCATCAGCAGGATGCTGGCGAGGTCGATGCCACCCACGGGCGGAATCAAACGACGCACCGGTACCAACACTGGATTGGTGGTCTTGACCAGAAACTGACTGACCGGGTTATAGAAATCCGCCCGTACCCAGGCCAGCACAAAGCGCAGCATCAAGGCCAGCACATACAGACTGAACAGGGTGTTGATAACGAATTCGAGGGGGTTGGTGAAATAGCCCGGACCCATTTTTAATTTTCCCCTAATTGATCGGCGAGTTCACGTGAACGATCACGCGCGGCGGTGAGTGCCTTCTGTATCAGTTCACGCAGCTGGCCCTCTTCCATGACTTTCAGGGCGCGCTCCGTGGTGCCGCCCGGCGAGGTGACGCGCTGGCGCAAGGTACCGGCATCCTCGTCGCTTTCCAATGCCATCTTGGCCGCGCCAAAAGCGGTTTGTAATGCCAGCAGTCGTGCGCATTCGGCGGGCAGACCGAGCTGAACGCCAGCGGCCTGCAGCGCCTCCATAATGAGAAAGAAGTAGGCTGGTCCGCTGCCCGACAAGGCTGTGACCGCATCCATCTGCGCTTCGTTGTCCAGCCACAAGGTCAACCCAACCGCGCGGAGGATGCTCTCGGCCAAGTCGCGCTGCGCCGATGTCACTTTGGGTGTGGCAAACAGCCCGGTGGCACCGCTCTGCACCATGGCCGGGGTATTGGGCATGCAACGTACAATGGCGCAACCGCCCCCCAGCCAACGGTCGAGATTCGTGGCGCGGATGCCGGCGGCGATGGAGATGATCAGCGGTTGCTTGGCCTGAACCGCCGCGGCAATACTCTGCGTGACCTCATGCATTACCTGTGGTTTGACGGCCAGCAATACCACATCTGCGGATTGAATGGCGGTCTGGTTATCGCTGTCGGTGACTATGCCGAAACGGCTTGAGAGCATCGTGCGCTGCTCGGGATTCGGGTCGGCCGCACGCAGACGCTCTGCCGGCCAGCCATCGGCGATCAGGCCGCCGATCAGGCTGCGGGCCATATTGCCGCCGCCAATGAAACTCAGGGTGTGATTAGTCATGGGCGCTATTCTCACCGCAAACCGTGTGGGGCGCAAAACCTTCGGTTACGTGACCTGACATGAGTCATTATGGTGTCTGCAGGAGCGGCCAAGGCCGCTCCTGCAAATAATCTCTCAACTCTCACGTGCGCCAAAAATGGCACTGCCGACGCGCACGATGGTCGCGCCCTCGGCGATTGCGGCCTCGAGGTCATCGGTCATGCCCATGGACAGGGTGTCCAACGCCAGCCCCTGGGCCTGTAACGCCTCAAAGGCGTGGCGCACGGCACGGAAAGCGGCGCGCTGCGCATCGGGATCGGTGCTTGGTGCCGGTATGGCCATCAGTCCCCGCAGTCGCAGGCATGGCAGAACGGCCACGGCTGTAGCCAGTGCCGGCAAGGCGTCCAGCGTGACGCCGGACTTACTGGCCTCACCACTGATATTGACCTGCAAACAGACATTCAACGGCGGCAAGTCCACCGGGCGTTGTTCATTCAGACGCTCGGCATGTTTCAGGCTGGCCAGGCTATGGACCCAGGCGAACTGCTCGGCAATGGCACGGGTCTTGTTGGATTGCAGTGGGCCAATGAAATGCCACTCCGGCGCCGGATCAGTCAGAGTCGCGAGCTTCGGTAGAGCTTCATTGAGGTAGGACTCGCCAAAGCACCACTGTCCCGCCATCATGGCAGCGCGCAGATCGGCGACCGGGAAGGTCTTACTCACAGCCAGCAACTGGACAGTCGCACGGTCGCGGCCAGCGGCCTGGGCAGCCCTGGCAATCCGCGTGAGAACCCGCTGAAGCTGTTCGGAGATGACCTGTGCGCGACCCATCATGCAGATTTAGCTATACTTTTCGGCAGTCTATTAGAGGGCGTGTTGCAATAATCCACACACCCGGGTCAAGGGAAAGGCGCTGTTGACGCTATTTAGAGGACCCGCTCCGTCCAGAGTGGACGGTCGGGATATCAGGGTCAAGAACAACCGAAGTTCAGGGGAAACGAATGGATATCGCAGAACTGCTCGCTTTTGGCGTTAAGAATAACGCCTCCGACTTACACCTTTCCGCTGGTCTACCGCCGATGATTCGCGTCGATGGTGACATCCGCCGTATCAATGTACCGGCCTTGGATCATAAGTCCGTGCACTCGTTGATCTACGACATCATGAACGACAAGCAGCGCAAAGATTTCGAAGAATTTCTGGAAACCGACTTCTCGTTTGAAATCCCCAATCTGGCGCGCTTCCGTGTCAACGCATTCAATCACAATCGCGGCGCCGGTGGTGTATTCCGTACAATTCCCTCGAAGATCATGAGTCTGGAAGACCTGCGTTGTCCGCCGACCTTTAAAGAGATCGCCGATCAACCGCGCGGTATCGTGCTGGTGACCGGCCCGACCGGTTCCGGTAAATCGACCACGCTTGCGGCGATGATGAATCATGTCAACGAATCGCGCTTCGAACACATTCTTACCATCGAAGACCCGATCGAGTTCGTGCATGAATCCAAGAAATGTCTGATCAACCAGCGCGAAGTGCACCGTGATACGCTGGGTTTCTCTGAAGCACTCCGCTCGGCACTGCGTGAAGATCCGGACATTATTCTGGTCGGTGAAATGCGCGATCTGGAAACCATCCGCCTGGCGCTGACCGCGGCCGAAACCGGCCATCTGGTATTCGGCACCCTGCATACCAGCTCCGCGGCCAAGACCATCGACCGTATCATCGACGTGTTCGCGGCCGCCGAGAAATCCATGGTGCGTTCCATGTTGTCCGAATCTCTGCGTGCGGTTATTTCGCAGTCACTGCTGAAGAAGGTGGGTGGCGGTCGTATTGCGGCGCATGAAATCATGATCGGGACACCGGCCATTCGCAACCTGATTCGCGAAGACAAAGTGGCGCAGATGTATTCGGCCATCCAGACCGGTCAGCAGTACGGCATGCAGACGCTCGATCAGAATCTGCAGGAAATTGTGCAGAAGGGTATCGTCACCAAGAACGATGCGCGCAGCAAGGCGATGAACAAGGAACTGTTCCGTTAGAAGCCAGGTGTGTAGGGGAGAAGTACTGTCATGGATATGAGTTTTCTGCTCAAGCTGATGGTGAGTAAAAAGGCGTCTGACCTGTTTATCACTGCCGGCATGCCGCCGAGTCTGAAGGTCAATGGCAAGATCAAGCCCACGTCCAGCGACACGCTCAGCTCGGCGCAGGCGCAGGATATGGTCTATTCGGTCATGTCCGAGAAGCAGCGTGACGAGTTCGAACGCAGTCACGAATGCAACTTCGCCATCAGCGAACCCGGCCTGGGCCGGTTCCGCGTCAGTGCCTTCTATCAGCGCAATCACGCCGGTATGGTGTTGCGCCGTATCGAAACCGAAATCCCGACCATGGATTCCCTGTATCTGCCGCCTATCGTTAAAAGTCTGGCGATGAGCAAGCGCGGCCTGGTGATCTTTGTCGGCGCCACCGGCACCGGCAAGTCGACCTCACTGGCGGCCATGGTCGGATATCGCAATCAGAACAGCGCCGGACATATCATCACCCTGGAAGACCCGATCGAGTTCGTGCATCAGCACGGCGGTTGCATCGTCACCCAACGTGAAGTCGGTCTGGATACGGACTCCTATGAAGTCGGTTTGAAGAACACCCTGCGTCAGGCGCCGGATGTGATCCTGATCGGCGAGATCCGTACCCGCGAGACCATGGATTACGCCATTGCCTTCGCTGAAACCGGCCATCTGTGTCTGGCAACCTTGCATGCCAACAATGCTAATCAGGCCTTGGACCGCATTATCAACTTCTTCCCGGAAGATCGTCGCGGTCAACTGCTGATGGATCTGTCTTTGAACCTTAAGGCGATTGTCGCGCAGCAACTTATTCCCCGTGCTGACGGCAACGGCCGCCGTGCCGCGATTGAGATCATGATCAACACCCCGCTTGCCGCCGAGCTGATCCGTAATGGCGAGGTCCACAAGCTGAAAGATCTGATGAAGCGCTTATTGCAGCAGGGCATGAAGACCTTCGATCTGGCCTTGTTCGAGTTGTACAAGGCCAACGAGATCAGTTACGACGATGCTATCCATCACGCCGACTCGGTCAACGAAGTACGTCTGATGATCAAGCTCGACAAGGAAGATCCGGCCAAGCTGGCGGATGCCATGGCGGGCGTGTCGTTGCAGGAAGTGCCTTGATCGTTCAGTTCCTATGAGAGGTTTCTGGCAAAGCCTTCAGTTCAGGATTCCAGCTGTCTTCATTGGCGCTTTTGTTTTGGCGCTAGCCGCAATATTGATCGTACTGTCCACTATTGGTAAGCGCATGCTGGAGGACTATGCATGGCGCGAGGTATTGCTCTCCGGACAAAACATCGTCGCCGAGCTTGGGCAGCGTGTCGCCTATGCCGAGTCATTGGCCGGTGCGCTGGCCAATCTTGGTGTGGTGCTTTAGCATGACGAAACGCAGACACGAAAGCTCATCAGGCAGGTGATGGATTCGCGTGGCACAGAGGCCTTCATTGCCGGTGGAGGCTTGTGGCCGGAACCCTTTCAATTTAGCCCAGATATAGAAAGGCGCAGTTTCTTCTGGGGGCGTGACGCAGCGGGCTTGCTGCAATATTACGAGAGCTACAATTCCCCGGAAGGTGCCGGCTATCACCAAGAGGAATGGTATGTGCCGGCGCGCTATGTACCCTCCGGCGGGATTTTCTGGTCCAAGTCCTATATGGATCCCTACTCCTATCAGCCGATGGTAACGGCCACGGCGCCGATGTATCGCGCCGGAAACTTCTACGGTGTCACCACGATCGACTTGAAGCTCGAAGGACTGCATGAATTATTGGAGCGGGCAGCGCGTCCGCTGGCCGGCTATGCGTTTGCGGTGGATCGCAATGGCAAGCTGCTGGCATTTCCAGATGAGCAGCAGGTGAAAATTTATGGCACAGATCTCCAGGGGATGCGCACTGAGGATTTCATAAGTATCAAAGAGCTTGTGCAGCAGAAGCCGCAATTAAGTCCTTATGCGGATGCCATATTGAGCATGAATACCGATCGACTGAATGCTGTGAAAAGACTGCCGGATTACAACCCTGAATTGGCTGCACACATAGCCAACGCCAGTTATCAGATCGATGCCGATGAGGCGCAACTGATCGCAGCGGTTCTGGGAAGTCAGAAGGGTGACAAGTTAGCGGCAAAAGTTAATCACCGCGAGTTGTTCCTTGAATACGATCCATTGTTAGCTCAACCCGCCTTTGCGACTGTATTTGAAATGCCAAAGACCTACTGGAAGATCATCACGGTAATGCCCTACAGCGCAGCCATGTCGGCTTCCGCGAGAGTGTATGCCAATCTCATCGTGACCGTTGCTGTCGTTATGTCTGCTGCGTTACTGGCGATGTTGTTGGTGGTGCGCCGTATGCTGGTCAAGCCTATCGGTGATATGTCCCAGCAGCTGCGCAAGTTGACGCAGGCGGATAGTGGAAATGGGCAATTGATCGATTTGCCTGAAACACAGAGTGAACTAGGCGAGCTGGCATGGTGGTTCAATCGCCGTACTCACCAGTTGCTTGATGTGCAGCAGGAATTGCGCCAGACACAGGAAGATCTGGAGGATCGTGTCGAAGAACGTACCGAGGCGTTGCGACAGGAAATGCAGCGTCGCCAAGAGGCGCAGAAGCAGCGGGATATTCAGCTCGAACGCACCGAGCGCCAGCATATGGCAGTCGTGAAGCTTTCTTTGCATGATGCATTATCACAAGGTGACATCTCTACTGCGGCTCGGACCATCAATGAGATCGCGGCTGAGGTCCTGGGGGTCGCTCGTGCGAGCATCTGGTTGGTTGATGCATCACGCAACAGTTTTGATGTCGTGGATCTGTTCGATACTCGTGCAGATGCTCACAGCCACGATTTGCAGC
>Ga0180009_10007359_pt1 | contig 11275 bp, 5 predicted proteins | sample OS_PC_MetaG_FD_123537 | JGI IMG/M metagenome (GOLD analysis project Ga0180009, IMG submission 123537) | Groundwater microbial communities from the Aspo Hard Rock Laboratory (HRL) deep subsurface site, Sweden - OS_PC_MetaG | ecosystem: Environmental > Aquatic > Deep subsurface > Groundwater...
TAAATTCTATTGACGATATAATTAAACGCGATTTTCAGAATTTGAAAAATATGGCGCGACTGCCCAGCATCAACACACCCAGTATCGCGAATCTTCTTGTTGGTAATGAAATGTACAAAAGGGTTATGGGTTATATCGGGTACACGGATATGGCGCGTTCGAATGTAAAGAAATATTCACCCGAACCTCAATACGAAAAAAAGAAGCGTTTTGCAGGACAAGACATTGATTTTTATTCGCCTCAGGCATATCCCAAATTGTGGATTAAGCAAATTATAATTCAAGGCGGCGAAAAAGCCGGCAGCGACTTTGACGGCAAAGGCGAAGTGAAAAATATTTCCGATAATCAAAACATTACGGGCGAACCGATTACAATTAATCTTAGCGGTAAACTGAAAGGCAACAAATCAATCTCATTGACAGGATTGATTGACAGAAGAAAAGATTCTCCCGTTGATGAATACACCGCTAATTTTACGGGACTTACTTTCGATGAATTCAATTTGGGGAAGAGTAGTTTTCTTCCTTCTAAAATCAAGAATGCAATTGCAGATACAAAATTGAAAATATCAATGCCAGGCGATAGACTAGATGCGAACATTGATTTTAATTTGAAAAATCTTTCATTAGTATTTGAAAGTGAACCGAAAAACATTTTTGAAAGCATCGTTAAAAATGTTTTAAAAAAGGTCAACGCATTCAATGTAAATGTGAGAGTTTGGAATACAAAAGAGAGTTTTCAAATCGCGCTTGCAACGGATCTTGATGCAAAAATAGCGAGCGGATTAAAGGAAGTTGTTGGCGAAGAGCTTGCTAAATTTCAAAGTCAATTAAAAGCAAAATTCGATTCATTCATCGCAGAAAAAAGAAGTGAGTTTGGAAAAATATATAACGATAAACTTTCAGAAGTACAGGGAAAGCTGGGACAATATCAGACTCTTTTCAGCGAACAAACTAATATAGTTGACCTAAAGAAAAAGGAACTTGAAGACAGGCTGGCACAGGAAAAAAACAAATTCATAAATCAGCAGATTCAAAATCTGATTAAGCCTTAGTGAATTTGTAAAAATAGATCAATTTAAAATTGAGGTCGTTTTGAAACTAAAAATGAAGAAAGAATTCTTGAAAATAATTGCTGCAATTGTGTTCATTTTTCTTTGTGCTCAGCCGCATGACGCACAAACAATTAGTTCTCCGGATAGGAAAATGAAACTCAATTTCAAACTAAATCCCGCGGGCGAATTGTTCTATTCGCTCTCGTTCAATAGAAGTTCGGTTATAAAATCCAGCAAGCTTGGAATTGAATTGAAGAACGATTCCGGATTTATAAATGGTTTCACGCTTAAGAGTGCAGACACTTCAACTTTTTATGAAGAGTGGCAGCCAGTTTGGGGGGAAGAAAATGTAATTGTAAATAATTATACTGAACTAAGAGTTTCGCTCGTTCAAAAACAAAAATCAAACCGCCGGATGAATATCGTTTTTAGGTTATTCAATGATGGACTGGGCTTGCGTTATGAATTCCCGCGGCAGGAAAATTTAACATACTTCACTGTATCTGAAGAGAAAACAGAATTTAATCTTACCGGGGATCATAAAACTTTTTGGATTCCAGGCGATTATGATTCGCAGGAGTATACTTACACTACTTCAAAATTAAGTGAAATTGATGCGGCAATTGGAAATAATTTTTCCGAAATCGGAGTGAAATCGTTCGGTCCTTCCAATATGGTTCAAACGCCGTTGATGCTGACAACCGATGAAGGGCTTTACATCAATATTCACGAAGCTTCTCTGCTCGATTATCCTGCGATGTATTTAGTCGTTAATAAAAAAGATTATTCGCTTACTACGACGCTATGCCCTGATGCACTGGGAAACAAAGCTTATCTTCAAACTCCATTTCAAACTCCCTGGCGCACAATTATTGTAAGCAATAAAGCTGAAAATATTCTTGCGTCAAGAACCATTCTCAATCTAAATGAACCTTGCACATTCGATGACGTTAGCTGGATTAAACCGCAAAAGTACATCGGTATTTGGTGGGGAATGCACGTTGGTGTTAATACCTGGAATTATGCGGATGAAACAAACATAAAACTGAATTTAGTTGATTGGTCAAAATTAATTCCTAATGGTATACACGGCGCTACAACCGGAAATACAAAACGGTACATTGATTTTGCCGCCGAGCATGGTTTTGACGGCGTTCTAGTTGAAGGCTGGAATGTCGGTTGGGAGGACTGGTTCGGCGCGTGGAAAGAGGAAGTGTTTGATTTTGTTACTCCATACCCTGACTTTGATATTGATGAATTAAATTCATATTCGAAGCAGAAGGGCGTAAAATTAATTATGCATCATGAAACTTCTGCTTCCGTTACGAACTACGAAAGAAGAATGGACGAGGCGTTCCGTTTAATGAAAAAGTATGGTTACGATGCAGTAAAAACCGGATATGTTGGAAGGATAATTCCTCGCGGTGAGCATCACGACGGACAATGGATGGTGAATCATTACACAAGAGTTTTGGAAAAAGCTGCAGAGTATAAAATCAGTATTGACTCTCACGAATCTGTTCGGTTAACGGGACTGCACAGAACTTATCCGAATTGGATAGCCGCAGAAGCTGCGAGAGGCAACGAGTTTAATGCATGGAGTTCAGGTAATCCGCCTGAGCACGAAACGATTCTTCCATTTACAAGATTGATGGGCGGACCAATGGATTATACTCCCGGAATATTTCAAATCAAAATGGACTATTATAAACCGGGAAGTGATATGCAGGTGCATACAACATTGGCAAAGCAGCTTGCGCTTTATGTTACTATGTACAGTCCATTGCAAATGGCTGCCGATTTAATTGAAAATTACGAGCGCTTCCCCGACGCATTTAATTTTATTAAGGAAGTGCCAGTAGATTGGAGTGAGACCAAAATTCTTGATGCCGAACCGGGCGATTATATTGTTACTGCAAGAAAGGACAAACACTCTAACAATTGGTTTATCGGAGCAATAACGGATGAGGAGAATAGAGAATTTGAATTACCCCTTTCTTTTCTAAACGATGGAAATTACAACTGTACTTTTTACCAGGATTCGGATAATGCTCATTGGAAGGATAATCCAATGTCGTATTTAATTGAAACGAGAGTCGTAACAAAAAATGATTCGATCAAATTAAAGCTCGCTAATGGCGGCGGCTGCGCAGTTGTTCTTAAACCGATGTAATAAAGACAACATCGTGCCAGGAAATTTTTAACTACAGAAGAATGCCGCCGAGTTTCAGCAATTCTATTTCAAGATTTTTAATTGCCGTCTTTAATTCGGTGATATTATTTTTACTCCGGATAAGATTCAACTGCGGCTCTCTGAACTGTGTTAGAGTAACTTTCCCTAAATTGAAAAGTTCATTCGTGCGCTCAAAGTTCAATTCAGCCGTTTCAAAGAAGCACAACTGATAAATTAACCCACGACTTAAGTCGTGGGTTAATAACAACTTAGAGAATTGGTAAACCGTTTCAACGGTTTTCAATTCTTTCTCAAATTCGATTTAAGTACCTTTTTGCAGTGGACTCATTTATGAAAGGGGCTGTCAATACCGCCATTATCTTTATAAATTTGATTTATTCTCCAACCTTAAAACCAAATTTTGCAATCTCCTCTGTTCAATGATAGAAGGTTCAACGTCTTCTTGAGTAACATCTGCGTTTCCTCTAATCCTCGATATAAACACTTTTAATTTATTCGCCAACACAAGAAGCGATGGAATCATTACGAGCGTGAGCAGCGTACCAAGAAGCAAGCCGTATGCGACGGAAATTGCCATTGGCGATAAAAATTGCGCTTGAATGCTCGGTTCAAAAATTAGGGGCGCTAGTCCGGCAATTGTTGTAATGGAAGTTAGTATCACGGGTCTAAATCTGTTCAATCCGGCATTCCTCAAAGCTTCCTCAAATTTCTGCCCTTCGGCTAAATATCTATTGAACGCGGTAATAAAAACCAGCGAGTCGTTTATAACAATACCCATCAAGGCAATTGCGCCGAAACCGGAAAGAATGCTAAAGATGTAACCTTGAATAAAATGTCCCCACATAACGCCAATGATGGAAAATGGAATTAATACATACACAACTGCCGCCTGCAAAAATGAGCGGAATGTAAAAACCACAAGCATAAACATTAACACTAAGAATGAAGGAACAATTCTTATCATAGATTTAAATGTTTTCCCAGATTCTCTGCTCTCCCCTTCGAACTGCCAAGAAACGTCAGGATATTTCTTTTTAAATTCGGGCTGAATATTATTTTTAATATTTGCCAGAATGTTTGTCACCGATTCCTGCTTTGAAACCAAATCAGCTTCTACTTTAATTATTCGCTGTCCGTCAATATGATTTATTGAAAGTATTCCCCGTTCAATGGAAATATCTGCAATTTCGCTTAATGGAATTTCTTTTCCTCCGGCAAGCCGGATTCTCATGTTTTTCAATTGATCAATTTCTTTTCTTTCTTCTTGGGAATAGCGGACCCAAATTTTAACTTCATCAATTCCGCGCAGAAGCCGCTGTGCTTCCTGACCGAAAAATCCTGCTCGAACTTGATTCATAACTGCAGCAGTTGTGATTCCCAAATTGTAAGCGTTTTCGTTTAATTTAATTTTTACTTCCTTTAAACCCGGCGGGTCATTATCCACAATGTCCTTTAGAGTGGATATTTTTTGCAGTTCATCTTTCAACTCATTTTTAGCTTCGCGAAGTTGTTTTAAATCAGCGCTTTGCAGAGCTATTGAAACAGGCATACCGAAGAAATTACCACCGCCTATTTGAAGCTTGTCCGCATTTTTAATTGTTCCAACTTTATCGCGTACTAAGGCTCTGAACTTTGTGTTATCCCACACCCGCTCTTCGCTGCCGACAAGGGAAACACTTATTCTGCCTGTGTGAGTATTGGGACCAACGCTTCTTACAACTGTCTGAACTAATTGTACTTCTTCAGGAAACTCCTTTGAATACTCTTGATCAGCTTCCCAAACTTTTTTCTCGATGTAAGTTAATATGCTGTCTGTAATCAGATCGTTTGTGCCTGAGGGCAGCTCTAATGTAATCTGCACATTGTTGTTTTCGATATTAGGGAAAAAGGTTGTTTTTAGAATATTTCCCTTTAACGCTCCAATAGTAATTATAAAAAGCGCGATTGGAATTGCTAAAATTATAAAAGGATGTTTTATGCTGTAGTTCAATGCCGGTTTATAAATTCTATCCCTATTAAAATTGATGAACTGCTCTGCTTTTAGAAGTATTATATTTTTCCTTGATCCGTTTTTCTTACGGTTTTTAATGTGAGCAATGTGTGCGGGAAGAATTATCATTGCTTCCAGCAGCGAGAATCCCAGCGTGCCGGCAACCACAAAGGTTAAGTCCTTTGCTCTATCGCCAAGCGCTCCTTCAAGGAAAAAAAATATTAGAAAAATTAAAATTGTTGTTGTTACGCCTGTAATAACCGATGGTAACACTTCAATCGTACCATCAACGGCTGCCTTTATCGGCGGTTCACCTTTCTCTAAATGACTGTAAATATTTTCCGCAACTATTATTCCATCGTCAACCAGAATTCCTATTACGAGTATCATCGCTAAAAGTGACATTACGTTTAGAGTTAAACCATACATCGGCGCCAGCGCAAACATGCCAAGGAATGAAAGAGGAATTGAAATGGATACCCAAAAAGAAATTTTTGGACTAAGAGACAAACCCAAAAACAATACGACAAGGAAAATTCCGATCATCCCATTGTTTTCTAGAATCGTTCTTCGATCTCTGATAGTTTGGGAACCGTCTCTTGTAATACCTAACTGCACATCGGCGTGTTTGGAATTAAATTCTTCGAGATATTCCTTAACTATATCTGTTATTATAAAAAGGTCTTCATCATTAGTTTTTTGAAGTTCAACAATTATGGACTGCTTGCCATTGAAATATGAACGGTTGGGATTTTCACTCCACTTTTCCGAAACAGAAGCAATATCTTTTAACCGGATAACGGTTCCGTCGCTTGTAGTTTTCAGCACCTGATTCTTTAATTCATCGGCATAATATTTTTTATTATCAGCCCTAATCAGCAGCTCTTCCAAATCACCTTTTATTTTGCCGCCGGTTATTTTAACGTTTGCTGCGCTTATTGCTCTGGCTGCTTCATCAAATGTTATTCCATAAGCGCGCAAATCATTTTCGTTAAAACTCACTTCAATTTCTTCTTCCGGGAAGCCGGAAATTGTCAACTTTGAAATTCCATCTTTGGCAAGCAATTCTCTTTCAATTCTTCTGGCGTAAGTTTTTAATTCTCTTAACGACAGATCTCCGTGAACGGCAAAACTGATAACAAAATCCCGCGGCTCCTGCTTGTAAACATTAAGCCTTTCCATTCCCGCAGGGAAAGAACTTATGCTGTTCACTGCGCTTTGAATATCCTGAATTACAATATTCGCATCCGCGCCTGATTGAAGTTCCACAGAAATTGAAGCAGAGTTCTCTAGTGAAACTGAAGTAGTGCGGTCAACTCCGGTTATTCCCTTAATTGCATCTTCAATTTTAGTTGTAATGCCTTCTTCAATTTCTTCGGGAGAGGCGCCAAGATAGGATGATGTAATATTTATAAACTTTGATGGCTGATCCGGGAAAAAAGTTGTTTTGGTAGTAATAAACGAGAAGATGCCGAACACTGCTATTAGCGCTAATATCGAATTGCCAAGCACCTGATATCTTACAAAATATTCAATGAGTTTCTTCATAATTTTTCCATAATGACGGTTGAGTTATCTTCCAAGCCGGCTACATAAAAATACGATGGATCCCTGTCAACAATTTCTACCTCAACAATCTTCTCAGAATTATTCAATTGAATTTTTACCTGGTTATTGTTTATTGCATTCTGAGGAACTTTTGCTGATTTAGTTTTATCCTTTGCTTTAATTTCGACAATAAAAAACATTCCATCTTTAATTCTCTTATCGCCGGATTGAATATAAATTTTAACGCTTTGACTCTCTTTATCAATCGTTTGATTCACTCTAACGACTTTGCCATCAATTATTTTACCGCTTCCGTTGGATTTGAGAGAGACCTTGGTTCCCTTTTCAATAAGACTCAATTCGGAAATCTTTACCGCTGCTTCCATTTCAAATAGATTTGTATTTATAAACTCGCCAAGTTTTTGTCCGTTACGCACAAGCGTTCCGGGATTAATATTTGCCTGAGTAACAACGCCATCATAAGGAGCGGGAATAGAGTATTTACCAAATGTTGCTTCCATACTTTTTATATCGTAAAACAGCTTGAAAATATTATTCGAAGCTATGTAATATTTTTCCCTTTCTGAATTTATAATAGGAAGGTTTCTAAGTGAATTTGTGATGTTATAATTTGATAAATATTCATTCCACTTTGCGTACTCTTGAGGAAAATCAAATTTCAAAGCGGGAAGCAGCAAAGTAAGCTGATTCAGCAAACTACTTTTTTGTGCGTATAAAGAGTTTTTGTAAACATTATCGTCAATCGATAAAAGAATTTCTCCCTTGCTGAATGTCTTACCCGGGCGAAATTGTGAAGAATCCTGATTAAGCACACCGCTGACCTCTGCATACAATTCAATTTTTTCGAAAGAGTACATCCTTCCGCTGGTATTTATGGTTTTGGTATGATATTCATTCTTTACTTTAAATGTTTCTGCAGGTATCTGCGGCGGGTTAAATTTTGCCCGTAAGTTGTCCTTATTCTGCAAGCTAAGTATATTACCTATAACTACAGCAGAAAGAATAATTCCAATAACAATTATTAGGTTAATCCATTTTTTCATTTATATCCTCTCATAAATTTTAGTCTAATTCCAGACTGGGAACTTTAATTTTGATCTATTGAATGGCAAAATTACACAAAAAAGGCACTAGTTTTCTACAGCAGTCAATAAATTCTTAATCGTTAATTAATAACAATTTGTTTACTCACAAAGTTTTGTTTTAGACAATATTCGTTCACAATAAATTCCCTCTGCGGGTGTTTTTGGGGCAGAGAAAACTTTTTAAGTCTGCGCTCATGAAAATTATTCACTCAGAATTATTATTTCCATTTCGGTTATTTACAAACAACAAATAATTAAGGAAAGTTCGATGCAATATTTATACGTGCGCTAACAGGTGAATAATTTTGATGAGTGGTATTCAATTTTCAAGTCGCTTGAGGAAGCTCAGAAAACGGTTCGTTCTACTCATTTAAAACAACTTGGGATTCTGCTGATAAAGACACAATTATTTGTCTATCAGAAATTGAAGCCATTGAAAAAGCAATGGAGTTTACTTCCGCTCCCGAAGTAAATTAAGCGCAAATGGAATCATGGAAATGATAGATTATCAATATGGCTTAATTACTCACCTGCAAAATCAATACGAGCATAAGTGCAGCCTTCTTTATGAAATTTGATAATGCATCATTATGTTTGGGTATTCGTTTATTAATAATTGCTGGTCAATTTTGAGGCGGAATTAACACTCTCTGACTAATAAATATCAGTCGTTAGAAGATGCAAAAGAAGTATTGGGCGAAGCAGCAAATATCAGTTCATTGTTTATAGGATTTCAGAAACATTTGTATCGGAAGCGCGTGGCTTGATAACTAGAGTTATGCAGTAATTTGGAAATTGGCTGTAAAACGTTGTGGAGAATTGTAAAAAAAGGACTCAAATGAAAAAAGATTTTGAGAACAACAGACCGGAAGGATTTAATAGTAATGAGGATAAGTTTTTGGTCCCATTAATACTTGGGCTTGAAAAACTAATTAAAAATACTCAAACTCAATATCTTCATGACATTATAAAGTTAGACAAAAAACAAAGGCAACTATTATCAACTCTGCTAATAGAATTTGCCGAAGATTTGCATAATAATATTGGGCTGTGGAATAGTGTAGAGTATTACAATAAACAATTGTTCAATACGCCCTTGCCACTCTTTGTTAACAGCGAAAATGAAATACAACAACTGTTTGATGTAAGCAGAATTAAATGCTTTATTCACACCCTCTTCTTTGAGTTTGAACCGGATTTAAGTTTAGCCCCTAGACACAAAGATTTAGACTTGCTTGCAAAAAATATTTCTGCATTTTTATCCGAGAAATTTAAGACCATTCCAAAAATTACAAGTATAAAAGAGTTTTTATCACAACCCAACGATTTATGCTGGGATGTTAAACGGAAGTTATTCTGGGTTGGCACAAATTCATATTTATTTAGGACTAGTTTTTATAGATATATAGACGAAAAGAATAAAGGGAAAATAGAAATCTCATCAATTGACGATTTTATTTGCCAGGAAAATACTATTTGGTCAGGGTTGGGAGTCATAGATGTATTGGCTAAAACTCTTGATTTGCCTCGTAAAACGGCCAATGATGTAAGGAGTTGGTATGAACGCTATGTTTCATACTACCGTGTTATCTCATCAACAGACAACAGTTTGACGTTGGAAAATATTATCAATGAAACTCAGTATATCGTGCGTTCGGATAGTAAGATAAATAAAGTATTTAAAGTCGACAATATTATTTTGGGAGGACTTGTTCCTTATGGCGGTTTCTGGTACTGGTCTGGCGTACAGCATATTTGCGGCAAATTAGACATAAATATTATTGATAAATTCAAAAGGGAGTTTATTAGAAATTCTTCAAGAATAGTATACCGTTACGACAAACAACTTTTAGCCAAAGCCAAAGAAAGTTTGCGGACACATCATCAAGAATTCATCGCTTTTTTCGGCGGTGAATTTGTAACATTTAAGGATGGACTCTCAATGGCTGCTGCATTGCAAAAGAAGGATAGAGAGAAATTCGAATCGCTACCACAAGATGAATTAGAAGCGCATATGAAAAAACACGGGTTAAAAAATCCTTTTCCTAGAATGGAATTGCCTAATGATTTACTTAATTCAGAAAATGGAGTAGGCGTATTTTTTAATTCTGATGAAGGGATTGAATTGATGTTTCATTTTAATGATCTACAAAGTGGATTAAAAAAAGAGGGTGAAGATTTAACAGAAGATGAATATGAAGCAATTAGAGAATTTATTACCTCTGACGCTATTAGTCCAAATTTTGTGAGAACAATGGTAGAGCGGTATGGAGCTAAATCAATAAACGGTTCTTTTTTAATAAATTCAGAAATTGGCGTAGATTATTTATTACATAGGCACAAAGGACAATATTTTAGAAATATATATCCCAAAATAACAATCCTAGATTAATAAGCCAACGATGGCAATATTCGATGATAGTTTCAAGGGTTTTCGAGACTCATCTGACGATTTTGGGATGATCCGATGTAATCGTATCTCTGCGGTACTTTCGCAACCGTCTAATCCAAAACTTTAGTTGGCTTTAAAGTAATTATGTGCGGGCACAAATTGTCCGTTGCGTCTACAGATCAAATCCGGATCGCAGCCGATGGTGAAAGACATAGTAACTCCAATTAGTTGTTAGTTACTACATTTTTCCCTTTAAAAAAACTAAAGGAAAAAATGAATATCGAACAAGGAATTTCGAACAATGAAGTTGAAATACAGATTGCTTTCACTTCGAAATTCATTATTCCTTATTCAATATTCGATATTCAATTATCGTTAACATGTTATTACTAACGACTCTCTAAGAGCCTATTCTTATGCCGAAATACTTAGATGTAGTGAATTTAGAATGTTAGACTTAATGAAATCATTTTTATAATTTTGATAATGACTTTACGTCCATGACAATACAATGTATAACATATGCAAGTAATACTCCCATCTTGAAGTCAACATATCGGGTGTGGAGAGTTTTTATTAAGGTAAGTTAACCAATTAGAGACGATCAATGAGAGAGAAAAACACAACTTCATATCATGCTAAATATTATGCTTATGAACTAACAAAAAGTTCACCTTCGGATAGTATTCAAAAGCTAGTCACCTCATTAATGGATGCTCACTGAAAATCTGGAAAAAGAAAAACAAATCATTCTCTGCTCCAATAAGCAAAGGAACTCCAAATATTTGTATGCTTAGTTCAACAAACTTGAATGCTGGGCTGATGATCTTAAAGGTAGTTTGGAACTTGAACTTAAAGAATTAGATCGTGAAAGTGGTGTTAAGAAATCCAATGCTGGAAAGATTCTGAACCTTGAAGAAAAAGTTGCAGCACAAAGAGAAATTAAGGATATGGAGAAAAAGAGAAGCGAACTTCGCCGTAATCTCTTCA
>Ga0180009_10007360_pt1 | contig 11275 bp, 19 predicted proteins | sample OS_PC_MetaG_FD_123537 | JGI IMG/M metagenome (GOLD analysis project Ga0180009, IMG submission 123537) | Groundwater microbial communities from the Aspo Hard Rock Laboratory (HRL) deep subsurface site, Sweden - OS_PC_MetaG | ecosystem: Environmental > Aquatic > Deep subsurface > Groundwater...
ATACAATTAAATATTATATTTTGGTGGAGGACGGATAATGGCGGATTATGGAATTAAGGTTTCTAATACCGGTTACGATGTTATAACGGCTACAGACAAACAGTTGGCGTTATCGTCTAAATACACTCTATTCCAAGCTGACATTAGTTATTCTTTCACTCTCACACTGGGTGAGGGGGGAGGTACTAACACCTATGACATTGCTCACGGATACGGATATGTACCACTATTTATGTCCCAAGCGGCGGGTAGGATGTTACCAGAAAACAAATCTGGGGCTACCTATGGTTTAGAAGTAAAGGCGGATGCTACAAATATCCGTTTTATTCTCACATCCAGTTTCTCGCAAAGTATTCTTGTAAAATGTTATACTTACAGAAATAAAATAGAATGATTGTTTTTTATGATAAACGGGATGGGCGGGTATTCTCTGTAATAGAGGGTAGAGTACATTCCGAACAACAACTTAATATCAAAGTTAGTTCCAGCGAAATACCCGAAAATCAGGTGGGAAAATATGTTGTCCCTTTTGAACCCAATGTAGTTGAGGAAATTGTGGAAGTTAAAGAATTAAGAGTGGTAGATGATAAGACCAAAAGGGTTAGTGAGGTTGTCGTTGGCGAAAAAAAAGAAATGGTTGCACGAGGTATGAAACCCGCATTGGATAATACTTTATCTAGTCTTATTTTGGACTTTGAGAACCACACAAAAGATATTTACAAATATAGGGTGACTGTAAACAAAGACAGAACTGTCGGGGGGTTTATTGTTAAGTGATAATTAAGATATAAAATTGTATAATAAAACTATGGCAGTAACAAAGAAACAATTTACAGATGCCGCTGGCAGAGCCGCTTGGTTAGGAAGCGACGGTAAAGTCTATACTGAAGGTGGAAATAGAAGCACAGGTTACACAAAAGATGCTTGGAATGCTAGACAGGTAGGTAAATATGGACGAAGCGGGGGAGTAAACCTGTCCGATGAAACGGATAGAATACTTGCCGAGGATACAGCCAAATACCTCATTGAACTAGAAGAGAAAAGAGAAGCCCTTCCCATTAAAGTATATCTAACCACAGAAGAGGCGGACACATTTCTTCAAAAGGCTATAGACCAAATTACCCCATATTACGATAAGAAGAGGGCAGAAATAGAAGCAGGAATCCAAGAAGGTAAGATTCAAAATGCCGAGGATATTTTAATGAATGTACGGGAAACCGAGGAACAGGTTGGAACACTTTTGAAAAAGTACGATTTATCCCAAGCCGAAACTGAAGAGGATTTCATAAACACCCTAGCAGATATTACCGCTACAAGGGATGAGGATATTGCAATGAAGCGGGCGGACTGGAAAACTAGAGTAGATACAGCTAAACAAGGGCAGGTGTCCGCGGGTATATTAACAAGCGGGGTAGGCAAGAGCAAAATACAGGAACTACGAGACCGACAAGGGTTAGAGGAAGCGGCGCTACAAAGAAGAGCGGGTACTGCCACAACTACAGCAGAGACTGCCAAGAAGTATGACCTGCAAACCATATCCCTAGCCAGAGAATCGGCAGAACAGGAACGGGTAAGAAAGATTGGCGCGCCTGCAGAAACCGCCGCTACAGTTGCGGGAGCAAGGGGTACTTTGGGTCTGGCAGAGGGAACAGGTTTGCCTTCTGAAGCGGAAATAGCTAGACTTAGAGCAGAGAGGAATATTACATTAGCAAGACCAGAAGCTTTAACGAATTTAGGGGAAGAACAAAAGAAAGCTACTGAATCAAGAAAACTGACATTACAAGCGGAAGAAGAGTCTATAAGACAAAGAGAATATGACGCACAAAGAAAAAATATCAATGCGGAAATAGCAAAGAATAGGAGTAAGTTATCAGGTTACGGAGGATAAAATTATGCCAAGTTATGCAGAAGATTTGAAAAAAATAGAAGGTTTAAGAAAGTCTCAATCCGAAGCCACTAAAGCTTATGGAAGCCTAACAAGTTCCGCGCAAACCTTTGGGGATGAGGTTATGGCTAAGGTAAGGGCGGCTAGAGCTGAAAGGGGTACAAGTATGTTAGCGTCAGGTATGGGAGAGGCGTCTAGTCAGCTTGCTACAGAACCAGCTAAAATCAGAGCAAGAACAGCGGATGTTAATCCTATGAGTGTGGACGCAATAACTGCCCAACAAAGAGGACAAACTCTAGGAACTCTGGCTACTCTAGGTCAGTTGGAAGCGGAACAAACAGGGAGTATGCAAGATATTATTGGGGCGGAGACGAACAAGATACTTGCACAGGCAACGGCGAAGAAAGCAGAATCGGAGGCGGCGGCACAAGAAGCCCAAAGTGTAATAGAAGCGCTTCAAATGAAACAGACACAACAGGCACAGGCATTTGACCAATGGTATAAACAGCAACAGTTGACTGGTGCCGGGGCAGGAGAAGAAGAATCCAATTTAAAATATTTAGCCAGTCAATATAAGCCAACGGGCGGGCAGGAGGAGTTAGCAAACAAAGCTATTATCGGTGTGGGGCTAATAAAAGATGTGAGGGGTATAATAAAAGATAATCCCGATGCGCTTAGAGAAGCGGCAGGTTTTTGGTCATTCTTAAACCCACAGTCTAGGGCGCTAAAAAAGAATTTAGAATTTATCAGTGACACAATAACTAGAATCCAAACAGGCGCCGCTTTAAATGAAGATGAGCAGAAGTTTTATAATAATTTTCTTTCTAATCCTACAGAGGCCATACTCGGCTATACTGCCGGTGCTGAGAAGTCTATGGACATACTTGAAAAAGTATTTAATTTAGCAATAGAACAAACTAAGAACCCATATTTAGATATATTGGAAAAGAAATATTCTAGCCAATATGGGTGGGATACTGGAAGTAAAAATCATCGTGTAGTTGATCCAAACACAGGGGCGATTTATGAAACGGAAAATGAAGAAGAATATAGAGATGCGTTGATGAAAGGATACATAGAACTATGAAACAAGTAGGGCAAATGTCCCCAGAAGATATAAATAAACTTAAAGCCCCCTCTGTGCAAGAGTTGCCACAGACAACGCTTAATCAAGGGTATAAGTTACCACCCACCCCAGAAGCACCTAATAAGCTAATGAGTTTTCTATCTTCTTTTCAAGCACCAACTCCAATGGGACCAACAGCAGGATCACAAGCATATAATCCGTCAATAACACCTCCAAAAGTAGCGGAGAAGGTTGCGGGGGAACTTGGTCAAAGAGGTTCTCTATATGGACAGGTGGGGGGAAGTATATTAGGGGGTCCTCCCGGAGCGGCAATTGGTGCTGGGGTAGGGTCTTTTATTGAAGAGGCAGGTAAGGTCACAAGTCAACCGGATTATGATAAAAGTAGACTCATTACAGATCCCATAATAAGTGCGGGTACTGCAGGGTTATCCGATTTGTTAGCAGGAAAACTGTTTAAAGGTGTTGGTAATTTATTTTCTAAATTTGGTAAGGGCGCTTCTAGGGGACTTGAACAGTCTGCAATATCTTTGCCAAAAGCTGCGGCTAGAAAAGAAGTAGAGATGGGGAAGGATCTGGCTGTAGAGGCATTAGAAAGAGGAGTTGTTAAAGGATCTCCAGAGATATTAATTAAAAAAGGTGCGGGTATTTTAGCTAAAGATGGGGACGAAGTGAGAAAAATACTATCCGCACGCCCCGACAAGGCTATAAACTTAAGAAGTACTGTAGAAGAAGCAATTGGACCCATGGTTGAAGATATGAGAATGGCGGATCCAAAAAAAGCACAGCAGATGAAAGTATTTGCAGAAGAAATAATAAAGGAAAATGCAGAAAAGATTGGACTTGGTACAGGAGAAGAAGTAAGTATAACCACAGCTAATAAAATGAGAAGTAGTTTAGATAATGTAGTTGCTAAAACCTTTGGAAAAGATGTAGATGAGGCAACTGCTATGAAAATGTTAGTACAACGATTAATATCCGATAGTTTGCGTAAAACTATTAAAACCAGTGCCCCAGAAGTAGTTCCTTTAATGGATGAAATGAATTTCTGGTACAGACTTGGTGGGGCAATGAAGGAACAGTCTGCAACTAGAACACATGCTGGGTGGGTACCAGAATCTCTTATGGGGGCAACGTCTTTAGGAATGAGAACTATTAGAAGTCCAGAAACATTGGGACCAATAGCCTCTGGCGCATACAATTTAAATAAATTTATGTCTTCGGTCCCGAAACCTGGTGTGAGTAGATACCCCGTTGAATTGGGAATGAATGAAGCTTTAAAAACTATGTTATTTGGTAGTCTTTATAATAATCAAAAATGAAAACAGATACTCGCACAACAAAAGAATATAGCGATGATAAAATACAAGAAAAGTATTATGATATAGTAATGGAAAATAGGTTGGGAATAGCGGAAATTAAAAACGATATTGCTTGGATTAAAAAAGCCCTTTTGGAAATGAAGGAAACCAACGCAAATTTTAATAATAACTTTGTCAGTAAAGAAGAATTCAAAATGGAAATCGCCCCACTCAAGAAATTTATGTACACTATTATTGGAGCAGTATGTCTTGCTGTTCTGGCGGGAATACTGGATTTGGTAATTAAACGTTAACCTTGCACAAATTTAAGGGGTGTGTTATACTACCCACACTATTATGAAATCACCTTTTAAGGGCGGTTTTGAAATCACACAAGTATTCGGAGCTAATCCTCAAATTTATAAAGAATATGGTTTTAAGGGACACGAGGGCATTGACCTTGTCCCTAAAGATAATGACTGGGATGTTATGTGTGTTGAGGGCGGAGAGATTATACGAGACATTGATACCCCCCGCGATAACTATGGAAATTATGTACTTGTATGGAATACCACCAATAAAAGAGGATGGTGGTACTGCCACCTAGCCCAAAACTTTGTTTCGGTCGGCGACAAAATTAAGAAAGGAACTAGGGTAGGGGTTATGGGGAACTCTGGCTATTCTACCGGCCCACACCTTCATTTGGGAGTTAGATATGGGGATGAGGATAAAGTACCCATAAATACAGACAACGAGTATAAAGGATTTGTTGATCCCCTACCAATTTTAGAAACTTTCAGTGGCGATGTTAAATGTGTGTGGACAGATAAAGAAGGAAAAGAACGAGAAATGAAATGGCTCGGCAGAGAATGGGGCGTGGAAAAAGATAGAGCGGATAATTATATGCTCACAATTAGAGACCTGGATAAGAAAACAGACGAACTAAAAGAGGAAATTGAAAGAAATGGAGAGGAAGTAGCCAAGTGGAGAAAAATGTATGAGACACTGGAAAAACAGCACTCTAGTTTGACATTAGACAATTCCGAGAAGTCAAAAATGATTGTTGATATTAGTAGCAGATTAAAAACTACTGACGAGGCTCTCACGGCCTTACGGGACACATTAAAGGAAAAGGAGCTGGAAATTGAGGATTTAGAGGGTAAAATTATAAATTTGAAGAAAAAGAATGATTTGGAGCAGTATTCCACAGGTCAATTACAGTATGCGGTATTTATTAGAAATATCAATAGCCTGAAGAAATTATTTGGCAGGATAAAAAGGGGTGATAAAAAATGAAGTTCCAATTGGATACAACAAACAAAACAATAAAAGTAGAAGAAAAGATAAAATTAAGCGAGTTAATTGAAACTTTGGAGAAGATGTTCCCGAAAGAGGAATGGAAAGAGTTCGCTTTGGAAATTTCCACAATAGTAAATACTACTGTTGTTATAAATAAATCTGTACAAAAAGATTGTCCAGAAATAAAATGGGGTATATATCCGAATCAATATAGATATACCACCCCCGAATATTATTTTGGATATAACGGAATAACTCGGAATAATGTGTTGGAAATATAAATAGCCTGAAGAAATTGTTTGGCAGGATAAAAGGGGTGATAAAAAATGAGTACAACAGGAATAGGACCAGAAACAGGAGGAGCAATAACTCCCATAACTATACAAAACTCCTACCCAGAAATTAAGAAAATTCTGTGGAGATATGGGCGTATTTTTGTTGACGGTCTTTTGGGGGCGTTGACGATAGAAGTTATTCAAAAAGCGGTTGGAATGGAATATAATGAAAGTATCAAGTATGTAGTATGGGCTATATTCGCAGGAGGCTTTGCGGCATTATCTAAAGTGTTGAGGAATAAGAGCGACGACTACGGCGACAGTATCCACAAACTACCACTTTAAGGAGGTGGGAAATGGCTTGGTATATGTACTTTTGGTGTGTGATGTTCGTTTCGTTGGTTGTGATGTGTAACTTTTGGGCGAGACGCTACTACATTTTGCTCAAAGAGTATCTAACCTTCAAGAAAGAAGAGTATAAAAGGGGGTGCCGAGATGCCGTTCCCACGAAACTTAACGAAGGCGTGGGGAGCACAAAGGAAGTGGGTATGCGATCGTTGTGGGAAGTTGTGGAGCAACGGGCATATCCTTGAAGCCCACCACAAAACCCCGACGAGTGTGGGCGGATTAGACACGAAAGAGAACTTTGCTCTTTTGTGTTTATCTTGCCACGCAGAGGCACATCGCCTCATTATGGTTACGCAGACGATGTCTTACGATTTCGTATCAGCTAGACTGCGAAAGACTGGCGGGAGGTGGAAATGAAAAAGGTAACGGTTTGCAGAAATGTTCAGTACCTTTGGGAGATGTTTTGTTGCCACTGCAAAGCGGTAACGGAACATTACCATTTGCATAAGGACAACATCTGGGTATGTTCCGTTTGCGGGAGAGCGAGACGGGAGAAAAAAGAGAATGAGTAACTAGACCCCGCTACTTTGCCTATATTGACGAGGTAGCGGGGGGATGATTCGTGTACTATACATTAGATAATTTAATGGGGGTGTGGCGGAATAGTAGACGCAACCGAAACTGGGGTAGGTGATTGGGGATAACCAGTTCTTCCAATCTTGCAAGGTGACTTCATTATAGGTACGCCAATGACGGTGGTAGCCCGTATGTAAAGGAATCCTGTCAAATCCTTGCCGCCCCCATTAAGTTATCTAAATTATGAAAATAGGCAGAAGAGGCGGTATATTAGGTAGAAAACCAATAGAAGGAGGATGGTATTGCCAAAACTCTAATTGCCCCAATCGGTGGAAACAACCATTTTCTAGTGCTGTTAAATCTTTTACCAATGAAATAGGATTACGAGTTTGCTTAAATTGCCAAAAAGCTAGATTTGAAGGAGTAAATAAAGGATATGGGAGAATATATTGATATGGAAATACAAATTCCCTGTTGACGAATCTTCAGGGAATTTGTACTGTACATATTATGAATAAATATTACTATTTATTACTATGTATAATATATCACTTGGGAAAACAAAAGTCAATAGGCAAATTAAAAGCTAAACCGCAGGTCAAACCTGTGGTTTTTTTGTTAGTTGATTGCGTATGTAGCGAAAATAGGTAAGCGCAAGTATGAAAAGTTGTGGGTAGCTCCTAGGAGTCCACAGACTTCCAATTGCAAGGTGCAAATCCTTGCCATACGCAACCAGTGAATAAAAACAATAGAGCAACAAAGAAATTGTTAGAATTCCGATCGGGGTGAATGGTGGGGGTCGGGTGTATACCACAGAATATATTATTCTGGATGTACGGAAGATAATATCTTCGCACAGCAAGCCCATCTACTAAAACTGAAGACCCGAGATGTAAACAGTTTTGGGAACATTTAATCGTCAATCTCCTCACTGCGGGGGAGGACGGGTAGTACTAGATATAATACAGAAGGGGTACTATACAGCCAGCAGTTGAGGCGAGCCGAGATAAAACGGATAAAACTCGCCAAAATAAAAAAACCTTAATTGCAGGGGTTCTAAACATTCTTTCCCGAGGTATTTAATATATAATGTTAAACAAATACAGATTATGAACTTCGAGGATTTAGAACGAAAAGCTAAAAAATTATATTCAGAAGGTTGGGGGTCCTTTAAACTTTTATCCCTAATTGAGAATAAACAAAGAGAAGGTCTGTTGAATGGTCCCAAGATTACTGAAGGTAAAATTATTGTCGCCATTCTGGAGAAAATGGAAGGAAAAAAAGTGGCGCTGGAAGAAGAAGAATTGTTGGACTTTGACGGGACGCTAAAAGGGGTAGTTTAACCCTTGACAAAGGTAGAGGACTTATATTATAATAACCTCTAATTATGAGAATGAGAATATCCCAGAGAGATAGAAAAATATACTTGTTACACATTAAAGGTATGACCTTTGCGGAGCTTGGTCTTATGTACGGGGTAACAAGACAGAGGGCGGGGCAGATATACAATAAAGTCAGTAAGTACTTGACAAAAATCAAAGCGTTTGATATAATGAGGAAATGATAAAGATGATGAAACAAGAGAAGTTTGATAAGTTATCTAGGGAAGAAAAGATAGCTCTTTGGGAAAATACATTCAATAAGGTTAGCCGTAAGAGATGGAAGCGTATGTTTAATTTATTAACCAAGTGTGAGATACCTTCGGGAAGATGGATTAAATCTAAAAAATACGGGTGGTTTTATTTGGGTAAGGATGATGCGGTATTTATCAAAGAATATTACAGGGATTATATGAGAGATTGGATTAAGCGTTTTATTGTAAAGTTGTTAGAAGATAATGTATCTTAGTTGTGGGTGTTTAATACTATTATTTATATTGTTATGTCTATTATGAAAAACAGAGCAGATGTATTCGTAGAATTTCTAATAGTTATATTAATTATTTTCGGGATAGTTTTCTTTTTATTAACGAGTTAAGGATGATTAAAATGGAAAAAGTGGAAAAATGGGTTTTTGTTTACGGTGATTGGGATAATTATATCGTATCCGATATTTATAAGAGTAAGGAGTTAGTTTGTGAAGCACTATATGATTCTATGGATACGCTGGAAACGGTTAGAGATGGCGACCCTAGAGTTTATAAAATCTCTGAGGAATATAAAGTTATAAGTAATAATTATTGTTTAAAGGAGGTGTTTTAAATGAGTGAGGAAATAGTAAAAAGTGAAGAGAACAAGCCTGCGGTAGTAAATGCCACAGGAATAGATGGGTTAATAGGGTTTGATATGGTAGATATGCCTATGCCGTATGTAAAGTTGGTACACCCCACATCGGGAAATGTGGATTTGGTTGATGGCAAAGAGGCGACACCAGGAACATTCTATTTTAGCCAATCCAAGACTGCTGTTGAATCTTTTGACGCAGTCATATTGTTTGCTAAAAAAGACCATATAACTTGGAAAGAAGAAAAGGGACCTGAGATGGTTTATAGAGTATTGGCTATAGATTGGAGTAACAGAGCCACAGAACCATTTGAGATGTTAATTACTGGCGCGAGCAGGTGGGAATGGAAGAGTTTGTTGGGGTTATTAAAACAAGGTGGAATAAAAAGTGTGCGAAACAATGTAGTTAAGATTAGCAGTGAGAGACGAGAAAGCAAGAAAGAGGGCGTAGGAAAGTATTTTGCAATGAAATTTGAGTTGGGGGTTGCACTAGAGGGCGAGGACAAGGCGGCAATAGACCAGTTTGCTATAGATTTTGCAAGTGTGGCGGCGGCGCAATCAGAACGGATTGTTTCTGAAGAAGTGGTAAATAGCGCAGACATACCTTTTTAACGGGTGTGGGGATATAGTCCCTGCCCGCGTCCTCACAGCTGGCAAGCCTGTGGGGATACGGATTGGGATTATATTTAGTTAGATTAAGGATAAATTATGCGAGAAATAAAATTTAGGGCTTGGGATAAAAAACTAAAAGAGATGCTGGAAGTGAAAGATTTAAGTTGGAGAATCAATGTTGGCTGTACTTCTAAAAGACCTTCTGAAATTGGAGCATCGGATTTTGGAGATTATGATGAAGTTACTTATACAAGCAGTATTGCAGATGGTTGGGAACTTATGCAATATACGGGATTAAAAGATAAGAACGGAAAAGAGATTTATGAGGGGGATATTGTTAAGGGATGGCATTACGAGGATATGGACACTGGGGTAGGTATTGATAGATTAAGCATACCAACCACAACATTTGCTGTTGAGTGGGATAATGAAACTTGCGGGTGGAACTTGTATGGAAGTGATGATTTTGAAGTCATCGGCAACATTTACGAGAATTCGGAATTGGTATGACACCAGAACAGAAAAGTTTGTATTTTAAAATTATGCGAGAATTGGGCTTTGATAAGAATGAAGCTAGGGTTATGGCAGTTGAGAGATCCAAGGTAGCTAAGTTTAAGGATATAACGGACGCGCAGTTAGAGGAGATGACAGGAGATATGTTTAGAGAGGATTATTCCCCGGATATGCTGTTAGATGTGAAGCCCGGATAGGGGTTCGCCCCTCTCCTCTCGCCCCGCATTGGGCAGGTTTGCGGGGTGAGATGAGGAGGAGGAAATGAAAAAAATACTGCCAATTATATTTATTTTATTAGGAACTTTAACTTATGGAAGCATACAGACTGAACAACATAAACCCGAAATTATTAGCCCAATGGGAGAGGCGGTTCAAGCAAAAGAGGTTGAACGAGAAGATGACGATAGGCGTGGGGAAAAACATTTGCATAGGGACGGTTGGGTTAGCTGGTATGGAAAAGAATCTTGTGTTAGCCCCGATTGTCTTACAGCGAGTGGAAAGGTTTTTACTGGGGATGTGGGTACTTGCGCTTGCAGTTACGATTTTGAGTTGGGGGATAGATTCGTTGTTACTTACGGCGGTAAGTCTGTGCTTGTTGTCTGCAACGATAGGGGTGGGTTTGATGTACTTGGCCGTACTTTGGATTTGTCGCAAGGAAGTTTTGAAGTATTAGCACCGTTATCTAAAGGAGTAATTTTAGTTAAGATAGAAAAATTATAGGATATTCTCTTGTAAAGGTTAGCGTTTTTACATTACAAGAAAGGAAATTATGAAAAACGAAATAGTAGTACAAATTGGTTGGGTGAGAAGATTGTCGTTTTACACGGGTAGGGTAACAAAAACGGCAAGTGATGACGCGGATGGGATGGTTTTCCACAAAATGGCACTCATTGCATTGTTGGGTTATTTGGACAGTTTGGAGCATTTGGTTGGGAAGGATGGGGTATGATTATAAGTTTAATTGCTGGGTTCATTATAGGTTGTATAGTTGTCCATTTTATGAGGAGTAACAAGGATGTCTGAAGAGAGGGCGGTAGGAATAATTTTGTTAATTTTTACTATCTCGGCTATTTGCCAGATTTTGATTTATCGGTCAATAGTTAAGGATTTTAGTAGGGCGGTAAAGCAACTAGACGCAAAGATTGAGTTTGTGCATAATG
>Ga0180009_10007361_pt1 | contig 11275 bp, 9 predicted proteins | sample OS_PC_MetaG_FD_123537 | JGI IMG/M metagenome (GOLD analysis project Ga0180009, IMG submission 123537) | Groundwater microbial communities from the Aspo Hard Rock Laboratory (HRL) deep subsurface site, Sweden - OS_PC_MetaG | ecosystem: Environmental > Aquatic > Deep subsurface > Groundwater...
ATGCAGATACCTTTCAGGTGCTGTGAAGTTGAACGGGGCTGCCGATTATTGTTGGGTTACGGTCAGTGAATTGAAAAATTATCCCTTTTCCGGGGCCAGTCATAAATTCATTCCTTTGATCGAGTCGGAAATAAATAAGGGGGGTTTTTCCGATTGAATCGCTTCTACAATACTCACCGCCTCCGCCTGCAACTGATGTAAACCAAACCGTATGCTGCAACAGCGCAGACCAGGATATAGGCAATACCGAAGGAGAGCGCGATCTGGACCGATAAAATGGACGTCAACACCGATGCGCATCCGTTAACCGCCCACCCATAGGCCCGATGGGCCGGATTCAATAAAAGAAACTGCATGCCCAGCGGAAAAGGGATGCCCATGAGAAAACCAAACGGCAACAAAACCAGGAAGGCGGTGAGATATCGAATAACCTCGGATTGCCCCACGATATATCCCAGCAGGATCCGGAGCCCGTAAAATGACATCAGGAGAATTACCACCAGGGCAAGGATGAATATTCCAAGATTTCTGTATCCGATATATTTGGAGCAGAACCCGCCGGCACCGGAATAGACCAGAATCCCCGTGAGCACGACAGTTAAACTGATTACCGGATCTCCAAACAGGAGCGTAAAGGCTTTGATGAAATAGAGTTCAATGAACATGAATCCGAATCCGATGCCGGTAAAAAAAAGAACGGCATGTGCGGCAGGTTTTCCCGATCGTTTCAAGAGTCCCGATACCGGTATCAACAGGAGAAGGATCGAGATGAACAGCGCTTCAAGAAATACCACACCTACAATGACTTCTCCTGAAAGAAAGAGTGAATAGAATCGGCTTCCCATGCTTTTGTATTGGTCGAGAATCCTTGTCCATTTGAGGAATCGGCTGGGAAAGGGTCGATCGTCGCTTTGAGGGCTCACATCCAGAAGATAGGTTTGAAAGAACCTCTTTTCTTCCCCGGATCCGTACGATGCCTTTAATCGTGATATCGCTTCATAATGATAGGGCCGGTCAAATTCATTGTATCGGTTGGTTTCCTTTTGGGTCAGGTCCGGCAAGTATACCAGGTCGAAATTAAGGTTTCTGGCAAAGGATCTGATTTTCTCTGAATTTCGAATCGGTGTTTTTGAAATCAACAGGGTGAAGGTATCCCAGTTTCTGAGCACGGCCATATGCTGTTCGGGCGCTTTGCTGCCGCCAGCTTTGAGCGCTTCATAGGCGGTTGCCCATAACCGGAGGGAATCAGACGGCGGCAGCAATAATTTACGGGAAAGGATGATCACGCCTTCCGATTGGAGATGATCCATGTAATCTCTAAACGCCCGGAGGGTGAATAAATGACTCTGATCAAGGGCTGCGGTGCCGGGCAGTGAAGGGCCCCAGTCTTCGATGTGAATGATGGAATATTTTTCCCCGGCATTTGAAATGAACGTTCTCGGATTCTCTGCGATTACCGTAAGACCGTATTGCGATTGAATCCTTATCGCCGAAAACGGATGCTGTTCGACGATCACGATTTTTTGGGCTCGCGACGCAAGAGCACAGGGAATGGATGTTCCTCCGCCATTGATCAGCAGGAGCACGGAGGCGGGGCGGGGGTTCAAAAAGTATCCGGAATAGGGGAGCGTAAATTCGGCAAAATCGAGATCGGACGGTGATCGGATATCGTACAGTGTCAGCGGCGAATCACCGTCTTTAAAGATTGCGTGTTGACGGGGCAGTTGCTCCGTATATTTCAGACTCAAACCCGGTGCAAACCGGATATAGGGACTTTTCACCTCATCCATCCGACCTCTCAGCGTTGTGGATGTTTCCGTAATTTCGGTATCGGGAAATCGAAGCATCTGGCTCAGCGATTTATAGGGTGACGGCGATACGTACGTTATTGGCGAAAAGACGAAAAGAACAGCGATAGTTGCAACGATAGGAACTGACACTCCCAGGAAAAGCCTTTTCAAACAGCCGCTGGCATTAAAAGGAAGAATAATCAGCGGAATGAGGGCCGAGACGAAAACTGACCGCTCAAGTCCAAGGATGGCCAGAAGCGGTATCGGGAAAAAAGCCCCAAGGGCAGCCCCGGTCATGGTCGCCAGATAAACGGCACCAGTCTTTTCAGGCAGGAATGCATATGCAGAACAGACCGTAAGGCCGGTAAAGAAAAACGGCAGGGACAACAAAAGATAAGCAGTGAGCAAATAGAATGACTGGTTGAATTCCAGTGGTATTCTGAAATAATCCAGGGGAATTCGATTTGACAGTATGAATGAGACTACTGCGCTTGCCGAGTATCCAATGATGAGCAATGTCACCGGGATTTTAACGGAAATATAACGGTGCCAGCGGAACTGTTTCGACTCTGAGATGCTCAGAAACGTTCCGCTGGCTGCAAATCCGAACAAGCCTATACTGATCACCATGAATGAAAGATGGTTCCACTGACTGATGGAAAAAACCCGTGTCAGCAGCACTTCAAAGGCCAGGGAAGAAAAGGAAAGGAGGAATACCGCTGGAAGTATCATCGGCTCTATTGGCTGCGATCCATGGCGTGGCCGGTCATGGGTACAAAAAGAACACCGGTAATCTGTTTGACGTTGTAATCTTCTCCTTTTTTCGTAACGAGGGTGAGATGTTGAAAGTGAAACGGATTGCCCAGAGGAAGAATCAACCGTCCTCCGTTCTTCAGTTGCTTGAGAAGGGGAGGCGGGATATGATTTACCGCAGCCGTAATCATAATGGCGTCGAAAGGTGCGAATTCTTCCCAACCGAAATAACCGTCTCCATGACGTGTTCTGATATTGTTGAATTTTAGGGATTTTAATGTTTCCGTCGATCTTTCATGGAGTCCTTTTTTGATTTCCATGGTGAATACCTCTTTGGCGACCTCGGCAAGGATTGCCGCCTGATAACCGGACCCTGTGCCGATCTCAAGCACGCGTTCGCCACCGGTTAGTTTCAGCCGTTCGGTCATAAGCGCCACAATATAGGGTTGGGATATGGTCTGGCCTTCACCGATGGGAAGGGGATGATCCGCATATGCTTCAGAGACCCTGCCTTTCGGTACAAATCGATGCCTCGGGACCTGAGACATGGCATTCATCACGCGGGTGTCTTCTACACCTCGTTTTCGAATCTGTTGGTCAACCATTCTGTTTCTAAACGCTTCAATATCCATAGAATCCCCGAGTGCAGGATAAGGAAAGAGGGCTGAAATCATTAATGTTGAAAGGAGTGCAAATCCGAAGCGTTTCATGTCCATATCCCCTTGAAATTACTTCTCAGAGTTATTCATGAACCTTGTGGCGGTGTCCATCTTATCATCTCATTTTTCCCTTTTCAAACACTGAATTGCCATGATACCGTAGGGTGTAAATCACCACTGTTGGCTTCTAAAACTTCCGTGGCTGTTTTTGGCGCATTTTATGTCACGATTCTTTGGTTTCAGGTGTCAGGAGTAAGAAATAAAAGAGTTGAAACCTGACACCTGAAACCTCTTTGACAAACGGCTTTGATTTAAACCCGATACCGTACATGCATTTTAGATACGGATTGAATGCCGGAAGCGTTTTTCACTTTATTCAGGGAGGTACATATGCACATACGCAAGCGAGTTCTAATAACCGGAGGAGCCGGATTCTTGGGTTCTCACCTCTGCGAGCGATTGATAGAGCAAGGCTGTGATGTTATCTGCGTGGACAATCTATACACCGGGTCCAAACGGAATATCGTACAACTCCTTCCGAATCCCTATTTTGAGCTTTATCGCCTCGATATTACGTTTCCGCTGTTCATCGAGGTGGATGAGATTTATAATCTTGCCTGCCCGGCCTCGCCCATCCACTACCAGAACGATCCGGTTCAGACCACGAAGGTCAATGTCCACGGATCCATAAATATGCTGGGGCTTGCCAAACGGCTGAAAATAAAGATACTCCAGGCTTCAACATCCGAAGTCTACGGAGACCCCACAGAGCACCCTCAATCGGAATCCTACCGGGGCAATGTAAACTGTATCGGACCGAGGTCTTGCTATGACGAGGGAAAGCGATGTGCCGAGACACTGTTTTTTGATTACTATCGCCAGCACAATCTTATGATAAAGGTTGCCCGGATCTTTAACACCTATGGTCCCCGCATGCATTTAAACGACGGTCGGGTGGTGTCCAATTTCGTCGTTCAAGCGCTCAAGGGAAATCCGATCACCGTCTTCGGAGACGGAAAACAGACCCGGTCTTTTTGTTACGTGGATGATCTTATCATAGGGCTTATTCAGCTTTTCAATTCTCCTGATGATGTGACCGGCCCCATTAATCTGGGAAATCCCAGCGAATTCACAATCCTAGAACTTGCTGATAAAATAATAGCGATGACCGGATCAACATCCGAGATTATTTTCAAATCACTCCCTGAAGATGACCCTCGCCAGCGCCGACCCGATATCACCATAGCCAGAAAGGTTTTGGACTGGAACCCGAAAGTGCCTTTGGATGAGGGGTTAGAAAAGACGATTGCGTATTTTGATAAACTGCTGAGTTCTCCCCTTGGATGATTCACATGGGCGTTTCAGACAATAAGTGGATTACCTTCGCACTGGTCGCCGTCGGCGTATTCATGTCCACCCTTGACGGAAGTATCGTCAATATCGCATTGCCGGTCATCATGAAGGATTTGAATGTGCCCATGACCACCATTGAATGGGTGCCTTTAATCTACCTGCTGACCATTTCTTCTTTGTTATTGGCTTTTGGAAGGCTGAGCGATCTTAAGGGACGGTGGTGGGTGTTTTACAGGGGGTTTATCCTGTTTTCACTGGGGTCTTTCATATGCGGTATAGCGCGTCATGCGATCTGGCTGGTCGCCGCTCGTTCGTTTCAGGGAGTCGGGGCGGCCATGCTCATGGCCTGCTCCCCGGCGCTCGTTGTTGATATATTCCCTCCTCAGGAAAGAGGCCGGGCCTTGGGAATGATCGGGACGGTTGTGGCAGCCGGACTCACCACCGGTCCCGCCCTGGGTGGGATGATTGTCAGTATTGCCTCCTGGCGATACATATTCTACATCAATATTCCCATCGGTATATTCGCATCAATCTGGGCCTATCGGGTATTAAAAACAGAAACGATTGATGCTCCAACAAACGAGACATTTGATTGGCTTGGAGCGGTTTTGCTTGGTGTCTGTTTCTGCTCGATTATTATTGCATTAGCTCGCCTTCATAGCCGGGGCGCGACAGGTTTGCAGTTTATGTTTTTTGCAGCCATCGCATTGATCAGCGCTGCCGGTCTTTATCGTTTGGAAAAGCAAAAACCATATCCCATCTTTGATCTTTCCCTTTTAAGAATACGGTTGTTTATCCTGCCGGTACTGTCTGCCGTGATTCTTTTCATGGGTTTATTTACCATGGTTTTTCTGATGCCGTTTTTTCTGGTCCATCCGGCCGGATACTCACCTGCCAAGGCGGGTTATTTCATGGTTGCGCCATTTCTGTTTCTATTCTTTGTATCTCCTGTTTCCGGCTGGATTTCGGATCGGATCGGCTCACGGCTGCTGTGCACCCTTGGAATGATTGTCATATCATCGGGTCTTTTCTTATTATCCCGTCTTTCCGCTTCAGCGCATTATCTTTCCATAATCTGGAGATTGGCGTTAATTGGAATCGGCATTTCATTGTTTATTCCGCCCAACAGTGCAACTGCCATGAGTGCAGTGCCGCCGGAGCGCAGAGGTATTGCCGGAAGCACCCTTGCCACGGCCCGTAACTTTGGCATGGTTCTGGGTGTTGCCCTGGCCGGCCTGGTTTTCAACACCGTGTTTAATGCCCTGAGCGGGGGACTCAGTTTCAAGGTTTACGCACCGGAACAGCGATCTGCATTTATGACCGCATTTCAATATGCGATGGTTTCAGGTGCGGTGGTGACAGGGTTAGGAGTGATCGTAACGTTTTTGAGGGGATCCGATTCAAACCGGCAATAGCGCTGTTATTTCTAATCGGAACGATAAGCAGAGAAATTTGAAACTTGAAACTGGATTAGAGCGGATTGGAACTATTCGAAACTGATAGAATACCTTTCGCAAGTTTCCCCGCTTTCAACGGGACAGGCAAGTATCAAGTTTCGAGTATCGCTAACTTTGAAATCAGATGAATATCGATACGAAGGTGAAATTATCAAAAGCGTAAGGGAAATATTCTGGGGCTGGTATGTGGTCATCGGCGCCTTCTTTATTATGATTGTCACTTACGGGGTTCGGTATTCCTTCGGCGTTTTTGTAAAACCCATGTTTGCCGAATACAACTGGCCCATGACCATCATTTCCCTGGGGGCTTCCATCAATCTGGTGATGTATGCATGCAGCAGTCTTTTTACCGGGTGGCTGTTGGATCGAATTGCTCCCAAATGGGTGATGACCACCGGCATTTTAGTGACCACTTTGGGTTTGATTCTATCCAGCTTTGTAAGGACCCCGCTGCATCTCTATCTTTGTTACGGTGTGCTGGTCGGGGCAGGATCTGCCGGATGCGGGGCTGTGGTCAGCAGTGCGACGGTCGGGAAATGGTTTGTCCGGCATCGTGGGCTTGCCATCGGTATCTCGAGTATGGGAATCGGTGTGGGCACCATGATCATGGCGCCTTTTGCCGGTTATATCGTGCAGCAGTACGGGTGGCGCGTCGGTTTTCTTTCCATCGGAACATTGATGCTGGTGGTGGGGATTATCATCTCTCAAATTTTTATGGGGAAAACAGGCCCCGAAGAGATGGGGTTGCTCCCCGACGGTGACCGGTCCGGGGAGGAAGCGAACGTCTCTTTACAAATCAATCATCCAGCTGAAAAAGTCTCCATAAAACCGATATTGAAAAACACCCGTTTCTGGTTGTTGGCCGTATGTAATATTTTTGCTGTGATGACCGTTATGATGACGTTTGTTCACCAGATTCCCTATGCGGTCAATAACGGCATCGATAAGCTGGAGGCTGCGGCAGCATTGGGAGTGGTCGGGGTGACCGGAAGCCTTGGCAAGTTCTTCTTCGGCTGGCTCAGCGACAGGATCAGAGATGCCAAGTATTCCGCAGCTTTTGGAATGTTTGTGATGAGCGTGGGGATGTTTCTTCTCCTGAAGGCAAAAACGGTATTTCTCTTATACCTTTTTGCCCTGGTCTACGGGTTCGGATACGGCTCTTTGGCCCCGGTCATGCCGTATCTGGTATCGGACCGATTCGGCCGCCATATATTAGGCGCCGCGTACGGGTTGCTCATATTCTTTGCGACCGGTTTCGGCGGCAGTATCGGACCGGTACTCGGCGGTTATATTTATGATAAGACCGGGTCGTACGACTTGGGTTGGACGATCAATATTGTGATTCTTCTCATTGTCGGTTTTCTGATTATGACATTAAAACCCGCCGGAGAACGCAACTGATGGAATCGGGGGTTAAGAATCCTAATTCATCAATTCGATGCCTTATTTTTTCAGGACGACTATTCGGTATGAACTGAAGTCCAAAAGTTATAAGTTTAAAGTGAGCTAAAATTGAGGAATTCCGCCATTTATATATCAAAAAGATCGCGAGTCAGCGCGTACCTCAACTTTAGACACTTTAGCTCACTTTAGGCACTTTAAATTTTTGCATAGCATAATCAGACCAACTCTAATACATAGTAGTATTTAAGAATACGTGTACTAAAGTGAGCATAGAACACGGAAGGAGAATGGAGATGTTCGATATTATAATCCAGAACGGTAAAATCTTTGATGGGTCCGGAAATCCCTGGTGTTACGGGGATGTCGGGATCTGCGGTGATCGGATCGCTTCCATGGGTAAGCTGAGTCCTTCAAACGCACGGGTCGTGATCGATGCCAAGGATCATGCGGTCTGCCCCGGATTTATCGACATGCATACCCATTCGGATGTCATGATGCTGGCAAACCCCGCCCATGAGCCGAAGATCACTCAAGGGGTGACCACCGATGTAATCGGGCTTGACGGGCTTTCCTATGCTCCCCTGTCCCCGCCGAATCTTCATATGATGCGTTCCTACCTGTCTGCTCTGAACGGAAATCCGGACATCTCCTGGGATTGGCGGTCGGTGGGAGAGTTTTTGAATCGGTTTGACGGGAAAGTTGCGGCGAATGTTGCCTATTTAATCCCCCACAATGCCTTGCGACTGGAAACCGTCGGATTTGAAGATCGATCTCCTTCTGCAGATGAATTGAAGAAGATGCAGGAAGCGGTTACGGTTGGGATGAAACAAGGGGCTTTCGGATTTTCGACAGGCCTCGATTATTTTCCCTGCCGTTATTCGGAAACCCGGGAGTTGATTGCCATTTGCGAAACAGTTGCGGAATTGGGGGGGCTTTCGGTATGGCATATCCGGGGCCGGGACCTTGGACTAATGGATGCCCTCAAAGAAGTTTTGGCGGTGGGAGAGGCAACCGGAGTCAAGGTACATTTTTCTCATTTTGCAGCCAACGGGTCCCGGAATAAGGGAAAATCGACCGAGATGCTTCAACTCATCGATGATGCAAGAGATCGCGGCATTGATGTGAGTTTCGACGCATACTCCTACCGTGCCGCCAGTACGACGCTTTTGATCACGATTCCGAGATGGGTTCACCAAGGGGGGCCTGAGGCAATGATCGAGAGATTTCGTGACCATGAGGCGAAAAAGAAAATGTGTGATGAAATGCTTGAAACAGAATCCGGATGGGAGGATATGGTGCTCTCCTGCGCCCCGTCTCCAAAGCATCGCGAATATATCGGGAAGCCGCTGACCGAAGGGGCCGAAGCATGCGGGAAAAACGTTGCCGAATTCGTTTGTGATTTGCTACTTGAAGAAAACCTGAATGCCGGGTTTGTGAACCTTGTCGGCAACGAACCGGACATTCAAAGAATCATGCAGCATCCCAGCCATACCGGATGCAGCGACGGCATACTGGTGGGTGAGCAGCCGAATCCGAGAGGGTGGGGCACGTTTCCGAGATTCATTGCGGAGTATTGGCGAAACATCGGCCTGCTTTCTTTAGAGGAAATGATCCGGCGTCTGACCGCTGCCCCGGCACAGCGCCTGGGGCTCTCCGACCGGGGATTGATCAAAGCAGGACTTGCGGCAGACCTGGTCGTTTTTGATCCGGATACCATACAGGATACCGCAACATTCGAAAACCCGAAACAGCACCCCCAGGGGATCGATTACGTGCTGGTCAACGGAAAAATCGTCGTGGACAAGGGAGAACACACCGGAATTCTAAACGGCCGGGCGCTTAAACATTGAAAATTGAGAATTGAATATTTAACACTAAGAATCGAAAATAGAAAATCGAAAATTCCAGATTGTCTCTCCAGAACGGGCCGTATTCTTTAGTTTTTCAATATTCAATAGAAAATATTCAATTCTATAATGTTCCCTCCTCACGCATGGCCGCCAGAGAGGCTTCCAGCGCGTTTACCGTCTTATCGATGTCTTCTTCCGTGTGCACCGCCGACAAGACAAAATATCGGGCGCCCAGTGTGGAAATCCCCTGCTGAAGCAGATGGATGCAGAGCCGCTCCTTTGCCGGCGTCTTTCCAAGGATGTTTTGGGTATTTTGGCTGGGCGGCGAAATATCGTCATCGGGCTCGAAGTCCACGGGGCCCAGGTACGTATGCACGATGCTTCTTCCGTAAAGCCATGCATTGAATCCATTTTCCTTTATCATCTGACGACCTTTTCTTTTAAGAGCGTCTGCAAGCTCATTTGCCCGCTTCTGCGGTTCACCGGTTTTGACAATATTCAGGCAGGCAACTCCGGCCGAACAGGTCAATGGGTTTGCATTCCAGGTTCCGGAATGTTTCACACGCTTTTCATCCGGCATGTCTGCACTGAACGCATGCAGAATATCGGCGCGGCCCGCCAATGCGCCACCGGCCAGACCGCCGGTAACGATCTTTCCGAAACTGGCCAGATCGGGCTTCACCCCCACCATTGCCTGGTATCCGCCCGGATGATCCCTGAATCCGGTCACCACTTCGTCCATGTGCCAGATGGTTCCATACTTGCTTGTCAGACCGGGGAGTGCCCGAACAAATGCTTCATCCAACGGTATTTGTCCGGCCATGTGGGCGCCGCCGCCCTCGGTCATCAGTATGGCGTATTCGTTTTTCGCCAGTTCTTTTTCGGCAACCTCGAGGTCATACGGAATCATGGTCACATCATCGAACACAGCGCCTGCGGTCATGGGGGGCAGCGAAAACTGGTCCGCCCATCCATGAAAGTTTTCCACGAACCGCAGTATTTTTCTGCGGCCGGTGAATGCACGGCTCAAACGGATGGCCATGAGATTGGCCTCCTGGCCGCAGGAAAAAAACTCGATCCTTTCGGCTGCCGGCACCATGCCGGCAATCAGTTCCGCCCACCGGATCTCCAATTCATGGTTGTCGCCGTAATGGAGCCCCTTGGCCGCCTGCTCCTGGATGGCGGAGACAACTGCCGGATGGCTGTGCCCCAGGAGCAGGGCGCCGTGTCCCATCGTGTAATCGACATACTCATTCCCATCCACATCCCATTTTTTCGATCCCAGGGCGTGGGTGATAAATGGGCCGTACGGTTTGATCATCCGGGTGTGCGCGGTGGCGCCGTCTCCTGCAAAATACTGTTTGGCTTGTTCGTGGAACGAAGCGGATTTTGGGTGGGTTTCCCTGTATGCTTCAAAAAGTCTGTCGTTTGACATGTTTGCTGTACTCCTTTCCTTTCCTGCGACTCATTAATCGGACAAATCATTTGTCACGGCGTTGAGAGCCCTGACGATATCTTCCGGTTTCAATACCAGCATTACGCCCCGTTGACCAGCATTGATTGCATCGGTATCCGCATTCAACAGGCATTTTTCCATAATCACCGGAAGCTTTTGTTTCGTACCGAACGGGCTGATACCGCCTACAAGGTAACCGGTTAAAAAGAGACGCCTTTCTGCTTCAGTAATCTAATCGCCCGTGTCGGCATGCGTTAATTTTTTCGGTTCTTCTCCAATTAAGTTGGAGAAGAGGGTCCAAGGATTCGAGGGTTTGTTTTCTAAAGATTTTATCAGAGCTTTTAACATTCTTTCGATTTCTGTGACGTCCTTTTTTACTGTACCCGATTCACCTTTTTCAATGAAGCCTAAATCCCCTGCCAATAATATCTGGGTTTCCAGCTCACAAACCGAACCATAAGAAATGTAAAGCATCCGAATGTAATCAACAGTTGTTTTTCTTCCATAGCCTTCTGCTATATTCGATGGAACAGACACAGCAGATCTTCTTATC
>Ga0180009_10007362_pt1 | contig 11274 bp, 10 predicted proteins | sample OS_PC_MetaG_FD_123537 | JGI IMG/M metagenome (GOLD analysis project Ga0180009, IMG submission 123537) | Groundwater microbial communities from the Aspo Hard Rock Laboratory (HRL) deep subsurface site, Sweden - OS_PC_MetaG | ecosystem: Environmental > Aquatic > Deep subsurface > Groundwater...
CGTCGGGGACTCAGGATGACGGAAGGAGTGTCACTCCAAGCTCTCTCTGCCGTCATTCTGAGCAGAGCGAAGAACCTGCCTGCCGGCAGGCAGGTCCCCATGAGACCGGCAACTTGCTCTAATCCAAAGGGGATCCTTCATCCCGACGTAACGTCGGGAATCAGGATGACGAAAACAGCCAATAACTATTTGTTCATCTAATCAATTCAACAATTTAGCAATTATGCTTCGCCAAGTCTGACTTGGCTTCGCTTGGTTTTTTTTCTGAATTAGTGTTTAATAATAAAAAGGGTGTTTAAAATGCCAGCTGATTTGATTGGAAAAAAATTTTTAATGTTGGAGTCCCATGGAGTAAATCTATGGTACCAATCCAAACGCTCCGTTGGGGCGAAAATACTGAACCAGAAAACCAATTCATCCACGGGTTTAATCCGCCAGCCGGCGGATTATGGTTTTCTTGGTTTATGTATCACTCCCCTATTATTTTTGGGGTTGGTTGCTTCTCTGTTCGGAGTTAGGGCTCAGAGCGACGAATACTTGGGCAGGAGGGATAATTATGTCCGTTCCAGCCAGGAATACTTTTCTGCCCGCCAGGCCTACTTAAACCAAAAAACACTTCAGACCAGGGAGATCCTGCTATCCAAACTGAAATCTTTTTTGACGGACAGAAACGACTTTTTGGTTATTTATTTTGACTTTCTCTATACCAGAGCCAACCAATATTTGGTTGAGGGAGATGTTTCCGAACTCAGGTCCTGGCTTTTGTGGCTGAAAAGCCAGAGTCAGAAAATAAGCGAGGCGGTCAGTCCGGACGATTTTTTGTTTTTAAACGATCAGCTTAATAAAAATTATCCCCAGATGGAAACGGCGGTTTATTTTGTTTTAGCTAAGATGACCATCGCCGAACAGGAATTGATTATCCGAAAAATGGAACTGCTCCAGCAGGAAATTGCCGGAAAGATTTTAGATTTAGTTGACAACAAAGAAACGGCAATCTACTGGTTAGACGAGGTTGAGGCTAAGATTAATTTGGTTAAGAGGAATCACGAAGAAGCCTTAACGGCGATGAAAAAAGTTAAAATCAACAGGAAAGGCGACATTTTAAAAGGCTGGAAAACAGCGGAGAAAAAATTTGCCGAGGCGGACTCGAACCTGAGGACTGGTTTGGGGTTCTTGGACGAGATTATAAAAAGAGTTGAGAAAGATGAGCGATAAAGAAAACGCAACTCAGACAATAGACATTCCTGTTTTTAGTAAAGAGATTCAAAACAAGCCGCTTTTGGGGACTAAGTTGGGCTGGTTGATCCTGGCGCTGTCGGTATTGGCGGCTTCGGGCCTTATTTTCTTGGTTATTCTAAATCTCAGGATGCCTGATAGGAAAGCCAAAATTGTAGTTTCAGCCTCGCCGACGCCGGTTCCGACGGTTGTCGAATCAAAAAAGCCGGTGGAAATTTCCGTCAGCGAGCTGAGAGAATCTTGGCTTAGCATTGAACGGAACTTGAGCGAGATTGATTTTAGGCAAAGCGGGCTGGTCCCTCCGGTAATTGATTTAGATATCGGACTTGATCCTGAGATGCTTTAGAAAGCCGATGATCTCTTCAAACAAACTCCTTTGGTACGGATAAATTGTTTTCCCTAAAAGAAAAATAGGCAGTTTTTCGATTTGAATTTTGCCGGTTTTTTCCCAGCCGAAACTGACGGGGAGGGTTTCTCTGTCAAGGACGATCTCGAAATCAAAGCGGGCTTCTTGGTTTGGCTCTACTAATGTCTTTTCGGGCAGGCAGATAGTGGAAAGGGAGAAATTTTCCGGGTTTTCCTCTTCCGGGGCCAAACAAAAACGGCCCTCTTCTCCCCAAATATTTTGACCTTGGTTAACCAAGGTCACTTTTCCTTTTATTTTTATATGTGAACCAAGAAAACCATGGGTTTTCTGGTTCGGTATGTTCGCCTCCAAAGGGTGTTCGGACTGGTATTGTAGGTTTACCTTCTGGGGCTCCATTTTTTGGGGGAGCGACCGGCTGACTTCGGCCTTGCTGATAACGACTTTTTCTTTTTGAGGCGGCTTTTGTCCTTGTTTTTTGGTTTGTTGGATCAGCTCAAATTGGGGATATGGTTTTTGATCCTGGTTGAGCCAGGAAAATTGGGCAAATTCACCAAAAGGATAGTTTAAGATAAACGGGGTGATGGCAATCACCCTATCGTCCTGATTCCAATAGTCAAAGGCTTTTTCAATCAGCCGGGCAACTTTTTCGGCCGGGTAGTAATTACTGATCCTTCCACCCTCTTGATGGGGCCAGCCGGTTTCGGTGATGAAAACAGGCAGATCCTTGTCAAGACCGAGGCTTTTAAGATAATTTAGTTCCCACTGGTAACCCCTAATACTGGTTTTACCGGTATCTTCGGCGGTGCCGACAAAACCATGATTGGGGTATGAGTGGGAGGCTAAACCGTCTATTTTTTCGAAAGCCTCAGGTTTATGAATGAAACCTTGCCGATAAAAAATCTCGGCGGAGATAAATGCCGGTGGCCGATTCGGAGCGGCCAAATCCAGCCCGGCGGAAATAATAAAGAAGTCTTGGTTTAGGCTGTGAAAATAATCGGACGAGAACTCCAGGAGTTCAAAATATTCCTTTGAATCCGTTGCTTTGCCCCATTCGTCGCCCCGGTTGGGCTCGTTATAAATGATCACAAATCTTGTTTCAACGGGCCAATTTAAAGAGTTTAAAAAAACAGCGGTTTTTTTTATTGTTTCCTGATCCGGTTTTTTCCAATAGCCGTTTTCCAATTCGGTCGCCAATCTTATCATCGGGATTAAGTGCCGTCTTCGGCAGAGGTTAAAAAAATCCTGCCATTGCTGTTGGTTAAGCTCATCCTGCCGGATGACTACCGTTAGCCAGCCCCAATCTCCGCCGTTGCTGTTTAGAAGTTCGGCTGCTTTGGGCAGATCTTCAAAGCTTGAATTAACATGAATACCGTATTTATTTGTCGCCCAGCTTAGGTTTTCTGCCGCCGAAACCGGTTTTATTAACGTAATTGAAAGAAGAATGGAAAGAATGGCCGCTCCAACAGAAAAGGATGTTTTAAAAGATATCTTTTTGAGCAACGGAAATAGGAGACTTACTTTTAAAATCATTAATTTGCCTTTTGTCTTGATATAATAATTTATTGATTTTATACGTGAACCAAGAAAACCTGCCTGCCCTCCTACCGGCGGGCCTGCCTGTCGGCAGACAGGTAAACCGGCAGGCAGGCCATGGGCCTTGCCCGTGGATGAATTGGTTTTCTGGTTTGGGTATGTTCGCCCCAACAAGGCGTTTGGATGGTACCACAAATTATACCCACGGGGATCCATTGATCAGATTTTAACATGCAGAAGGACGTTATAAAAAAAATCGTTTTTAAAAAGGTCGAAAAACTTGAGCAGGAAATCAGGGAAACTCCTTATCATAAGGGCACCGAACACTATTTGGGCTTGCTTAAGGCTAAGGCGGCCAAACTTAAACGGGAGCTGGGGGAAAAAGAGGAAAAATCTTCTAAAGGAGGAGCTGGTTACGGGGTTAGAAAGCAGGGAGATGCCAGCTGTATTTTAATCGGTCCTCCGTCGGCGGGGAAATCAACCCTGTTAAACGCGATCACTAACGCTAAATCTAAGGTTGGAGACTATGGCTTTACCACTTTAAACGTGATTCCCGGGATGATGTTTTACCAGGGGGCCAGGATCCAGATTTTAGATGTGCCCGGCTTAGTTACCGGGGCGGCAAAAGGAAAAGGGGGCGGGAGAAAAATTCTTTCTACTGCCAGAAGCGCCGATTTGGTTCTTTTAATTACCGATACGGAAAGAATTGATTGGTTTGAAAAAGCCAAGGAAGAGCTTTATCAAAACGGTGTCAGGCTTGATCTTTCTAAGCCGAAAATCAAAGTAGTCAAAAAGACCAGGGGCGGTATTGAAATTATCGACCCTTTTTCTTCCTTTAACCGAGAAACGGTGATCAGCGTTGCCCTTGAATTCGGGCTTAAGAATGCCCAGATCTCTTTTGGTGAACCGATTAATTCAATCGATGAAATGATTGATGTTTTTGCGGAGAACAGGGCTTATCTTCCCTGTCTTGAACTGGTCAGCAAAGCGGATCGGCTGGCGAAAAAGGCAAAAACTTTAGACCAAAGAATTTTTGTCAGCGGGGTCAGCGGCGAGGGACTGGACCGGTTAAAGAAGGAAATTTGGCAAAGTTTGGGATTAATCAGGATTTACCTTAAAAAGGAAAGAACAAAAGAACCTGATTTCGGAGAACCGCTGATTCTTAAGAAGGGCGGCCGGATTGAAGATATTACCGCTAAAGTGTCCTCGGAGTTAACGGAAAGAAGAACAGCCGCTTTGATCTGGGGACCGGGGGCGAAGTTTCCCGGCCAAAAAGTTTCTCTTAAGCATCCGGTTTTTGATCAGATGATTGTTTCTCTGGTTGAGTAGTTTTGTCCTCTTCCTCCATATGTTTTAACAAGATTGTCTTCAGGCTGTCTTTTGATTGGACTCCAAGAGTTTGGTCTATTAGGCTGCCTTTTTTGAAGACAAGGATGGCCGGAATGCTCATGATCTGGTATTCTTCGGCTTTTTTCGGGTTTTCGTCTACATTCATTTTGCCGATAATTGCTTTTTCTTCCATCTCTGCGGCCAATTCTTCTATAATCGGCCCCATAATCTGGCAAGGTCCGCACCAGGGAGCCCAAAAATCAACTAAAACTACTTTTGCCGACTTTAAAACTTCCGTTTCGAAATTCTCATCGGTAAAAACTTTAGTCATAATACAAAATTATTTAAAAAACAATTATTTGCAGTATACCTTTTTTGATTGACTGAAAAAAGAGGCTGTTTTGGTTTCAGGAAAGCGAAAACCCCACTTCTTCGATAGGGATTCACCCCTATGGGGTGCTGGAGGGACTACGATCTAGAGAGAAACCACGATCCAGGATCGAAAATCTTCAAACGATCCTGGATCGTAATTGTCGCCCCGGGGTGTTGGTTGGCTTGTCTAGGTGGACCTGCCTGCCGGTAGGCAGGTCCTTCGTCGCAAGGACTCCTCAGGATGACGAGAGGTGAGCAGGCAGGACACGGGGTCCTCGGAGCTTCAATCTTGGCAAGTCGTGATCATGGTTCTGTGATAGACTGAGAAGTATGGCAAAAAGTAATTTGCGTTTGATACTTTCACTGATTTTGCTTTTTCTGGTTGGCTTCTGGTTCCGCGGTGCCGCCTTTCCCCCGGATCCCCTTTCCCCTCTGCCCGGTCAGGCGGAAGCGGAGAAAGTAGAGATTGCCAGCAACAGCAGTTTTTTGACTTTTGATCCGGCCAAAAGAATTAAGGTAAAAGTTTGGCAAGTAGTCGACGGCGAGACTTTTGCTATTTCCAAGTATGACAGGATCCGGTTGTTGGAAGTCCGCTCTCCCTCGCTTTCGACAGAAGAAGGTTTTAAGGCAATGCAGTTTCTGCAGGGTTTGATTGAGGACAAGGAAGTTGAACTTCAGTTTGTGCCCGAGATTGCTCTCCGGGACAGTTACGGCCGTTTGATGGCAGTAGTTTGGGTTGACGGGGTTAATGTTAATTCGGAAATGGTCCGAAAAGGCTTGGCCGAGTCGATGGTGATAAAGTGATGCGGTAACTTAGGATAAAACAGCCGGTTTTTTGGATTGTTCCGAGGTTATTTTGCTCGGTGGTTCTAAGCTCTCCGCGTCATCCTGATATCCCTCAGGGAGAGAAGGATCCCCCTGTTTAGGCAATTTGCATAGATAAGGGGATTCTTCGCTTTCGACAAGACCTCGGGAGCGTAACCTAGTCGGCAAGTTTTAACGGCGAGTCCTCCGGCAAGCTCAGGAACAAAAGGCTTGTTGAGAACTGTCTACACCCCGGGGGTGGACTGTGAAATTTCCAGGATCGAAATACTGAAATATTGCCAAATTTTTCCAGTATCCTGATCCCGCCGTTGCGGGGTGATGACGAAGGATCCACCGAGTGAAACGAGTGTTCAAGCGCTTCGCCAAGTCTGACTTGGCTTCGCCAGATTCCTCGTCTCGCAAAGCTCGCTCGGAATGACTTTCTCCCCTCCGTCATCCTGAGTCCCCGACGCAACGTCGGGGCGAAGGATCCCCTTGGGATTGGCAATTTACCGGTAAATAAGGGATCCTTCGCTTTGCCCCGTACGGGATGGTACGGGGCTCCGCTCAGAATGACGAGGAAAAAGAATTCTTCCCCCACCGTGGCGGGATCAGAATGACGGGGAAGGGGGACTCCCTGCTTTGTGTGTACCTGGTGTGTTTTTTTGCCTCTTGCCGGTTGCTTCTTTTTTAGGATAAAATAAATCAGGTTGATCAGGTTGATCAGGTTGATCAGGTTGATCAGGTTGATCAGGTTGATCAGTTATAAGTTAATAAAATTATTATGGCTCGTTGAAAGGATCAGTCGCCTACTCCAAGGCAGTTGTCGAGAGAGAAGTTGGAAAGATTGCGAAAAAAGAGAAGGGTAAGAGCTGGCCTAGAAGAACGGGCGGCAACTGATCAGTTGGTGGAGGAGTCGAAACTGAGAGCTCGTGGTGAATTGCCAAGGCGAGGTTCTTAGGTCCCGATGATAAACAATTGCTCTTGCGCCCGGGTAACACCGGTATAAAGCCAGCGGCGCCAGTCGGAATCAGTCATCCGGCCGAACCTTTCTTCAAAAAGGATTACCCTTTTGGCCTCACTGCCCTGCGCCTTGTGAACGGTTAAGGCATAGCCGAAATCAAAAAGGTCGCCGATTCTTGCCAGTTGCCTATCACTGGTGAAATTGACCGAATCTTTGTTGCCAAACTGATCGGCGTAGATCAGACCTTGATATCTTGCCTCTTCCCCGTCCATCTGAATTTCGGCAAAATACCAATGATCCGATTTCCGGTAAATGGATTTTATTGTCCCCAGCATGCCGTTGTAGATTTTTTTGGTGTGGTTATTCCTCAGACAAATTACCCGATCCCGAACTTGGGGTTCAATAGAGTCAAAATCCAGCGATTTTCTGATAAAATTATTTATTCTGACCCGGGTGGAATTGTAACCGCAGAGAATTAAGGTCTCCGGGTTGTAATCCAGGAGCAGTTGCTCGATCATCTCGCCCGATTCCGGGCAATCGCGGCGGATTTTTAAGATATTCGGGCCATAGCCGCCTTCAGGGATCTCCCCTTCTTCTCTGGCCAAAATAGAGAGTTTAATGATCGGATTATTTTCCGCCTGACGATGGATTTTTTCCAATTTGAGCATTGGTTTTTCCATCAGATTGAAACTTCCGTTGATGGGTGGCAGTTGGCCATGGTCGCCGACAGCGATAATCGGGATTTGATAGGAAAGCAGGTCTTGCCAAATAAAAAAATCGACCATCGAGGCTTCGTCAATAATGATTAAATCCGTTTTCACTTCACTTCTTCTTTCCCAGCCGATAATTTCTTCGTTTTTATTAACCAGAGGCGAATAAATCAGGGAGTGGATAGTGCTGACGCTGTCTTGGGGATAGAATGACTCCGTCTCTTTTAATTTCGATTCCAGAGTCCTGGCTGCTTTGCCGGTATAACTGCAGAAGGAGGCTTTTGCCTTTCCGTTTTGTTGGTTTATTTTCTTTCTTAAAACCGAGATAAGGGTTGTCTTGCCGGTGCCGGCGTAGCCGCCTAAGGTGATATGGCTTGTCTTTCCCCTTTTTTTAAACCAGGACAAAAGCTTGTTTAATACTTTTTTTTGATCTTCGGAAAGAATCATTTTTGTTTTAAGGCGGTAAAAACGCCCCTATGTGATAAACTAAACCATGGCTGATTCGAACAATGATAAGTATACCGCAGTTTGGGTTTCCCACAGCTCTATCAGTGATTTTTTAAAATGCCCCCGCGCCTATTTTTTGAAAAACGTTTACCGGGACCCGGCAAGCGGGCACAAGATTAAGTTGATCAGTCCGCCGCTTTCTTTAGGCCAGGCAGTCCATGAAGTGGTCGAATCCCTTTCCTCGCTGCCGGTGGAAGATCGTTTAAGGCGGTCGCTGTCGGAAGAGTTTGAAACCGCCTGGAGGAAAATAAGCGGTAAAAAAGGAGGTTTCTCCAACGATGCTGTGGAAAAGAAATATAAAGACCGGGGCAAGGCAATGTTGAAAAGAATTTTAGATAATCCCGGGCCGATCAAAAAACTGGCGGTTAAGATTAAGGCCAATTTGCCCTATTTCTGGCTTTCAGAAAAAGACAATATTATTCTTTGCGGCAAGATTGACTGGTTAGAATATTTGCCGGAAACTGAAGCGGTTCACATCATTGACTTTAAAACCGGCAAAAACAAGGAATACGACAGCTCTTTACAGTTGCCAATCTACTTGCTTTTAGTCAGTAATTGTCAGGACCGGCCGGTAGAAAAAGCGAGCTATTGGTATTTGGAGGGAGAAACCGGTTTAGAAGAGCAGAAACTTCCCCAAGCGGACTCTGCTTATAATCAGATCTTAAAAATTGCTAAAGAGATTAAGCTTGCCCGGCAGTTAGGCCGGTTTAAATGCCCTCAGGAGGACGGCTGTCCGGTTTGCCGGCCGTTTGAGGCGATCTTGCAGGAAAAGGCTGAGCTGGTGGGTACAGACGAGTTTCACAGCGATGTTTATATCTTACGAACATCTTTTGAAGGAGAAAAAGAGAAAAGCGTTCTTTTTTGAAAATTATGGCGGATGAAATCACTCACGCGGTTTTTGCCGAAAAGGCTTTCGAGGCGTTGTTTGGCGGTAAAAATAAACAGGAGTTTTTTATCGGCAGCCTTTTTCCGGACATCCGTTACTTGGGGGTGATTAAAAGAAGCGAGACTCATTTTTGGAATGTTACCATTGATGGGATTCTCAAGGAAAAGAGTTCTTTCTGGTCCGGGGTGAAATTTCATTCTTTTGTTGACCGGTTCAGGCAAGATTTTATTTTTAACGACCCGAGAGTGAGAGATCTGGGGGCCGGTCTTGGTAAAAAAGAACATCTTCGACTGCATGTGGCTCTAAAGCTTTTGGAGGATGAACTTTTTTACCCAAGGATAGACAATTGGCAGGAAAAGGTAGACTTTTTGGCAGAAATTTTACCGGAAGAAACGTCTTTCGGAATTTCCCCGGCGATGGTTAAAAAATGGCATCTGATTTTGCAGGAGAACTTTTCCGCCCCTCCGAGCGACCGGTCCAGAAGAAGCTTTTTCCGATCATTGGGTTTTAAGAAAAAAAGGAGAGACCTTCTTAACAAGACCGTTCTCCGGTTGCGGCAGAAAAAGGAATTGATCCGGATGATAGAACGGCTTTATCGGCGGTTTGAAGAGTTTATCTTGGCATCAGGAAAACCACGGCTCTAAATTCGTGGATGAATTGATCTTTTTGTACAGGATGTTTGTCCTGCCAGGACAATGAGAGAGGCCACGGTGTCCCGAAGGGATCCCTTCGGGATCAGTCCGCAGGGCTTTTTTCAGGGTTTGGCGTTATTGCTAAAAAAGGCAGTAATAATACAGCGTGATTCTTCGTGCGTTTCAAGGTTTTTTATAGTGACGCTTCTTTGGCCACTAGGTAAAAGCATGCTCTTGACAACAGTTCCGTTTTGATCTTTATAAAGATTAGAGTGCTCAACAAGGAAGGTAACAAGTTCTTGTTGCTCTGGCTCATTGATGTTATAACGATTCCATTCCACTGGTAAAAAAAGACCCCTTGTTGCGGCTGTGGCAATCGGTCCGGGTAAATTTTTGTACCCCAACACCGCCAGCGCTTTTCCATTGATTGAGTTTTTATCCCAGTGTCCGGAGTGAACAATAATCGGGTTCGCGATCCTGAGGACTCTGGTATCGGGAACGACGATTGCCGCGTTGGTTTGTTGGGGAGCAAAGGAGCCTCCAGTTCGACTTAAGCCAATTGCTCCGGCGGTTAACACTATCGTTCCCGGGAAATAGACTACTTTATCACCCTCTCTGAGGGCCGGGAAATAACGGCCCTCTCTTCCTTTTCTTATTCCTTCATAATCAATGGTTTCTCCAAAAGCGCCGGCAACTTTCATTAGCTCGAGAATATCGGTTTCAGTACCATGCAGGGTGCTGATTTGAACCAGATCGAGAACGTCTACTTCTCCGCTGTAATCAATGTCAGGGCAATAAGGCCAGCCCTGGCTGTTTATCCAGGGCCATTTGCCTTTAGCGGTTGCGGTCTCCGCAGTTAAATTTGATCTTTCTAATACTGTCCGGCTGAGCTTTTTTAATGTTAGAGCCAAGGAGGTGGCCTTTTCTGTCTTTCCCTGCAGCAAAGCTAACTCAGCAAAACCATCTGTTAACGCACTGGCCTCGCGGCTACTGATTAGAACTCTTTGGCTTTCGTTGGGGGGAGGAGAGGCGAGTTCCTCTAGTGTCTTGGGTTGGAAGCCGGATGGAATCATCCTGGCAGCTGCTCCTCCTGCTGCTTTTGCGGCCGCTCTCAAGAACGTTCTTCTTGAGAGTCCTCCTTCTTTTCCTGGTCCGTTCTCCATAGACTTCTCTCTTTTGCTAAAAAATGAACAATCAACTTGTTTTGTAAAAAGTCACGAGTTTCGCGTTTGTTGTCATTGCGAGCGAACGCGAAGCAATCTCGTTTTAGACTGCTTCATCGCTGGTGGTTTCTCGCAATGACAATTAGACCAATTAACATCAACAGCGAAACTTGTGAAAGTATTGCAGAATTATAAACTTTTCTTTTTCTTAATTCAATCGCGGTAACAGCCTTACATTTAAAGACCGGTTTTAAAATGGGTTTTTAGTCCGCCTTCGCGAAAATCCCGAAGGGATTCCTTTGGGGCCCGAGGTTTTTTCTTCCTTCGCTGAAACCTGCCTGCCCTCCTGCCGGCGGGCCTGCCCGCCCCGTACCGCCTGGTACAGGGCTTGTCGGCAGACAGGTAGACCGGCAGGCAGGGCTACGGAAGGACAAGATAGCCCTCGGAGCTTCAATAAAAGGACGCAACATTAACATCCGCGATCGCGGATGTTAATGTTAGGCTGAAGAGTTTAATCTTGATGATAATGATCCTTTTTTATAAAATTTTATAAAACCAGCTGGGCAGTTTTGTAGGGAGAGAAAGACTTGAAGAATAAAAAAGGCAGCCGATGATTTTTATGCTTCTTTTTTAGAGTTTTGTGCCGAGGACGGGAGTTGAACCCGTACGCCCCAAAGGGGCACGAGATTTTAAGTCTCGCTTGTCTGCCAATTCCAACACCTCGGCTAAAAACCAAACTTCTTTCTTTGCCTTCGGCAAAGCCAATTCTCC
>Ga0180009_10007363_pt1 | contig 11273 bp, 10 predicted proteins | sample OS_PC_MetaG_FD_123537 | JGI IMG/M metagenome (GOLD analysis project Ga0180009, IMG submission 123537) | Groundwater microbial communities from the Aspo Hard Rock Laboratory (HRL) deep subsurface site, Sweden - OS_PC_MetaG | ecosystem: Environmental > Aquatic > Deep subsurface > Groundwater...
AAGCCCCTGACTATCAAATTAAAGCCGACAGCCGACATCTTGAAATGGGCGGGAAAGCATAAAAGGAAAAATCAGGTCATTGTAGGTTTTGCCCTCGAAGACAAAGTTGTTAGAGCCCGTGCAGAAAAGAAGCTGAGAGAAAAGAACCTTGATATGATAATAGCCAACACCTCTGCTGCTATCGGTGCTGACAAATCAACCGTTCAAATAAAAATCTCCGGGTACGAATGGCTACAACTTCCAAAGGCGAGTAAAACCAGAATTGCCCCCAAAATCATTCATCTGGTAGAAAATGTCTCAGCAAAAAATGACGTGCGTTCGTAATTGACGTAAACTTTTGCAGCTTCACCTTTACAAGAACACACCCCCCTATTGAAAATGCGATTTCTTCTCGCAAAAAGTAAACTTTGATTTCCAGCCGGTTAATCAGTGTCTCTTATACCGAGGTCGTATTTTGTCAGGATGGACTCGAATTTGTAGCCGGCCTGGGTGATGTTTTCTTCGGCCCCCTGTTTGCGGTCGACTACGCAGACGATATTTTTGACAGTTGCACCGGCCTCGGTGATAATCTTGGCGGCTTCGAGGACCTGTCCGCCGGTGGTGGCGATGTCCTCAACTAACAAAACAACGTCGCCTGCCTTCAAGACGCCCTCAACCATTTTGCCGGTTCCGTAGCCCTTTTTGCTGTTGCGAATGATGACCCAGTTTTTGCCGGATTCCATCGCGGTAGCTGCGGCTAAGGCCACGCCGCCCAATTCGGCCCCGGCTATCAAAGTAACATCGTCGGTAATATATCCGGCGAATTCGGCGCCGAGGGCCTTTAGTATGTCCGGACAGGTCTCGAAGAGATATTTATCGAGGTAGTACTTGCTGCGCTTGCCGCTGCGAAGGACAAAGTCGCCTTCCAAGTAAGCTGTTTCTTTTATGCGTTTTATTAGTTCTTCTCTGGTCATTTTTTCCCCTTATTCTGTAGAGGCCAAATAATGTCAAGTACCAATTTGAGTGTCATTCTGAGCGGAACGCAGTGGAGCGAAGAATCTCTTGCCTCGTGGGCCAGATCCTTCGCTTCGCTCAGGATGACGCTAAACTTTAAGCGTTACTTTTCTGCTGAGTTCTTTGCGGTATTTTCTACAGAGCGGCGTTACGATATCTCTTATGAATTCATCGACCTGCTGAGGCGCCCTGCCGATGTAATGCTTCGGGTCTAACACTTTTTCGAAATTGATGTTACTAAAAGCAATATCCGCTTTTAGCCGGTTAATTAAATCGTTGGGCCTGCCGAATTTCTTTACCTGCGCGGCGGCGGCGTGTGAATACAATCGTATCTTCTCGTGCAGCTCCTGTCTGTTTCCGCCGGCCTTGACCGCTGCCATCAGGATATTCTCGGTGGCCATAAAAGGCAGCTCCGCTGTAACGCGGGCCGCTATCACCTTCGGATAAACAACAAGCCCGCCGGTGACGTTGATAAGGATTTGCAAAATGCCGTCCACAGCCAAAAACGCCTCCGGAATGACCACCCGCCTGTTGGCTGAATCATCGAGCGTTCTCTCAAGCCACTGCTCGGCGGCGGTCATTTGCGGGCTGGAGGCCAGGCTTAAAACCAATCTGCTAAGGGCTGTTGCCCTCTCGCATCGCATCGGATTTCTTTTATATGCCATCGCTGAAGAGCCGATTTGCGTCTTTTCAAATGGTTCCTCAATCTCTTTTAAGTTTGCAAGCAGCCGAATGTCATTGCACATCTTGTGTGCTGATTGTGCGATTGAAGCTAAAGTATTGACGACAAGGGCATCGATTTTTCGCTGATACGTCTGGCCGGTTACGGCGCAGGTTTTTTTGAAGCCGAACGCAGCGGCCACGAGTTTGTCGAGCTGCTTGACTTTGCTGTGTCTGCCGTCGAAAAGTGCTAAGAAAGAGGCCTGTGTTCCGGTGGTGCCTTTAACGCCTCTAAACGGCAGCGTTTCGAGTCGATGCTCGATTTCCTGCAGGTCAATCGCGAACTCATAGCACCACAGTGTTGCTCTTTTGCCGACGGTGGTCAACTGGGCCGGCTGATAATGCGTAAAACCCAACGTGGCTAACGAGCGGTGCTTTTTTGAAAATTTACTCAGCAGATTTATTACCACTGCCAGCTTGGCTGCGATTAGCTGCATTGCCTGGCGCATAATTATTAAATCGGCGTTGTCCCCGACGTAGCAGCTTGTTGCACCGAGATGGATAATCGGCTCAGCCTTTGGCGCTACATCGGCGAAGGCATAGATATGCGCCATAACATCGTGACGGAATTCCTTTTCGTAGCGGGCCGCTCTTTTGAAATCGATATTATCAAGGCGCTTGGCCATCTGGTTTATCTGGCCTTGTTTTATATCCAGGCCGAGTTTTTTCTGTGCCTTTGCAAGTTCAAGCCAGAGTCTGCGCCAAGTGCTGAACTTTTTTTGTGCCCCGAACAGCTCAGCCATTTCTCTTGATGCGTTTCTCTCCACAAGGGGACTTACATAGATTTGATATTCGGTTTTTTGATTTCGATTTTTTTTTGCCATTTTTTTCCCTGTGTTTAGGCTTATTTATTATGTTATTTTATTCTGCCTTTTGTATGCGCGTATTACCGCCTCTTTAATATCCGTTGGTAGTATTTCGTATTGCTTAAACTCGGAAATATTATCATCTTTTAGGTGAAGCTGACCCTCACCGATATTGCCTCTATGTTGGCCCTTTGAGAAGTACTTGTTGTTTTGGATTTCATCACGAGTTAGTACCCAATATCTGATTATATCTCGCCACACCCCAATCCATAGAAAAACATCTGCGCATCTAGGCTTAATCTGTTGAAAATTCATGTCGAATGGTCTTTCAGAATCGGAGGCAAGCGCCTTGATGTAAAGCGGTTCATCTGGTTTCTCAAAATCGACTGCCCTTGAGGTTTTTATCTCTATTCGGATACCGTGAGGCTTATTTTTCCTGTCTACCCAGTCTAACCAAAGGTCATATTGGTTGGAATATTCAGAGTCTAAATTCTTATTTGGTTTCTTAAATTCGGGCACGATGTGTTTAAGTTGCCCATATGCCCATTTATCACCTAAGCCTCTTGGTGCCGAAATCTCAAACACATAAAGATACAGATTTCTTTCAATGTAAGAGTCTCTGAGGCCATAGTATTCATCAAGTGTAAGTTTAGTGGCGGCTAAGAGGTGGGAAATTATGTATTCATATTCGTTGAACGGATAAACTGATACAAGATTTTCCAATGATACCTTGAAGTCCTCAGAATGTTCCAGTTTTTCTATAAGATTATCCAGATCAGCTCTCAGCTTTTCCATGTGATTTTCTCGCTACTTCGTGATTGCCATGAAGTCAAATAGACTTTTTTCCGTTGGCTTTTTCCTTTCTGTTATGCTCTCTTCATCTTTGCACTGCGTCTCCCAGCTAATATCGACTTCTGGAAATGGCGTTTTAAACTGCCAGCCTGTTTGACCTGTTTGTCTATAGTGCTCTAATCTTCGTATGCTAATTTCAGCAAAAACAGGGTCGATATCGCAGGTGAAACACGGTCTTTCGAACTTTTCACAGGCAAGTAAGGTAGTGCCTGAATGAGCAAAAAAGTCTACTATCAAATCGCCAGGGTCGGAACTAGCTGATATAATTCTCTCTATTGCTTTCATTGGTTTCTGTGCATAACAGCCAGGCACATTTTCCTCCATTCTGTAGAATACCTGTTGAATGTCAACCCAGACGTTCCCGGCTCTGATAGTGTTCGACTTACTTCGCTCCAGGTTCTCTGTTACTTTTCCATTAACTTTTTTGTAATACCCTCGCAAAATTTTTGGAATGTCTGTATATTCGGCGTCAATATTGAATTTTGGGTTGCCCTTTATGTAGTAGAGAAGTTCCTGCCTGACTGCCATCCAGTTCTTTTGTGTGCCGTATCCCCGCTGATTTCTCATCGTAATCAGACTTCGAGTTTTTAGTTCTCTGAATTCCCTCATCATAATAATAAAGTCAGCAAATGGTTGAAAGCCTGCATTTTGGTCGGCCCCCAGCCAAATGTATAAACTGGAGTTGCTCTTCAATATCTTACAGGTATTACGAATCCATTTTCTGCTCCAGTTTATGTATTCTCCCACCGCAATTTGACCCAGTCCGTTACTATTACTATTACCAACCACAACGTTGTAAGGAGGGTCCTGAACAGCCAAAGTGGATTTATTATTGCCGATCAACACTTGGATATCTTTTTCGCTACTTCCATCAAGACATCCCACTTTATGGCCAAGGATAGAGTCCTGCCAAAGCTCACCGTATTTTAATCGGCAGTAAGGCAAGAGCAGGCTCCTTATGTGTTGGTCACTGTCGATTCTTCCCAGATTTTCTTTTGGCATTTGTTCCTCTCTTTGGTCGGTTAATTGTCATTTTAGTTTTGCCTGACGTTCGGCTAAGAGTCGCTCAATTTGCTCGATGTCTTCTTTGCTCAAATCCCAGTCTGATGCCGGGGCGGTTTCGAGAATCTGCTGGGGCCTGCGTGCTCCGACAATGGCCGCGGTAACTTCGGACCGGCGAAGAACCCAGCTAATAGCCAGTTGGGCCAATGTCTTACCATTGCGTTCTGCAATAGGCCGGAGTTGTTCAACAAGCTCTAATGTGGCGGTAAATTTGGGCTCGTGAAAATCAGGATTTCTTCTTCGATGGTCGTCCAGTGGTAAATCCGCCAGTCGTTCCTGGCTGAAATTGCCCGTTAGCAATCCTCTCTGCATCGGACTGTATGCGACAACGCCGATATTGTTTTGAGAACAGTAATCTAACAGTTCATCTTCAACCTCGCGATGGAGCATGCTGTAAGGCGGCTGAAGCGAGGCGACCGGATGAATCTTCTGGAGGCGTTTGATTTGCTCGACATTAAAATTCGATACGCCGAGGAATCGGATTTTTCCTTCCTGAGCCAGTTTGGCCATTTCTTCCCAGGCCTCCCCGATATCTTCCTCCGGCTCGGGCCAGTGCATCTGATAAAGGTCTATTGTCTCAATGCCGAGTCTTTTTAAGCTGGCGTGACATTCCTTACGAATACTTTGGGCTTTCAGGCAGCTTACTTTTTCCCTTTTTTCATTCCAAAGCAGGCTGCATTTTGTTGCTATGATTGGTTTTTGGCTTGTTGCCTTCAGTGCTTTTCCAACAAGCTCTTCGGAATGGCCCAGCCCGTAAACAGGGGCTGTATCTATCCAGTTGATACCTGTTTCGAGCGCGGCCGGAATTGCGGCAATCGCCTCATCGTCGTCCTGCGGTCCCCAGCCGAACTGCCAGGGCCCGCCCATCGCCCAGGTGCCTAAGCCTACGGTAGTAAGTTTCAAATCGGTATAGCCTAATTGTCGCATCTGCATAATAGACCTCTTGAAAATTTGAAAACCTAACTATCAGGTCCGCGCAGTAGTATATTGCGAGTTTAGGTGTTCATCAATGTTTTTGTGGCCGTCAATATAAAAAGTCCATCCTGCCGGCTTGAATGTTACTATTTTTGGTTCTTCTCCAAAATAGTTGCTTGAAAACAGCCTCTACTGAGGCTGGGATTTATCGCTTTGGAGACACCAGCATAATCATAAGTGGGCGGCACTCAAAAAGATACCGCTCGGAGTTTATCCCTGCAAAAGCAGGGGCTGTATGCCGACATAGTGGCGCTCGCCTCGCTCCAGCGTTGCCCTATCCTCCACCATGGCAGACAAATTATACCAAAGTATGCTGTTGCCCACAAAGCGTTAAATCCAAGGACGTTAGGCCAATTTTTCAGTCTATGGTCACCAACTTTTTGGGATGAGGGCCTTATTTTTTAGCTGAGATGGTATAAGTTCCGTTGATTTCCGTCTCGAACTCAATAACTGACTGCTGGACAGTTTTAACTTTGGGCCCGAACCAGCCCAGCTCGACCGGCGTGGCCGAGCGGATTCTGCATTTATCGCCAAGCTTGGAACGGATTACGCTTTTGGCCAGTTTGCCGTCCTTCCAGGTGATGTCCACCTCGAACCCGCCGCGTGCTCGCAGACCCTTGACGTAGCCATTTGGCCAGGTCTTCGGCAAAGCAGGAAGTAAATAAATTTCGCCGGCGTGGCTTTGCAGCAGCATCTCGGCGATGCCGGCTGTGCCGCCAAACAGGTAATGCTCCCATAAATGCTGGCAGAACCATGCCCCGCCGGTTACCCATATACCGTGGTTGGAGGCATTGATTGGCGCTGTGCCCCGCCACAGGTCAGTGTTGTGGTGCAATACCCAACCCCGGCAGCCGTAGTGTACCTTTGCGGTTTTACGTCCCGACTCGGCCACATCCTCGAGCAAGTCGAACAACGGCTGGTGACACTCGGACAGGTTGGTTACCTCTGCCGGCCAGTAGTTCATCTCCGTATTGATGTTGGTCGTCCATTTGCTGTCCCAGGGCGGATCGATTTTGTCGTTCCAGATGCCCTGGAGGTTTGCCGGCTGGCTGCCCGGACGGGAGCTGGCAATCAGCAGGTAGCGACCGAACTGGAAGTACAGCTCCACTAATTGCCGGTCATCCTGCTGAGCGAAGTTTTCGATACGCTGGTCGGTGGGCTGCTTTATCGCCTCGGTTGTGCCCAGGTTGAATTCGACCCTGCGGAACAGGCGGCGATGGTCGGCGATGTGGGACTTGCGTAAAGCGTTATAGCTTTTGCCGGCAGCCGCTATGATAGTCCGGCGGCAGGCGGTGGCCGGCTCGCCGCTGACGTCCCTGAAGTCCTTAAAACTTGTGGCGGCCGCAAGTATCAGTGTTACTGAATCAGCTCCGGTAACGTCTATCTTTTCAGAATCAACCGTGAGCTTGCCGCCTTTGGCCTTCGCTCGCAGGAGAGCCTCAAACTTCAGCACACTGGGCTTTTTTTGCTTCGTCCGCTTATTCATATCACTACGTTATCTGCCGTGGTGCTTTCGAAATTCAGACTTTTTACGATGCGTTTGAAGGCAAGCTCAGCCATCTCGGCATCGCCCATAATTTGGTGCACTTCGATGTCGAGCTGGTGATTGTTTGGCAGCTTTGCGGTACCTAAAAGAAAACTTAACGAGATTTGTGGTTTTTGTATGTGTACCCAATCGATAGTGAGCGTATCTATTTGCATCCGGTCTGTTTTTATAATCACACCGTCAACTTCAGACGCCCTTTGCTCAAACCGCATCTGGGGGGTAGTTGTCTCGGCAGCTAAGAGGTACCGGCAGTAAGCCCACGCTGTGGGTTTGCCGGAACCGGGGGTGAAATTACTGCTTAAAGAATAAGAAGAGACATTTTCATGATAATTCCATTGCTTTTCGCTTTTCCAGCCGTTGCCCGACGGCATTGATACCGATAAACCGGCATGAGTTAATATTATCGGCTCCGAAAGAATAAGAGCAGACTTTGAAGCGACTATAAGACGGCCAATGAGAAGCGCGACAACAAAAAGTCCCAAAAGGGCTATTTTATCGCCCCCTATCTTTTTTATATCGTAAGTTTTGTCCATATTGCAGCAAGTTTAATGTAAAACGTCTCTTGTTTATAGCCGATTTATATATATATTTTCTAAAGAGAGGTTGATATGAATAAGGTGATATTGCTGCGCGGGGATGAGCCGGAAAAAATCCTGCAAACCGCGATTGATAAAAAAGTACCTGCCATTATGTCATATTTGTCCAAAGGCAAATGGCACGTCGCAAAATTGCTGCTGACCGGGCTTGTGGGGGACAGACTAAGTGTAAACAGTGCCGCCCCGAAAAAAAAGCAGCACCCGCTAAATATACAGGCGAATCAGCCGGTCGGCATATCGTTCAAATATGAATACGGAAAGTTTGTTTTTGATACGACGGTGCTTGGTTTTGAGCCCCCTGCTTTCGCAGGGGCAAGCTTGCACCCGCGGACGCGGGTGTCCAGCCCGGAGGCTGACCAGGGATGGGGCGGAACAATGATACTTGCGGTGCCGAACCGGATAGAAGTGGTCCAGAGGAGAAGTTATTACCGTGTTGATGTGCCCGAATCGCTGAAGGTAAAGGTGATAATGTGGCATCGCAGCGGCAGACGCGAGGCCAAAAAGCAAATAGAGGATGCTGCAGAGGATGTACACAATTATTGCCAGGGCAGGCTTGTTGACATTTCCGCCGGCGGTGCCCAGGTTGTAGTTTCGTACTCAGACCAGGCGGGCTGTCCTGCATCTGTTAGGCAGGAGTCTAAAGGCAATGCGTCCAGGACTTTTTGTGCCGGAGAGATGGACTTCAGGAAAGGGCAGTTTGTTGGGATGCGGTTTACACCTATGCCTTACGAAACGCCATTAGTGGTCAGTGCCCAGATTAGAAATATCCTGCCGACCGCAGACGGCAGGAGCGCCTCTCTTGGATTGCAGATTGTTGGTCTGGAAGCAAGTCCCGAAGGTCATGAAGTTCTGGCCCGGCTTATTAGTATTGTCGAGCAGTATTATCAGATAAATCAATCCGGCGTCAGGCAGCGGGACACACAGCCGGTTCAGAACACAGTGTAATACACAGGCCGGTCACCCGGACTCTCTTTATCATCTCTGTTGCCCCCATCGCAAGTTAGAATATTAGGAAATCAGTGTATCAGCGAATCAGCATGCAGGTTATCAGGAAATCAGGGTGGGGGATATCAGAGAACCGGGATACCAGAAAAAAACAAATCTCGCTGTGCATTTATACTGCGCCGCTGACCTGAAATCCTGGTAACCTGATACCCACTACCTGGTACCCTGATAACCTGGTAACCTTCTTTAGGCGAGGTCGTCCACTTCGGCGAGCTCGGTCGGGCCCTGGTCGGCGATTTGGCCCTTGTCAACCCTCGTCAATGCTGAATGTGCTGACGAGACGAGATTGTGCTTATTGCGGATTACTTTGTAGTAAAGCCATTTCACAAAGCTGCTTGCCGCAAAGCCGCAGAAAATCAGCACTAAAGCCGCCTGTATGTTCCAGATAACAAATGCCAGGAGCAGCAGCACCCTTATAAGGTACGCAAATGGCTTCTTGCCCTTTAGGTACTGATTGATGATATGCGGATATCGAATCCTGCTGACCATTAACACCGCTACACCCAGGGCCAGAAACGGCAGGGCATAAATAATTACGTTCAGGCTCGGAAATGTTTCCTGATGGAGTATTATCAGGCTGACTATTACCCCCGCAGCGGCGGGCGTCGGCAGGCCTATAAAGCTCATGTGGGCGGATTCGTCCTCCTCGTTTTCCACATTGAACCTGGCTAATCGAATGGCCGTACAGCTTATATATCCTGCTGCTACCACCCAGATGAAACGCTCCAGAAAAGTCTCGGTGACCGGATTAGGTCCGGCAAAGCCGGCCAGCTTGTATTCCAGAACTTTCAGCATCAAAAATGCCGGCGCCACACCGAAGCTGATTATATCGCAGAGGCTGTCGAGTTGCCCGCCAAAGCTGGAGGTGCTCTGGTGCATTCTTGCCAATCGGCCGTCGAGCATGTCGGCAATCATCGCCAGCAGTATCATATAGCCTGACATCGCAAAGTAAGAAAACTGCCCCAGGCCGAGCTTTGCCCCTTTGCCCGCAAAGACAATGGCCGCAAAGCCGCATACGCCGTTAAGAATAGTTATCAGCGACGGCAGGATGGCAATGTACTTTAACCTTTGCCTGCGCACCCGCCGCAGCAGACTCTTTTTGGCAGATTCGGTTTTTAATCTCGCCATATCTCGTACCTCATATATGTGTTGATGCGTATATGCGTTTATGCGTAAATGAGTTGGTGCGCTTACTCATTCACTCATTCACTCATTCACGTTCCTGGCATTTCGTATCTCACCAGCGGTGTCAAACCTGCTTTGACTTTATCGCCTATTTGGACCAGGCACTTTACACCCGCCACCGGCGGGTGTCGCTCGGAACCCGGCGTTGCTGCCTCACGAAGGGGCACGTACAATTCTGTTCTGGAGCCGAATTTTATCATCCCGAATTTCTGACCGCCGGTCAATTTCCTGCCCTCCACTTTATCGCAGACGATTCGCCGGGCAATCGCTCCGCTGATTTGACGGACAATCAGCCTGTCCTGTGGGCTGTCGGTTCTGACCAGATGCAGGTCATTGGACTCATTGACCCGCCCGGACTGCGGATTCATTGCGTTTTTGTATTCGCCTTTTTTGTAGGTGATTTTTTCGACTTTTACGTTACACGGAGCACGATTAATATGGGTGTCGAAGATGCTCAAAAATATCCCAATTCGCAGTACAGCTCCGCACCCCCCTTCTTGCTTTCGCCTGCTGCCACGACTTGCGTCGTAAGACGCAGAGGCACGCAAGAAAGCAGGGGGGTCATCTATCGTCTCAATGTCGGTAACCTGGCCGTCAGCGGGCGCTAACAGCAGGTTCCTGTCCGAGGGACAGCGACGCTCAGGGTCACGGAAAAACATCAAAGACCATATCAAAATGACCGCTAACAGCCCTGCACCAATTAGGCGTGGGCTTAAACCCAATTGGTGCTGGGTGCTCAGAAGAAAGACAATCATTACTGTAAGTAGCACCGCGGGGTAGATAACCACCTGCGGCAAACCATATTTTGTCAGCGGTATTCTCATAACTACAGATTAACACAGATTCAAGCTGATTAACAAAAATAAATCTACAAAATCCGTGTAATCCGTGGTTAAAATCGGTGGAATCCGTGGTTAGAAATCTTTGGAAATAAAAAAAGGCCGACCCTGTGGATATCGGCCTTTAAGGAGGAGGGGGGGTGAAATAGGATTTAATTTTTAAAGTTATTTACCTGCCCCCGCTTGCGTCTGGCGGGGGCAGGCAGGCTGATTCCCTTCAAACCTGGCTCCGGCTTGGCCAGCCTTTCCTGCTACGGCCTCGGACTCCGCCGAGACGAGAGCTGCTCCGTAGAAACGTCCTATAACTGCCGCTCCTAATATCTATAGACGCAGGTCAGCCCAAAAAGTTACAGGATTTTTCAAAAATTCCTCAAAATTCCGTAAAAACAATGGTTCTATAACACAGATACCGCGGATTCCAAGTGATTAACACAGATAAATCTGTGAAATCTGTAATAATCGGTGAAATCTGTGGAGACAAAAAAGGCCGAGCAAATAAACCCGGCCCGGCCTTTATGCAAACATTGTACTTGGGCAGTGATGTTACTTCGGCAGCGCCATTTCCAGTTCTATCATCACATCGGCTGTTACAGTATCGGCATGAAGGTCACCAAAGATGACGCGGTATTGGCCGTCGTCGAGTTTCCATCTAAGCAGCAACTTATCGGCATCATCCGGCCCGACTGTCTCGCCA